>Ga0302314_10013692_pt1 | contig 13923 bp, 9 predicted proteins | sample III_Palsa_N2_3_FD_200533 | JGI IMG/M metagenome (GOLD analysis project Ga0302314, IMG submission 200533) | Peat permafrost microbial communities from Stordalen Mire near Abisko, Sweden - III_Palsa_N2_3 | ecosystem: Environmental > Terrestrial > Soil > Palsa > Peat permafrost | place: Sweden... | reverse complement strand
GGCCTGGAAGCCCTTCCTGGCGGCGTATTACCGGGCCAGGTAGAGGGCGAAGGTGTCGGGGTAGGGCAGGGCGCTATCGCCTTGTTCGGTATCCACGCGGTTTGCTGTCTTGAAGGTATCCGAGACGGTAGTGGAAATCGGGACGGAATGCAAAAAAGTGCCGGGGACATGACTTTCGGCACATGTGCCGGCCTCGGGCTTGAGCAAGAATCCAGTCAACGCGCGAATCCGATCAGCGCATAACCGACCAATAGACGAGGCGAATGATGAAATTGCATACCGTTGGGTGCCTGGCATTGCTGGGCCTTGGGCTGGCGAACTGTGGCGGGGGCGGTGATTCAACGCCATCCCCTTCCCAAGCGTCGACGCCGGCTCCTGCACCCGCACCCGCACCCGCACCGGCACCGGCACCCGCACCCGCACCCGCACCCGCACCGGCGCCAACGCCGACACCAACGCCGACACCAACGCCGACACCCGCGTCCGGCTTCCCCTACGCCGGCATTTACAACGCCAATTGCCCCAATGCCTGCGGCTTCACGGAGTTCTACACGATCCTCGAAACCGGCGAATACTACGTCGCCGTGATCGATTCCACGCCCACATCCGGCCTCGAATACGGCAGCTATGTCGGTAGCGGCGGCGCCTATACGACCAGCGTCAACCTGTTCGATTACGAAGACTATTCCGGCGGCGAGCTGGTGCCGGGCAACGCCACGGTCACGTTCTCGGATGGTGGATTTTCGCTCAGCGAAGTCTACCCGCGGTTCCAGGACGCCGCCCAGGCAACCGCGCAATTGACCTATGCCAGCGGCGATGCGCGCACGCTTTACGGCGTGCCGATCACGATGGCGCAATGGGCCGGCACATACAACGTGGCGGTCGGTACCACCGGCGGCGCCATGCCGGTCGCGACGAACACTAGCTTGACGCTTGGCGCCGATGGCAGCTTCAGCGTTGTCGTCGGATACTGCACCTTCAGCGGCAATGTCACACAGCATCTGCAAACCGGCCTGTTCGACGTCACGGCTACCGTCAGCGGCTCCGGTTGCACCATGAACGGCGCCCTGACCGGCATCATGACCCCGCTGGGCTATTCTTCCGGCGACAAGTCATTCGCGATCGAATTGCGCAGCAGCGACGCGAGTCGCAGCGCGCTCATCTATGCGCCCTGACGGCGCATAAGGTGCCAAGTTTCTTCCAAGGGGGAAGAAGCATGGTGCCGCACCCGGATTACCTCTCTCTCCTCATCCGGGTGCGGCGGGCCATGCTTGATGTGGTGTCGCGTGATACCACTTTTGTCCCCGCATGCCGTTACAATCGTCTCGCATGTCCAATCCAGCGCCGTCTCTGCCGCTCCCCCGATTTTCGCTACGCCTGACCGCCTGGCTTGGCCTTGCCATGTGCGCCTTCGGCCTCGCCGTGGAAGAAACCACGATCTGGGCCGGCGGCGCGACGATCCAGTCCCCCGCACCCCTGGTGGCCATCGTCAAGCCCTTGGCGCACGCCATTGCGGGCGACGGCTATCTGCAGGCGATGGCGCCAACCTACGCCGTGCTGTGGCTGCTGCAATACGTGGTCTTCGTCCCCGCCTTCTGGGCCTGCACCCGCGACGCCTCACCGAAGCCCGGCAAGACTGCCTGGCTCCTCGCGCTGCAAGCCCTGGCCACCCTGGTCGGCGACGGCCAGTTGACATTGGGCGTGGCGGCGCAGATCGCCTATTACTACGAATGGCGCAGGGCCGTGCCGGCGCTGGCGGGCCTGATCGGCATGCGCATCCTCGCCGACCTGCCTTTCCTCTTCGGCATGACCGGCATGCACAGCCTCGATCCGTTCACGGCCGCCTATTACCTGGGCTACCAGGTGCGCGACCTGTGCATCGTCTTCGGCATGGGCCATATCGCCTATCTGGTGTGGCAAAGCCGCGCGCGCCTGGAACAAGCCAATGCCGAACTGCGCGCCACCGAGCAGGAGCTGGCCGACGCCGAACGCGATGCCGAGCGCGTGCGCATCGCGCGCGACCTGCACGATAGCGTGGGCCACCAGCTCACCGCCATCAACCTGCATCTCGACCTGGGCATGCGCAAGGCCGAGGCCGGGGTTGAGGCCAAGGCTGCAGCGGCTGCGCCAGACGCCATTCCCGATGCCGTGCGCCAGGCGCGTGCGCTGGCCGGCGCCGTGCTGTCCAAGCTGCGCGTGGCAGTCAGCCGCGAAGCCGGCACAGGCGGCGCGCCGGAGCGAGCCGCTGCCCCCGCACCCGCCTGGCAACGCGCCAGCGGCCATGCCGACCTGTTCGCCTGGCTGGGCGTGGCGGCTTGTCTATATGGGTTGAGCTGGGACCAGGCGGCAATCTGGATCGGCGGCTGGCCCAGGCTGACGTTCGAATCGATCTATCCGTTGTGCAAACGGCTGATGGCGCTCTTGCTGCCCGGAGAAGCGTCTGCGGAATCGGCCTGGCGCACCGTTCACGCGCTGGCATGGGGCATGTTCTACGGCCTGTTCGCGCTGGCATTCTGGAACGCCAACAAGACCCGGCCCGAACCTTCGTCACGCAAGCTCGCGTTGCTGTGGTGGGCGCAGATCGTGCTTGCGGTGGTTTGGCACGGACAATACCTCTACGCCGTACTGCTGCAGGCAGCCTATCGCCTGCCGCAGCGCCGCGCGCTGCTCTGGTTCGGCATCGTCGTCGCGGCATCGGTGGCGGCAGTCGGACCCTACCTGGCGGGCTGGACCGATTTTTCGGCGGTGGGCACCATTTCGCTTTGGTACTTCCCGCTCAGGATCCTGCGCGACCTGGCGCTATTCTTCGGCGCCGGCCGGCTCGCACAAACCGTCACGCGCCAGCGCACGCAATTGGCCGGCGCCAATCGCGAGCTGCATGAAGCGCGGCGCCGCCTTGGCGAAGCCGTGCGCGTGGCCGAGCGCTTGCGCATCGCCGGCGAACTGAGCGAAACACTGGACCGCGACCTGGCAGCCTTGAATCGCCAACTCGACCTCGGGCTGCACGACAGCAGCGCGCAGTTGGCGCAATCGGTCGGTGTGGCGCACGAAGCGGGGCGCCAACTGTTTGCCAGCATACGCGGCGCGATCGAACGCGATAAAGCGGCCCAGGCAGCCGACCTGTCGGCGGCGCTGCGTGCGCTCTGCGAGGCCGTGCCGCAGCCGCGCGTGACCCTCACAGTGAACGAATTGCCCCCGGTCGAGCCAGGCCTGGCACACAGCCTCTATTGCTGCGTGCAGGAAGGCCTCACCAACGCCGTGCGCCACGCCGGGGCCGAAACGCTCACCATCACACTGTGCCGCGATGCTGCGGCATTCGAACTCGTCATCGCCGACGACGGCGCCGGCATGCGGGACGCGCAAGAAGGCAACGGCTTGCGCGGCATCCGTTCCCGCGTGCGGAGCCACGGCGGCAGCATGCACGTCGAATCAGGCAAGGGCTGCCGCATCGTCATCCGCATTCCCGCGCCGCGGGAAAACCTGCAAGAGCAAACATGATCCGTACCGTGCTGGTCGACGACCAAACCCTCGTGAGAAGCGGCATACGCGGCCTGCTCGACCTGACCGAAGACATCCGCGTAACAGGCGAGGCGGGCGACGCGGCGTCGGCGCTGGAAGTCATCCATCGCGAACGGCCCGACGTGGTGCTGCTCGACGTGCGCATGCCCGGCGGCTCCGGCATCGACGTACTGCAAGGTTTGCAGCAAGCGGGTGCCATGCCGCCCTGCATTCTCTTGACCACGTTCGACGATGACGACGCCCTGCTCGAAGGGATGCGCCGCGGCGCCAAGGGCTTCCTGCTCAAGGATATCTCGCTCGAGCGCCTGGCCGACGCCATCCGCGCCGTGGCTGCCGGCGCCAGCCTGTTCCGCCCCGTCATCACCGAGCGCGTGTTGAAGGGCGTGCGCGAACACAACCCACCATCGTTCTCCAGCCTCGACACCCCCGACGCGCTGACCCCGCGCGAAACCGAAATCCTCGCGCTGATGGCAGGCGGTTTCAACAACCGCGAGATCGGCGACGTGCTCGGCACCAGCGAAGGCACGGTGAAGAACCAGGTGTCGAGCATCCTCTCCAAGCTCGGCGTGCGCGACCGCGTGCGTGCGGTGCTGCGCGGGTTGGAGCTGGGCTATATGTGAGTCGGTGCGCCGCAGCTGCAGAAAAAAGCCGGTCGCGCAGGCAACCGGCTTTGCTTCGGCCAGGTTCGCATCCTGGCCGATTGGTCCTGCTTTTCCTCGCTTCAAGCCGAGACTATTTCAGCAGGCATTGATCGATGAAGGCGGCAGTTGTGAAGTTGTAGAACTCGATGTTGTCCTGCTTGTAGAAGCCATGCCCCTCGTCCTTGGCCATCAGATACCACACCGGTGAATTCTGCTTCTTCAGCGCGACGACCATCTGTTCGCTTTCGGAGAGAGGCACGCGTGGATCGTTCTTGCCGGCGACCACCAGCATCGGCTTTTTCATCTTGTCGACATTGTTCATCGGCGCGATGCGTTCGAGGAATTCGCGCATCTTGGGATCGCGTTCATCGCCGTATTCCACGCGGCGCAGATCGCGCCGGTAGGCCTCGGTATTTTCCAGGAAGGTCACCAGGTTTGACGGGCCGACCACGTCGATCGAGCAGCGGATGCGCTCGGGATAAAATGCCGCCACCGAGAGCGTCATGAAGCCGCCGTAGCTGCCGCCTTCGACCGCCACGCGCTCCGCATCCAGATCGGGCTGGGCGGCGATCCAGTCGAACAGCGTGTTGATGTCGCGATAGCTGTCCTGGCGCAGCATGCCGTCGTCGAGCTTGGAGAAGGTCTTGCCGAAACCGGTCGAGCCGCGCACGTTGGGGAAGAGCATGGCGATTCCCAGTTCGTTGCGGTAGTAATTGAGTTCTTCCTGGAACCAGGGGCGCGCTTCGCCCTCGGGGCCGCCATGGATGTCGACGATGACCGGGCGCTTGCCGGTAAAGCGCGGCGCCGGCGGATAGAGGAACGCCGAGATTTCACGCCCATCGAACGATTTCCAGTGGATCAGCCGAGCCGGCGGCAGGCTGCTCAGGTTTACGCCGGTTTCGCTTGCGCTCCAGCGTGTGACGTGCCCGGTGGCGACGTCGAGCGAATAGGCATCGCTTGGCGAATGATCGGTCTGCAGGCTGACGCCGAGGTCGCGGTTGTTGCGATGCCAGAACAGACCGCTCATCACGCCGACCGGGATATCCGGCACGCGTTTCTCGGCGCCGCTGGCCGCGTCGATCAGGTGCAAGCGCGAGAAGCCTTCTTCGTTGGCAAGATAGGCGATGGTGCGCCCGTCCCACGAGACCGCAAACTCGTCGATGTCGTGCTTGATGTCGGGCGTCAGGATGCGCAGCTTTTTGGTCGCCAGGTCGATGTAGCCCAGGCGCAGGAATTCGGCATCCTTGTCGGTCGTGACGTAGACGCCGCGGCCGTCCTGCGCGAAGCGCGCCTCGGCGTAGGCCACCTTCTCGGCGATGTGGCGCGGCGTGAGCTCGGTCCTGGCGCCGGTCTTGGCATCAACCAGCCACAGGTAAGCTTCATTGACCGACACGCCTTCGAGCGCGACGATGCTCTTGTCGTCGGGCGACCAATCCTCAGGGTCCCAGCCGCCGCCTTCGATCTGGGCCAGCAGGTGCGCGCTCTTGGGGTCGGCCGGATTCATGGTCCACAGGTCCATGTCGTTGCCGTTGCGCTGCGAAGACATATAGGCGATCTGGTCGCCGTGTTTGGCCCAGCGCGCGGAGGTATTGCGCGATTTGCCATCGGTCAAAAGCGTCGAGTCGCCGGTTGCGAAATCGTAGCGGAAGTATTGATACCACTCGCCGCCGCCCACATCGCGCTGGAACAGCATGTAGTCGGCCCCGTTGGGGTGATAGGTGCCGCCGTAGACAGGTTCGGTGAAAAACGTGAGCTGGGTGCGCGCGCCGCCGGGCTGGGTGAGGAGGTGCGCCTGATAGGTATTGCCGAAGCGCGTCGAGATGATCATTTCGCGCCGCGTGGGATGCCAATCGCTCTGGAACGCGAAGCGCGCCTGGCTGTAGCGGCGCACCCGCTCGGCCAGCGTGGCCGGAATCGGCGGAACGCCGTCGGTGACGATGTTTTCCCGTGGCGCGAGCGTCGCCTCGTCCGCGAGCGCCGGTCTCATGGGCGAGGTCAGGGCGAAACATGCACAGCCGAACAGGGCGGCGTGCGCAAGGCCGGCGTACACGCCGGTACGGGCTTTGTTCATTGGGGTCTCCTCGTCGAGTGTCGCCATCATGTGGCATGCCGACGAGTCTAAGGATCGCCCTGCAACGTCACAACCGGCGCGCGATGAACTGCAATTCGGTGGGATCAGGGTGCAGGAATCGAGGGGGAGAATGCAGGACCGGGAAGTTCAGGCCGGGTCGGCGCGCACAAAAGAAAAAGCCAGTTGCAGGGAGAGAGCAACTGGCTTTTATATTTTGGGGTGACCGATGGGGCTCGAACCCACGACAACCGGAATCACAATCCGGGACTCTACCAACTGAGCTACGGCCACCATTGACGCTATGCACTTCCAAGGAGGTGCAAGTGAGTCGGCAATTATACGAGGTTTTGCGGGTTCTGGCAATATTGCGGCGTTTAATGCGGCCGCGGGTCCGAGTTGCGGTGATTTCAGGCCGGGTTGGTGTTCGGGTTGGCGTTCATTACCAGCGAAAGCGCGTCCTGCAGCGTGATTTGGCTGACCTTGGCCGGTATTTGGAGCAAATGCGTGAAGCCCGATGCAAGCTGGGAGGCCGCGCCCGTGGCGTAGCCTTCAGTCGTGCCGGCATGTTCATCCTGGCGTAGCAGGCCGCGTTGTGCCAACAGGCGCACGAGTTGGCGCGCCACCGCGTCGCCGGTATCGACGATGGCCACATCGTGGACCAGTGCCCTGTGGATGCTCGCCTCGATCAAGTGCTGCACGAAAGGGTAGTGCGTACAGCCAAGCACGATGGTGTCGGCACCTTGTGCCAGCAACGGTGAGAGGTATGTTTCCACCATCGCCGCGATTTCAGGTGCGTCCAGGTCGCCCTTTTCGATCAGGTCGACCAGGCCCACGCAGGGCTGCGGCAGGAAGCGCACGCCGGTGGCTTGCGTGATCTGCCCATGCAGGCGGGCAAACTTCTGGCTCGAGAGCGTGAACGCGGTCGCCATGACGCCCACTACGCCCGATCGCGTCAACGCGGCGGCGGGCTTCAGGCCCGGCTCCACGCCGACCACGGGCAGATCGGGATGCACATCGCGCACGCCCTTGATGGCGGCGGCGGTGGCGGTGTTGCACGCAACTACGAGCGCCTTGGCGCCTTTTTCGAGCAGGAATTCGGTGACGGCAACTGTGCGCGCCACGATTTCATGCTCGGGACGTCCGCCATAGGGCGCGAAGCCGGAGTCGGCGACGTAAAGCAGGTCTTCGTGGGGCAGGGCGTTGCGAATGTGGCGCAGGACGGAGAGGCCGCCAAGACCGGAGTCGAAGATGCCGATGGGGCCTTGGTTTTGCTTAGCGTGAATGGATGACGGCACGATGCGATCAGGCTGACGAACTCCCCTCGCCCGCGGGCGGGAGAGGGGTGGGGGTGAGGGGCGTTGCGACTTGGCTGCCCTTGCGAAGACCAAACATGATCGTGAGGCTATGCTTAGTAGAGTAGTGTAATTTTGACGGTAGTCATTCTTGCGAACCCCCTCACCCCCGTCCCTCTCCCGCCTGCGGGCGAGGGGTGACGTACGCTGTCGTAGATTGCCTTGACCGACATCGCTTTGGACTCACATTATCAAGTCGTCGATGCACGAAATAGGTTTACTCCACCGCCACCGGAATCTTCCCAATCGTCGCCGCAATCTTCTTCTGCCACTCTTGCGGCCCGGTGTTATGCACCGAAATCCCCTCGGCATCCACCGCCACCGTCACCGGCATGTCCTTCACATCGAACTCATAGATCGCTTCCATGCCCAGGTCGCCGAAGCCCACTACCTTGGCGCTCTTGATTGCCTTGGAAACCAGGTAAGCCGCGCCGCCCACGGCCATCAAATAAGCCGACTTGTGCTGCTTGATCGCCTCGATCGCCACGGGTCCGCGTTCGGCCTTGCCGATCATCGCGATCAGGCCGGTCTTCTCCAGCATCATGCCGGTGAACTTGTCCATGCGCGTGGCCGTGGTGGGGCCGGCAGGGCCGACGACTTCGTCGCGCACCGGGTCCACCGGGCCGACGTAGTAGATCACGCGATTGGTGAAATCGACCGGCAGTTGCTCGCCCTTGGCCAGCATGTCCTGGATACGCTTGTGTGCGGCATCGCGCCCGGTCAACATCTTGCCGTTCAACAGCAGCGTGTCGCCCGGCTTCCACGAGGCGACTTCAGCGGGCGTCAGCGCATCGAGATTGACGCTCTTGGAAAGCTTGGTATCAGGCTGCCATTCCACGTCCGGCCATTCGGACAGCGAAGGCGGCTCCATGTAGGCCGCGCCGGAGCCATCGAGCACAAAGTGGCCGTGGCGCGTGGCGGCGCAGTTGGGGATCATCGCCACGGGCTTCGACGCCGCATGCGTAGCATGCATCATGATCTTCACGTCCAACACCGTCGTCAGGCCGCCCAGGCCCTGCGCGCCGATGCCGAGCTGGTTGATCTTTTCGAACAATTCGATACGCAATTCTTCGGTCTTGTTCTGCGGCCCGCGCTTGAGCAACTCATACATGTTGATGTCTTCCATCAGCACTTCCTTGGCCATCATCATGGCCTTCTCGGCAGTGCCGCCGATGCCGATGCCGAGCATGCCGGGCGGGCACCAGCCTGCGCCCATGGTCGGCACGGTCTTCAGCACCCAATCGACCAGCGAATCGGAAGGATTCAGCATCACGAACTTGGATTTGTTTTCCGAACCGCCGCCCTTGGCCGCGACCTGCACGTCCACCGTGTTGCCCGGCACCACTTCCATGTGGATCACGGCCGGCGTGTTGTCCTTGGTGTTCTTGCGCTCGAAATGCGGATCGGCCACGATGGAAGCGCGCAGCTTGTTGTCGGCATTGTTGTAACCCTGGCGCACGCCTTCGTTGACGGCGTCGGCAATCGAACCCTTGAAGCCTTCAAAACGCACATCCATGCCGATCTTCATGAACACGTTGACGATGCCCGTATCCTGGCAGATCGGGCGGTGGCCCATGGCGCACATGCGCGAATTGGTCAGGATCTGCGCAATCGCATCCTTGGCCGCCGGGCTTTGCTCGACCTCGTAGGCGCGCGCCAGATGCTGGATGTAATCGACCGGATGGTAATAGCTGATGTATTGCAGCGCGGCGGCGACGGATTCGATCAGGTCGTCTTGTTTGATGATTGTGGTCATGGCTGTGCAGTGATAAGGAAAACATCAAGGCGCGTCGGAGCCGCCCTTCGGGAGGTGTGGGCGCGCGGGAAATGGCGTTATTTTACACCGCACCAACTTTTGGGCCCGTGCCCCCACTCAGTAACAGCGTTCATTAATCCCGTCATCCCCTCGAAAGAGGTGATCCAGGCTTAACACCTTCGTCCGTGGCGCTCCTGGGCCCCCGTTTTCACGGGGACGACGGATATAAGAGGGCAGCCATGTGCTGCAACGAGGAGAATCGTACGCCCGTTCGTACCAAAACACGGCAAAATCCGGCAAGAAAACGATCAAGATCAAACTATAGTGGTATTGGGACAGTCACAATTGGATGAGGGTTGGCAAAGCAAAACCTTGTCAACCGGTATGCAAGCGGACCTACAAAGCGCACTGAAATGTCGCAAGTGGCCTGCACGGCCATGAAATTTGTGTAAGACTTTCGTAAGTCATAAGTTTTAGCATCACCGGCAACAACACACCAAATCTGGAGACAAGCATGTCCGCGATTGAAACGCTGAAGCAGGAAAACCGCATCTTCGATCCCTCCCCCGAATTCGTCAAACACGCCGCCATATCCGGCATGGACGCCTACCGCGCCCTGTGCGCCGAAGCCGAACGCGATTACGAAGGCTTCTGGGCCAAGCTCGCGCGGGAAAACGTGGCGTGGCATAAACCCTTCAGCAAGACGCTCGACGAATCCAGCGCCCCGTTCTACAAATGGTTCGACGACGGCCTGCTCAACGTCTCCTACAACTGCCTCGACCGCAACCTCGAAAACGGCAACGCCGACAAGACCGCCATCATCTTCGAAGCCGACGACGGCGCTGTGACCAAATCCACCTACCGCGATCTGCACACCCGCGTCGGCAAGTTCGCCAATGCGCTGAAATCGATCGGCATCAAGAAATCCGACCGCGTCATCATCTACATGCCCATGTCGATCGAAGGCGTGGCCGCCATGCAAGCCTGCGCCCGCATCGGCGCGACGCACTCGGTCGTGTTCGGCGGGTTTTCCGCTAAATCGCTGCAGGAACGCATCATCGACGCCGGCGCTGTGGCCGTCATCACCGCCGACCAACAAGTGCGAGGCGGCAAACACCTGCCCCTGAAAGCCATCGTCGACGAAGCGCTCACCATGGGTGGCTGCGAAAGCATCAAGAACGTCATTGTCTACCGCCGCACCGGCGGCGACGTCGCCTTCGACGCCGGGCGCGACCTGTGGCTGCATGAGCTGGTGGAAAAGCAATCGGCCGAATGCGCGCCCGAATGGGTCAACGCCGAACATCCGCTGTTCATCCTCTACACCTCCGGCTCTACCGGCAAGCCCAAGGGTGTGCAGCACTCTTCGGGCGGCTACCTGCTGTGGTGCATGCTGACCATGAAATGGACTTTCGACATCAAGCCCGCGGACGTGTTCTGGTGCACCGCCGACATCGGCTGGGTCACCGGCCACAGCTACGTCGCCTACGGCCCGCTGGCGGTCGGCGCCACGCAGATCGTCTTCGAAGGCATCCCCACCTACCCCAACGCCGGCCGCTTCTGGGACACCATCGCCAAGCACAAGACCACCATCTTCTACACCGCACCCACCGCCATCCGCTCGCTCATCAAGGCAGCGGACGCCGCGCCGGACCATCACCCAAGCAAATACGACCTCAGCAGCCTGCGCCTCTTGGGTTCGGTGGGCGAACCGATCAACCCCGAAGCCTGGATGTGGTACTACAAAAACATCGGCGGCGAAAAGTGCCCCATCGTCGACACCTTCTGGCAAACCGAAACCGGTGGCCACATGATCAGCCCGCTGCCCGGCGCCACGCCCATGGTCCCCGGCTCGTGCACGCTGCCGCTGCCCGGCATTACCACCGCCATCGTCGATGAATCCGGCCACGACCTGCCCAACGGCACCGGCGGCATCCTCGTCGTCAAGCGTCCCTGGCCTTCCATGATCCGCACCATCTGGGGCGACCCTGAGCGCTTCAAAAAGAGCTACTTCCCCGAAGAGTTGGGCGGCAAGACCTATCTGGCAGGCGACGGCGCCATCCGCAACGAAGAAACCGGCTACTTCACCATCACCGGCCGCATCGACGACGTATTGAACGTCTCCGGCCACCGCATGGGCACCATGGAAATCGAATCGGCCCTGGTCGCCAACCCCATCGTGGCCGAAGCCGCCGTGGTCGGTAAGCCCGACGAAACCACCGGCGAATCCATCTGCGCCTTCGTCGTCTTGAAGCGCCCGCGCCCCACCGGCGACGAAGCCAAGAAAATCGCCAAGGAACTGCGCGACTGGGTCGCCAAGGAAATCGGCCCCATCGCCAAGCCCAAGGAAATCCGCTTCGGCGACAACCTGCCCAAGACCCGCTCCGGCAAAATCATGCGCCGCCTGTTGCGCGTGCTGGCCAAGGGCGAGGAAATCACCCAGGACGTCTCCACCCTGGAAAACCCGGCGATTCTGGAGCAGTTGAAGGAAGCGCAATAAAAACAGAGATAATAGCGGCGCAGCAATCGCGGCAAATCATCGAACAAACCGGAGCGCGGCCAAGCCGAACTCCGGTTTTTCTTTTGCGTGTCCCGCTCCGGCAGATTGTGTTTTGTTAACAGCATTCCATATAGTAAGATCGCGCTCAATTCCACGGCCGATACGATAGACATGCGACTGGCATCTCTCTTACATGCGACTGGCATCTCTCTTGTTATCCTCATTGATATTCGCAATCGGCATCCAAGCGCCGGTCATTGCCCAGGACACACCGGACACCGGCGCGGTCAAGCCCGACATTAAGCCGGATGCGGGTGAGAATGAATTGCGCAAGACTTTGTGGAAGCAGGTGCAAAACGCCTGGCGCGACGAGGACTTCAAGACATTGGAAGAGTTGGGTCAGGATTACATCGATCATCCCGGCAAAACTTCCAGCGGCAAGTCGACAATAAACATATTCATGACTATTCTCGATGGCGCAATGAGAATTGATTGGCCCGCCGAGTGGCGCATCGAGGGTCAAAAGGACTGCGATTGTGCATCAGCCGATCCGGAGCATTATGCAGAAGGCGACCAGCGCTGGGCCGTGATCGACGATAAATTGAAAGCGTGGGCCGAGCGCTACCCGCATTCGATGATCTTGCCGCTCGCCAGAATCCGGTATTCGATCAATCGTGCATGGTTTTATCGCGGCAGCGACCTTGCCGCCGAAGTCAATTCCAAGGCATGGCCGCTGTTCCAACGTTACGTGAAAGAAGCTGACAAGACGCTCCGGGCCAGTGCACCTGTGCGCTATACCAATCCCGCTTGGTACAACTCGGCAGCGGAAGTTGCCGCCGTTGCCGACTGGCCGAAAGAAAAGCGCCAGAACCTGTATGCCGACATGGTCGAGCATGCCACGTCTTACGTCCCAGCTTACGTGACCGCCGCCCAATTCCTGCAACCCCAATGGGGAGGCGACTACGCGGCAATCGACGACCTGATCAGAAGGGCGCAGAAACATCTACCGAAAAAGGACGGACTCGAATTTTACGCGCGCGTTTACTGGGGCTACCTGAGCATACGTTATACCCATGTCGCCCCCGCCAAATTGGCTGCGGCCGACTGGAACATGATCAAGCAAGGATTCGACGTCATAACCGAGCGCTACCCCCAACGTACGAATGTCGAGGGTGCGGCAAGAATGGCATGCCGATATCGCGACCGGCCATACTTCGATGCCATGGCGCGCCGCCTCGGCATCTATGAATGGTACCTATCCTACCCGATCGAATCACTGAATTGCTCGCGGACCGGTTTCATGCCGGACAGTTTACCCGACCCCATGCTGCCAAGATAGTGATCAACGATTCAGGTGCTGAGAGCAGTGCAGTCGGACAGGGAATTGCCAAAAAAGCCACGTCTTTAATCGTTCCCCTAAGCCAAAACCTCGCCAAGCCTCTGATTTTCTTGCTATAATCATCGGCTTCGCTCGACCCAAGCACTTGTCGGCGCGAAACAAAATCCAGGAGAGATGGATGAGTGGTTTAAGTCGCACGCCTGGAAAGCGTGTATAGGTTCATAGCCTATCGGGGGTTCGAATCCCCCTCTCTCCGCCAGAAAATGGTTCAAAGATGTCCAGAACCGTACAAGACCCCGCGATAAACCCAATGTTTACGCGGGGTTTTTGTTTTATGCCGTCCAACGGGGTTCGTTGACATCCAGACTCTTTAGGGGCATATTTGGGGGCATCCTCTGATGGTGGGGGCATGGATGCCCCAAAAATGCCAAAAGTCGTTGCCCCGTTGACGGACGTTCAAGTCAAGAGCGCCAAGCCCAAGGAAAAGGCCTACAAGCTCGCCGATGGCGGTGGCCTGTATCTGGAGATCGTGCCGACTGGCTCCAAGCTGTGGCGCATGAAATTCCGGCAGGCCAATGGCAAGGAAAACCGGCTTTCCTTCGGTAAATACCCGGAAGTGAGCATTGCCCAGGCTCGCATCCAACGGGATGCCGCGCGCAAGCTCAAGGCTGATGACGTCGATCCCGGCGAGGCGAGGGGTGAGCAAGCACGCGTGGCGGTCGAGAAGGCGGCCAACACCTTCGAAAAG
>Ga0302314_10013690_pt1 | contig 13924 bp, 9 predicted proteins | sample III_Palsa_N2_3_FD_200533 | JGI IMG/M metagenome (GOLD analysis project Ga0302314, IMG submission 200533) | Peat permafrost microbial communities from Stordalen Mire near Abisko, Sweden - III_Palsa_N2_3 | ecosystem: Environmental > Terrestrial > Soil > Palsa > Peat permafrost | place: Sweden... | reverse complement strand
AGACCCTGCCGCCCGACTTCCAGATCAACCTGTTGAACGACCAGTCCCTGTTCGTGAAGGCCGCGATTTCCGGCGTCGTCCGCGAGGGCGTCATCGCCGCGGCGCTGACCAGCCTGATGATCCTGTTGTTTCTCGGCAGCTGGCGATCGACCTTGATCATCGCCACCTCGATCCCGCTGTCGATCCTTTGCGCCCTGACGGCGCTGTCGATGGCCGGCCAAACCCTCAATGTGATGACTCTCGGCGGGCTCGCGCTGGCCGTCGGCATCCTGGTCGACGAAGGCACCGTCACCATCGAGAACATCAACTGGCACCTTGAGCAGGGCAAGGACGTCAACACGGCCATCCTTGACGGCGCCCAACAGATCGTTGTGCCCGCCTTCGTCAGTCTGGTCTGCATCTGCATCGTGTTCGTGCCGATGTTCGCCCTCAAGGGCGTGGCCGGCTATCTGTTCGTGCCGATGGCCGAGGCGGTGGTGTTCGCGATGATCGCCTCCTTCATCCTGTCGCGCACCCTGGTGCCGACCATGGCCATGTATCTGCTCAAGCCGCACGCCCCCGGCGTCGCCGGCCTGGAAGATGGCGGACCCGGGCATCGCCCGCCGCCGGCGTGGCTTGTCCATCTGTCGCGGTTCCAGCGCGGCTTCGAGGCGGGCTTCGAGCATTTCCGCGAGGCCTATCGCAACCTGCTCGCAATGGCGCTGGCCAGCCGGATCGTGTTTGTCGGCGGCTTCCTGGCGGTGGTGGTCGCCTCGTTCGGCCTCGCTCCGTTCCTGGGCGCCAACTTCTTTCCGTCCGTCGACTCCGGCCAGATCACCCTGCATGTGCGTCCGCCCGTCGGCACCCGGATCGAGGACGCCTCGGCCATGTTCGGCGACATCGAGCAGCGCATTCGCCAGGTCATTCCCGCGAGCGAAGTAACCTCGATCGTCGACAACATGGGCCTGCCGACCAGCAGCATAAACACGGTCTACAACAACACGGGGGTCATCGGTTATCAGGACGGCGACATCTTCATCAGCCTGAGCGACAAACACCATCCGACCGCGGATTATGTGCGCAAGCTGCGTGAAGAGCTGCCGGCCGCTTTCCCCGGCGCGACCTTCTCCTTCCTGCCGGCCGACATCATCAGCCAGATCCTGAATTTCGGCTCACCCGCGCCGTTGGATCTGCAGATCACCGGCCCCGACCAGAAGGCCGACGAGGCCTATGCGCTGGATCTGCTGCGGCGCATGAAAACCATCTGCGGCATCGCCGACGCGCGCTTGCAGCAGTCGATGGACGATCCTCAACTCCGCGTCGACGTCGATCGCGCCCGCATGGCCCAGTACGGCCTGACCGAGAACGACGTCACCGACAGCGTCTCGACCTCGCTGGCCGGCAGCGTTCAGACCGCCCCGGTGTTCTGGCTCAATCGCAAGAACGGCGTGTCCTACCCGGTGGTCACCCAGACGCCGGAGTATCGCGTGGATACCCTGGCGGGGCTGGAGAACATTCCCGTGACCGGCGCCACGCCGGCGGCTGGACTGCAGGTGCTGGGCGCCCTCGGCAGGATCAGTCGGGAACAGACGCCCGCCGTGATCAGCCACTACAACGTCCTGCCGGTCTTCGACCTGTTCGCCACCACCCAGGACCGCGACCTTGGCGGGGTGGCCCACGAGCTTCAGACCCTGATCAAGGCCACGGCCAAGTCGGCGCCCAAGGGCTCCACGGTCACCCTGCGCGGCCAGGTGGTCACGATGAACACCGCCTTCTCGGGCCTGGGGTTCGGACTCCTGGGCGCGATCGTGCTGATCTATCTGGTGATCGTGGTGAATTTTCAGTCCTGGCTGGACCCGTTCGTGATCATCACCGCGCTGCCGGCGGCGTTGGCGGGCATCGTCTGGATGCTGTTCGCCACCCACACCACGCTCTCGGTTCCGGCTTTGACGGGCACAATCATGTGCATGGGAGTCGCGACCGCCAACTCGATCCTGGTGGTGAGCTTCGCGCGAGAGCGGCTAGCGATCACCGGGGACGCCGCCATCGCGGCGGTCGAGGCCGGATTCACTCGCTGCCGTCCGGTGCTGATGACTGCACTGGCGATGATCATCGGCATGGCGCCCATGGCGCTGGGCCTGGGCGAGGGGGGCGAGCAGAACGCGCCGCTCGGCCGGGCCGTGATCGGCGGCCTGATCTTCGCGACCTGCGCGACCCTGATGTTCGTGCCCGTGGTCTTCAGCATCGTCCACGGCCGCCGCGCCCAGCAACATACCGGTTCGACCGCCAAGCCCGAGCCACACTCAGGAGAGGCCTATGCGTGACATGCCCGATCAGGCGGTAATCCCGCCTGACATCCTTCGCCATTCCCCGCCCCGTCGCCTGAAGCTGATTGGCGGCGTCGCCCTCGGAGTCGCCGTTGTCACCGTCGCGCTTGGCGTCATCAATCGCGTCGAGGCCGACCAGCGTCTGAGGACCTGGACCAGCGCGCGCGCGGTTCCCGTGGTCCACGTCATCAGCGTGACCGGCGACACGGACGCCGGCGCACTGGTGCTGCCCGGCGCGATCCAGGCGTTTTACGATGCGCCGATCCACGCCCGCGTGAGCGGCTATCTGAAGCAGTGGAACGCCGACATCGGCACGTCGGTTAAGGCGGGGCAGACCCTGGCCGAGATCGACACCCCCGACCTCGACCAGCAGCTCGCCCAGGCCAAGGCCGATCTCGGAACCGCCGTCGCCAACCTGCATCTGTCGCAAACCACGGCGCATCGCTGGGCCGGCCTGTTGGCCCAGGACGCCGTCTCTCATCAGGACGCCGACAACAAGAATGGGGACCTGGAGGCCAAGACGGCGCTGGTGGCATCGGCCCAGGCCAACGTTCACCGCCTGGAGGTGCTGGAATCCTTCAAGCACATCACCGCGCCCTTCGACGGAATCGTCACCACTCGCTCGACCGATATCGGCGCCCTGATCAGCGTCGGCGGGGTGACCGACACGCCGCTGTTCACGGTGGCCGACGAGAAGCGCCTGCGGATATACGTCCAGGTTCCGCAGAGCTATTCGGCCGACGTCAAGCCGGGAATGATCGCGACCTTCACCGTGCCGGAATATCCCGGCCGCATGTTCACCGCCCAGTTGGCGGCCACGGCCGACGCGGTGACGCCGCAGACCGGCGCGCAGACCATCCAGCTGCAGATCGATAATGCCGACAGGGCGCTGAAGCCTGGTGACTACGCTCAGGTCCACTTCACCTTGCCGTCGAACCAGGGCGCCATTCGCGCGCCCGCCAGCGCGCTGATGTTCCGCGACAGCGGCATGTCCGTGGCGGTGATCGGACCTGATGGTCGTGTCGCCATCAAGTCCGTGACCATCGGGCGCGACCTTGGGTCCACGGTGGAAATCGCCGCTGGCCTGACCCCGGCGGACAGGATCATCGACAACCCGCCGGATTCTCTGCGGCCAGGCGACGCGGTTCGGATCGCCGCCAACGACCCGGAGCCGGGCGGAGCCCAGACGCATGCGACGCGTTAGTCTCGCCGCCGTCCTCTCGGCGCTGGCGAGCGTCGTCGCGGGATGTTCGCTGGCGCCGCCCTATGCGCCGCCGCCGATCACCACGCCGACCGCCTTTAAGGAGGTCGGTCCCTGGACGCCGGCCAGCCCCGGCGACGCCGCGCCGCGCGGCGACTGGTGGACCGTCTATGGCGACCAGACGCTGGACGGCCTCGAACAGCGTATCGACAAGGGTAACCCGGATCTCGCCGTCGCCCTGGCGCGCTATGACGAGGCCCGCGCCCTGGCGGCGCAGGCGCGGGCGGCGCAGGTTCCCGAGGTGGACGCCAACGGCGGCGCCACCACCATCCACCAGTCCGAACACCGCCCGTTGCGCGTGGGCGGTCCGAACACCTATGACGACGACATTGTGGGCGCATCGACCTCCTACGAGCTCGACCTGTGGGGCCGAGTCCGCAACATGGTCGCGGCGAGCAAGGACCAGGCGGTGGCCAGCGCGGCGGACGCCGCCTCGGTTCGGCTGAGCCTCGAAGCCCAGCTTGCCGACGCCTATCTGAACCTGCGCGGGCTCGACACCCAGGACAAGCTCCTGACCAACACCACCGAGGCCTACGCCAGGGCGCTGAAGCTGACGCAGGCCTTGTACCATGGCGGCGCGGTGGCGGGTCTCGACGTCGATCGCGCTCAGACCCAGTTGCAAATGGCCCGCGCCCAGAGGATCGACATCGACGCCCAGCGGGCTCTGATGGAGCACGAGATCGCCGCCCTTGTGGGCGAGCCGGCGTCGACCTTCTCGCTGGCGCAGGTCGCGGCCTTGCCTGACCCGCCCCACACGCCGGTCGCGGCGCCGTCCCTGCTGTTGCAGCGCCGTCCCGACATCGCCGCGGCGGAGCGCCGCGCCGCGGCGGCCAACGCCGGCATCGGCGTGGCGCGCGCGGCCTTCTATCCGGATATCACGCTCAACGCCGCCGGCGGCTTCGAGTCCGCCGGCGGGATCAGCCTGCTGCAGGCCGCCAACAGCTGGTGGACGCTAGGGCCGAGCGTCTCCCTGCCGATTTTCGATGGCGGTCGCCGAAAGGCCGCGCTGCGGCAAGCCAAGGACCAGTTCGACGAGGCGTCAGCCACCTATCGTTCGACCGTGCTGTCGGCGTTCCAGCAGGTCGAGGACAACCTGGCCCTGTGCAACCGACTGGCGGACGAAGCTCAGGAGCAGACGCTGGCCGTCGACGCGGCCCGGCGCACCGAGACCCTGGCCACCGTCCAATATAAGTTGGGCGCCGTCACCTATCTCGACGTCGTCACCGCACAGACGGCCGATCTGCAGGCCCAGGTTTCCGCGCTCATGATCGCGACCCGGCGCCTTCAGGCCAGCGTCGATCTGGTGCGCGCCCTTGGCGGCGGCTGGAGCTGAACGGTGGAGCAGTCTAATATCGCCGCCGAGCTGATGGTCCCGCTGTGTCAGGGGTCATAAGCCACCCGGCGTCGCCATCACGACGCTGGACGGCGCTTGAATCCTCCGCTCTTGATCTTAGATCACTCTGCGGAGGAACGGTAATTGGCGTCACCCTTTAGCGGTCTAGAAGTCGAAAAGGAGCTGCGGCCCACGGCAGCCGCGCTAGCGTTCGACCTTACCCTGGCTCTAACCTCGGTCGTCGCGTTGGAGGCCAGAATCAGCGATGGCGCATCGACCGCCGAGGCGCTTGGCACACACCGCGTCGGCAACGGAGTCGTCATCGGCGTCGAAGGCCTGGTTCTGACGATCGGCTACCTGATCACCGAAGCGGACGAGGTGATCCTCACCACAGGCGATGGACGCCGCGTGCCGGCTCATGTCCTCGGCGCCGACCAGGCGACGGGATTTGGCCTGGTGCACGCGCTCGAGCCACTGGACCTGCCGGCGCTGGCGATTGGAGACTCGCGTTTGCTTCGCGGCAAAGACCGGGTCATCTCCGCGGGCGCCGGCGGCCGCGCCCACGCCCAGTCGAGCCGGCTGCTCGCCCGGGCGCCGTTCGCCGGCTATTGGGAATACTATCTGGAAGAAGCGCTCTTCGTGACGCCGGCCCACCCGCACTGGAGCGGCGCGGCGCTGATTAATCAAACCGGCGAACTGGTCGGGATCGGCTCGCTGCGTGTGGAGCAGCGCGCCCCCAACGGCGACATTCATCCGCTCAACATGTTTGTCCCGGCTGAGTTCCTGACGCCAATCCTCGCCGATCTTTCGTCAGGCCGGCCGCCCCACCCCCCGCGGCCATGGCTTGGCGTCATCGCCCAGGAATTCGAGTCTCACGTGGTGGTGGTGAACGTTTCCCCCGGAGGGCCAGCCGAGGTCGCGGGCTTGGAAGAAGGCGACCTCATCCACGCGATCGGTGGCGAACGGGTGACTGATCTGGCAGGCTTCTATCAGCGGCTTTGGGCGCTCGGGACGCCGGGAGCGGTGGCGAAATTGGCCGTACAGCGAGACGACGAGCTGCTCCATTTTGAGATCCCGACAGGTGACCGTGGGGCGAGGCTGAAAAAGCGCCGGCTCAATTAGGCTGGCGGTCGCTCAACGCCCGCTAGGCGGATACCGGCTACGAGGGGGACGCGGCCGCCGCGCGCTCGAAGGGACGCCGTCCAGCGACGGCGGCGAGGATCCCCAGCAGGGCGACGCCGATGGTCGAGGCGATCAGGGCCTTGCCGATGCCGGCCCCGGCGCCGAACACCGTGTCGCTGATCACGCCGACCAGGGTCGGGCCCAGGCCGACAGAGACCAGGGTCATGACGCACATGTACAGCGCCGTCGCCGTCCCCCGATGCTGCGTCGGCGTAAGGACCTGGATGCCGGCGAGGCAGGGCCCGGCGGCGGTGGAGAGGATGAAGGTCAGCGCCCCGAAGGCGATTGCAGCCGAGGGCAGGTTCGGCGCCGCAGCCAGGGCGAGGGCGGCGGGGATGGCCAAGGCCAGGCTGAGTCCAATGGCGATCAGCGGGGCGGCCGGGATCTTCCGGCGTTGCAGGACGTCCGTCAGCCATCCGCCGAACAGGTTGCCGAGGGGGCTTGCGATGAGGGTCACCCCGCCGACCAGGTAGCCGGTCTGCGAGACGGTCAGATGGTACACACGGCCGAAGAAGGTCGGGCCCCAGGCGCCGAACGCCTGGACCAGAATGATGGCCATGCATGCGGCCGCCGCCTGCAGCGCGTAGGCCAGCGCGAAGCGTTTGATGTGCGCCAGGCCGTCAAGGAAGCGCGGCCGCACGAGCGTGACCGCCGCGCGGGGCGGCTCGCGCAGGGCGAGAACCGCCGGGATCAGCAGAAGACCCGGCAATGCGGCGCAGAGGAACAGCAGTTGCCAAGGCGTGAAACTATGGCCGAGCAAACTCGCGCCGTGGCGCGGGATAACCTGGGCCAGGAGCCATGCCCCGCCGATCAGGGCCACAACCTTGCCCAGCGGCGATCCCATTACGAACACCGACACCGCCCGTCCCAACCGCTCGCGGGCGAAATAACCGGCGATCAGGGACATCGCGGCCGGGACCAGGGCGGCCTCGCCGAAGCCGACGCCGATCCGGGCCGCGAACAGCCCGCCGAAGTCGTTACAGAAGGCGCAGGCCGTGGTCGCCGCGCTCCAGATCAGCATGCCCAGGGCGATCAGCCGGCGCCGGTCCATGGTGTCGGCGAGGCGCCCCAGCGGCAGGCCCGCAACGCTGTACAACAGTACGAAGCTCAGCCCCTGGATCGCTCCGAGTTGGGTGTCCGACAGGTGCATCTGCCCCTTGATCGGCGTCAGAACCAGACTCATCACGAACCGGTCGATGAACGAGACCAGGTGCGCAATGCTCAGCGTCCCGACGACGACCCAGGGATAGAGTCTGACTCTCGCGCCGGGCGTGGCCAAAGACGCGGAACCGTCCGCGGCAGCCGCAGCGGGATGCGACAAGGGGACGGTCATGCGGCCTCCGCATAAAGGGCTTGCACGAGCGCGGTCGCCCGCTCTCCCGAGCCGGCGCCGGCGCACATGAAGTTGGGCGAATAGGCGAAGGCCAATCCACGCTCCGGATCCGCGAAGCCCAGGGCGCCGCCGGCGCCCGGATGGCCGAAAGCCAGAGGGTTGTCGCCCATCGGCGCCAGCGGCGGGGTATTGAGGAAGAAGCCCATGGCGTAGCGATAATGGCGGTCCGTCATGGCGCAAATCCCGTCCCACGACAGCGTGCGGGCCCGGGCGACGCCCTCCGGATCGAGGACGCTGACGCCGCCCAGCGACCCGCCGCCGGCCAGCGCGGCGTAGATCGTGGCGACGCCGCGGGCGTTGCCGTGGCCGTTCGAAGACGGCAGCACGCCGCGGCGAAAGGCTGGCGTGTTGTAGAAGGCCGTGCCAACCGGACGCATATGCCACGCTCGGCCGAGTCTCGTGCTCGGATCGGCGAAGGCGTTGATCGTGTCTTGGGCCGGATTGCCAATAATCGGGGCGGTGCGCGCTTCCTGCTCGGCGTCGAGGCCCCAGCCATATTCGACTCCGAGCGGCCCGGCGATATCCTCCTGGAACACGGTGTTGAGCGGCCGGCCGTCCACACGCCGGACAAGTTCGCCAAGCATGAAGCCCATGGTCATCGACTGATAGGCGCCGCGCGATCCTGGCGGCCATTCGGGCGCCTGACGGGCGATGGCGCCGGTCATCACCTCCCACTCCATCACCGAAAGCGGCGGGGCGCTGTCGGCGTAGAGCACGCCGCTCGTGCCGCCCAGCACATGGCGCACCAGGATGTCCTGCTTGCCGGCCTGACCGAACTGCGGCCAATAGAGAGCCATCGGCTGGTCCAGATCGACGCGGCCTTGAGAAATCAGGCGGTGCAGGCAGAGCGCCGCCATGCCTTTGCCCACCGACATCATGCAGACCAAGGTGTCCTCGGCCCAGGGTCGGCCAGCCTCCGGGTCGGCCATTCCGCCCCACAGATCGACCACCTTGTGTCCTTCAGAGAAGACGCAAACCGCCGCGCCCACCTCGCCCCGCGTCGAGAAGTTGGCTCGGAACGCGTCGCCGACACGTCCGAAGGCCGGGTCGACGTGGCCGTGGATAGCGGCGTTCATGGCAGGCCTCAAAGTTTCCGGTTCGTCCGCGACATCACATTTGTTATAACGATTTTCCTGTCATAGAAGCGCCGAAGGGTCCATAAAATAACTTGGCCACGCGCCATTTCGGAGGAAATAGGCCAGACCAACGGCGCCGGGGCGTCGCCTGGTGCCACCCGCTGACATTTAAAGTCCTTTCGTTATTTGATATAATGCTGGCTGGATCATGATCCGGACGTAAAAATGCGCGCGGGGCGAATCTCAAAGTGAGCGTGGCATTGTCCTTGAAGTTGTCCGACTATCCGGCCAGTCGCTGCAAATGGAGCTTCTCCGACTATGGTTATATTGTCGAACCCAATGGATGCGCGGCCAACGATGCCTGATTCTGCAAATATGCTTGAGACCGGTTCGCCCAGCGTCGGCCGCATCAATCGTTACGACACCTTGGCCGACCGCGCCTATGAGCAGCTGCGTCATGCCTTGATGAACGGCAGCTTCCATCCAGGTCAGAAGTTGACGATCCGCAAGCTCGCGGCCGTCCTGGGCATTAGCGCAACACCCGCCCGGGACGCGATCAGTCGGCTTGTTTCGGAGCGCGTCCTGGAATCCGGCCCTAACCGAACGGTGTCCGTTCCGGCTCTGGATTCGCAGAAACTGCGCGAGATTTACGTTCTTCGGACAGCGCTGGAAGGCGTGGCTACCGAGCTTGGGGCAAAGGCGATGGACCGCGCCCAGGTTGAATCTCTGGAACAGGTGCAGCTGGCGCTGATCGCGGCGATGGATCGCAACGACTACAAGCGTGTGTTATCTGAGAACGAAGCCTTCCACTTCACGATTTACCGCGCATCGGGGATGCCGATGTTGGTCGAGGCCATTCAACAACTGTGGCAAAAGCTTGGGCCTTCCTTGAATTTGCTCTACCCCTCCTACAATCATTCCCGCAAGGGCGTTAGCCACCACTTGGCGGTCATCAGCGCCCTGCGCGCGGGCGACGCGCTGGCTGCCCGCAAGGCGCTGGAAGAGGACTTGCGGGATGGCGGTATGGAACTGGAAAAGGCCCTCGTCGCCACCGGTGCGGATGAGTTGCACGTCAGCGTGCGCTAACCCCTGATTCGCGCTTCGATCCGCTCGGCCAGCGCCAGCAAACGCCGATCGCCGCCGCGCTCGCCCATCAAGGTTAGCCCTACTGGCGCAGAGCCTGGCGCGTGACATGGGATGGATATGGCGCAGCGGTCGAGAATGTTGGCCACGGCGGCGTTGCGAATGGCTCGGCCGTTGGCGCGGAAGTAGGCTTGGTCGTCTTCCAGCTCTCTGAATGTTGGCGGGATCAGCGGCGCCGTTGGAAAGATAACCGCATCCACGTCCCGAGTTCGCGCATCGCCGGCGCGGACAAGCCGCGCCCGGCCGTTCAGCATATCCGCGTAAACATCGGGATTCGCCGCGCGTGCGATCAGAAATCGGTTCATCACCCTGGGATCGCACCTGGGCGCTATGCGCTCGAACAGTTCGCGATGCGCCGCGTAGCCTTCGATGATGGAAAAGCCGCCGCCGACGGAGAGAGCCGGTATCTCTTCAAGCTCGGGGAAGTCCACCGGCAGCACTCGAACGCCAGCTTCCTTCAAGCGGCCGACGGCTTGGTCAAACGCCTCGCCGACCTCGGCGTCCAGGTCTTCCAGAACGTATCGGGTGGGCACACCCAGGCAGATATCGCCTTCCCAAACCTGCTCGGCATCCCCGGTCAGGACTGTATCGATCAGGGCGCAGGAGCCCACCGTTGCGGCGATGGGTCCGACCGAATCCAACGACGACGACAAGGCGAAGACACCCTCGCGGCTGATTCGGGAGGCCGTCGGTTTGAAACCGACCAAGCCGCAGAAAGCCGCTGGAACGCGTACCGAGCCGCCCGTGTCGCTGCCCATGGCCGCCACGGCCATGCCGTCCGCGACGGAAACGGCGGCGCCTGAGGATGACCCTCCGGGGATCCGCCGACCTTTCCGATCCCACGGTCCCAGCGGCGTGCCGAAATGAGGGTTCAAGCCCAGACCTGAAAGCGCGAACTCCGTCATCACGGTCTTGCCGACGATCACGGCCCCAGCAGCGCGCAGTCGCTGCACGACCCAGGCGTCAACGCTCGCGGGCGCGGCGTCGCTCAAAGCCGCCGACCCCGCCGTCGTCGGCTCGCCGGCGACATCGAACAAGTCCTTGATCGAGATCGGCATGCCGTCGATCGGCGAGAGCGGCTTGCCGAGCGCTCGGCGCGCGTCGGACACCGCTGCCGCGTTCGTGGCTGCTTCGAGATAGAGCTTGGAAAAGGTGCGTGCGCCCTCGCCATTCGCCGATTGCGCGGCGGCCAGCGCCCGCGACGTCAGGGTGATGCTGGTCTCGGCGCCGCTGCTCATATCGGCTGACAAGCGTCTCAGATCCATAGGCTCATTGCTCCCTTCTTGTTATAACGGCTCGCCGTGCGCGCTCACGGACAGGCTGGCCGCGGTCGCCGCCCGACCCTGCTCCCCTGAAAAACAACGTCGCTTGCGAAATCAAATGCCCGCGTGTTATAACAGATAACGGATTGGACGTGGGGTGGATTTTGCGTAGAGTTCTGGTCACCGCCGGCGCGGCAGGCATCGGCCTCGCCATTGCGGACGCATTTAGGAACTCCGGATTCAACGTGCATATCTGCGACATTGACCAGCAGGCGCTCGACTCGGCCCTGTCCGCACGTCCCGGCCTGGGCGGCTCGTGCGTCGACGTGGGGTCCTCCGGAGCCGTCGCCGAGTTGGGACGGGACATCAATGCATCGATGGGCGGGCTCGACGTCATCGTCAATAACGCGGGTGTAGGCGGCCCACGCTGCCCCATCGAAGAGATCAGCGACGAGGCGTGGGATGCCGTCATGCGCGTCAACGTGACGGGTATGTTCAACGTCGTTCGCCAATTCATTCCGGGGCTGAAGGCGCAGCGCTCCGGCGCCATCATCAACATCTCGACCACGTCCGTTCGGACGGGCCTGCCCAATCGCTTGCCCTATGTCGTCTCGAAGACGGCCGTGGAGGGCATGACCCACAACATCGCCCGCGAACTGGGTCCGTTCAACATTCGCTGCAACAGCCTGCTGCCAGGCTCGATAGAGAACGAACGCGGCCGGAAACTCATGTCCGAGAAGGCCGAGCGTGAAGGCGTCTCCTATGCCGATGCGCTGAACGAGCGGCTCAAATTCATCTCGATGCGCACACGCATCGAACCGGACGAGATCGGCCAGGCCGCGCTCTTCCTTGCGTCCGACGGCGCGAAACACATCACCGGACAGCATATCAGCGTCTGTGGAAACGTAGAGTGGGAGGGCTGACCATGGCCACGTCTAAAACCATCATCACCTGTGCGGTTACCGGCGCGGGCGCCTATACGGAGAGGATGAAAGCCGTTCCTGTGACGCCGGCGCAGATCGCCGCGGAATGCCTGGCCGCCGCCGGCGCCGGCGCAGCGGTATGCCACATCCACGTCCGCGACCTGGAAACGGGCGGCACGAGCATGGAACTGGCCCATTATCGGGAAGTCGTCAGATTGATCCGCGAGAGCGGCTCGGATCTGGTGCTCAATCTCACCACCGGCGTCGGCGCCCGCTACATCCCGAGCCGGGAGGACCCGCTGATAGGGGGGCCGGGATCGACCCTCACCTCGCCGGAAATCAGGGTGCAACATGTCGTCGAACTGAAGCCGGAGATTTTCAGCCTCGACATCGCCACCATGAATTTTGGCGGCCACGCGGTTCTCAATACCCCGGATCATTTGCGGGTGATGGCGGTGGCGGGCCGCGCGGTTGGGGCCAAGCCAGAGCTGGAGGTGTTCGACGTCGGCCAAATCGACTTGGCGCGGCGGCTGATCGCCGAAGGGGTGATCGACTCGCCGCCGTTCTTTCAGATCTGCCTTGGGGTCGTGGGCGGCGCGCCCGCCACATCTCAAGCCCTGTTTGCTCTGCGGCAATTCCTGCCCGAGGACGCCCACTGGGGCGGCTTTGGCCTAAGCGCCGCATGCTTCCCAATGGTCGCCCAGTGCGTCCTGTTGGGCGGTCATGTTCGGGTGGGACTTGAGGACAACCTGTACCTGAGCCAAGGGGTGCTCGCCCCCGGCAACGCCGCCCTGGTGGAACGGGCTGTGACCATCGTCGAACTCCTCGGCGGTCAAATCGCCAGCCCGGCCGAAGCCCGCGCGATCCTGGGGCTTACTCAGACCAAGGAGCGCGCCGGTGTGGTTCTCGTGTGACACTGGAGGCACCTTTACCGACCTCTTGATTGAGGACGACAGCGGCTGGCGCTGTTACAAGGCGCCGACCGTGGCCGCGGACCCCGTGCGTGGGGTTCTCGACGCCTTCACCCTGGCGGCGTTGGATCGAGGGGAGACGGTGGCGAGCCTGCTCGGGCGAGGCGAAGTGTTCGTTCACGCCACCACCCACGCCATCAATGCGGTGCTAACCGGCAAAACGGCGAGAACGGCGCTCATCACCACCGAGGGCCATCCGGATATCCTGTTGCTGCGGGAGGGCGGCCGACCCGATCCTTTCGATTTCCGCACCCTCTATCCCGCGCCCTATGTGCCCCGCAGCCTGGTCTATGAAGCGCCTGAACGCATCGATGCCGACGGGTCGATCTGGCGGCGGCTAGACGAGGGCGCCGTCGTCGACATGCTGGCCGGCATGAAGGCGGCGGGCGTCGAAGCGATCGCGGTCTGCCTGCTGTGGTCCATCGCCAATCCAGCGCACGAGTTGCGCGTCGGCGAGTTGATCGAGACCTATCTGCCAGGCGTCCCTTACACCCTGTCGCATCAGCTGAACCCGACGCCGCGCGAGTTTCGGCGGGCTTCGGCGACCGCCATCGACGCCTCGCTGAAGCCGATGATGGCGGATTACCTCGGGTCGCTGGCTGAACGCCTGAAGACCGCGGGATTCGCCGGTCGCGTACTGGTCGTCACCTCGCAGGGAGGCGTCATGGACGCCGCCGCGGTGGCGCGCGCGCCGATACACGTCATCAACTCCGGCCCCTCGATGGCGCCGGTGGCGGGCCGCGTCTACGCCAGGCTCGAGGTCGATGCGCCGGACGGCGGCGACATCATCATCGCCGACACCGGCGGGACCACCTTCGACGTCAGTGTGGTTCGGGCCGGCCGCATTCCTTTGACGCGGGAACTGTGGATCGGCGCGCCGATACTCGGCCATTTGACGGGGTTTCCGTCCGTCGACGTTCGCAGCGTGGGCGCTGGCGGCGGCAGCCTGGCTCGCGTCGACGCGGGCGGCGTGCTCCATGTCGGACCGGAGAGCGCCGGTTCTCGCCCGGGTCCCGCCTGTTACGGCCGAGGTGGAACCGCGGCGACGTTCACCGACGCCGCGCAACAGGCTAC
>Ga0302314_10013688_pt1 | contig 13925 bp, 10 predicted proteins | sample III_Palsa_N2_3_FD_200533 | JGI IMG/M metagenome (GOLD analysis project Ga0302314, IMG submission 200533) | Peat permafrost microbial communities from Stordalen Mire near Abisko, Sweden - III_Palsa_N2_3 | ecosystem: Environmental > Terrestrial > Soil > Palsa > Peat permafrost | place: Sweden... | reverse complement strand
TCAACGACACCGCCGCCGACGCGCTCTGGCTGATCGTCGGCGCTCCGCTCGAGGCAGGCAATACGCTCGCGATGACGCCGGAGCTGATCACACGGCTCTACCCGGACGGCCCCAAGGCGCTGCCACCGGAACTTCAGTAGGCGCTCATGCGTCCGGCGGGTTTTCTCTGCAGTTGCTAAGTTCTGGCGTCCACTGCGGCTGTGGTGGAACTGGTAGACACGCAGCGTTCAGGTCGCTGTGCTCGCAAGGGCGTGGGGGTTCGACTCCCTTCAGCCGCACCAATCTTCTTCAGTAAGAACCCCCGGGAAGCAGAGCTCTCCGGGGGTTCTTCGTTTCCGGCAGATGCCGCTCAGCGATCTGGCGACGCGGCCGCGGGCGGGACGTTCTGGTTGGCCGCGAAGCAGTTCTGCGGGTCCCAGAGGCGCTTGATTTCGCGCAGGCGCGTCCACGTCCCCGGGTTGTAGGCGTTCCGGACCCGTTCCGGCTCGTCGAACAGGTAGTTCACGTAGGCGGCGCTGTTCGCGTGCGGTGCCAACTCCTCGAGGTATTGATCCTGCCAGCGCCGTAGCTCGGTTCCGTCCTCCATCGATGTCCAGGTGGTCGACCATGTAATTCCAGAGTTCGGAGCGGTGGCCCATCGCCGTCGCGTCCACCGGGATTCGACCCATCTGTCCGCCGTACAGGTGAGTCGACATGAAGCTGAGTGGCGCCATCTGCGTTGAACGGCGTGCCGTTGTCGCGATCACCGCGTCCCCCAGCTCCGGCAGGTACCGCATCCGCGAGCGGCGAGCCCGAGCCCATGCTCCCGCGCGAACCGTGTCGCGGCGATCACATCGGCGACCCCCGCCGGCACCACTACGACATCAGGTCGCCAAGGCACTTCGAGGTTCGGGAAGCGGGAGCCCGCGAGCGACTCCCAGATCTCCTCGTCGCGCCCCGCGGCGCGCCCCCCGATCCGCGACGCGAACGCTCTGACGGCCGCGGCTGTCGCGCTCATACCGTCAGCTCCGCTGCCAGTTGGTAGGGGTCAGCGGCAAGCGTGCCGCCATCTACCGCCACCGTGGTTCCGGTGATCCACGCAGCCTCATCGCTGAGCAGGAAGGCGACGAGAGCTGCGACTTCAGACGCATCCCCGAGCCGATCCTGGCAGCGGCCCAGAGGCGAGCCGGCGCGGATCGCCCGGCGCGCCTGCTCGCCGCCGCCGAGCGCCCGCTCGATCACCCCCATCATCGGCGTGTCGATCGATCCCGGCGCGATTGCGTTGGCGCGGACGCCGAAGCGCGCGCCCTCGATCGCCGCGGTCCGCACCAACGCCACCGCGCCGTGCTTCGAGGCGCTGTACGCAGCGAGTTCCGAGCCGCTCACCCCGGCGGTGGAGGCAGTGACGACGATCGCGCCACCATCCCCTTGCTCGCGCAGCTGGGCGAGTGTCGCCCGCAGGCCGAGGAAGACCCCGCGCAGGTTGACCGCGATCGTGCGGTCGAACGTCTCCACGGACTCCTCTGAGAGCGGGATCGGGGTGCCTGGCACGCCCGCATTCAGCACCACTCGATCAAGGCGACCAAACGCCTCGATCGCGGCGCTCACATGCGCCGTGACATCGGCCTCGCAGGAGACGTCTCCGCCGACCGCTATCGCCTCACCGGCGAGCCCCGCAACCACCGCCTGGGCGCTGCCCTCGTCGAGGTCGGCGACCACCACCCGATGCCCGTCTGAGGACAACCTCCGGGCGATCGCGGCACCCATGCCCGACCCGGCGCCGGTGATCAGAGTCACCGGCCGCGCCCCGTCTCCGCCGCTCACCATCCGCTTGGCGCGATGTTGTTGTTGATCCGGAACACGTTCTCTGGGTCGAGCCGATCCTTCACCGCACGGAGCCTCGCCATCGCCGTAGGGCTGTAGGCAGCCTCAACGTCGGCTGCCTCGTCGGCCGTCAGGAAGTTCGGGTAGGAGACCATGTCGCTGTACGAGGACATGCGCTCTGCCGCCGCCTTCGTCCAGCCTTTCTGCTCTGCGTCCTGGGCGGGGTCAGCCCAGAGCGAAAGCACCTGGAACGACCACTCTTCGTCGCGGTGCCCGATCGCGGAGTGGGCTTCATCGACCGTCGCATAGGTCGTGTGAGCGCCGAGCGGGGCGCAGATGATCTGCGTCAAAGGCGCGCGCATATCCTGACCGAGCGCGACGATCTCCCGCACAGCCTCATCGCTCAAGGTGTGCATGAACCCACCCTTGAAGTAGTCGCGGTGACCTGCCGGGGCTCCGGGGTCCATCACCTGCTGCAGCTCCGCATAGTCGACCTGACCGATGTGGTCGACGATCGGCTCGCCAAGGGCCTCCAACTTCGCCATCGCCGCGGCACCGTCGTCCGGGTCGCCGGCCCACACCACGATGATCGCCACGACCGCCTTGCCCCTGACCCCTTCAGGGACCCACGGCGCCGGCGGCGCAGTCAGAAACGCGAGCCCGCCACAGAGCTCCTTTGGCGCGGCCATCATCACGTCCCTGAAGGCGCTCAGCACCTCCACACCACGCTCGATCGGATAGAAGCGCTTGCCCCCGTGCACGGTCGGTCCGAATGCCCGCAGCTGGAAGCGCAACTCCGTCAGCACCCCGAAGTTGCCGCCGCCGCCGCGCAACGCCCACAGCAGCTCCGGATAGTCATCGGTATCGAGCGAGACTCCCGCGGCCGTGACCAGGCGGGCGCCGATCAAGCTGTCCGAGGTCAATCCCATCGCGCGCTCGAGCCAGCCGCTGCCGCTGCCGATCGTCAGTCCGGTGACGCCGGTACTCGATACCCGCCCGCCGGTGACGGCCAGCCCGTGGGCCTGGGTGGCGGCATCGAACTGCTTCCAGGTCAGACCGGAGCCGGCCCTGACCGTGCTGGCCGCGACGTCGACCTCCGCGAGCTGGAGGTTGCGGCAGTCGATCACGATCCCGTCATCACAGCACCCGTGCCCCGGCGCAGAATGACCGCCCGAACGGATCGCGAGCGGCAGGTCCTGCCGCCGGGCAAAGGCAATCGCCGCCGCCGCATCGGCATCCGACGCGATCAACACGATCGCCGCCGGGCGCTTGTCAATCATGCCGTTGAAACCCGCGCGGGTGGAGTCGTAGTCGGAGTCGCCAGGCACGATGACCCGACCGGACACGGAGTCCGCCAGCGCGGACACGTCAAGAAGCGAGCTACTGCTCATGTTGTGGATCTCCTTCGGAGAGATGAATTGGGGGCACCTGAGCCGACCGCGGAGGCAGCCATACCGAGCCGACGAGCGGGCGGATGCCGGGGGCAAACGCCGGGAGCGCGAGCGCTCCTGTTAGGCGGCTAAGTGCAGCGTCGCTACGACGCGGTGCCAGATCATGCAACCAATCATCGTCATCAACGCTACAGAATGCGTGCAGAACCGTCAACTGCATGCAGCTTTCCCCTGGTACCGTGACGAGCGTGACCGCCGCAGACCACCAGGGCGTGCTGGCCTTCGGCGACTCGATCACCAACGGCGGCGGTGAACTGCAGTGGGGAGTCGCGCTGCAGTCGTGGGTGCAGTGGCTCTCACGCGGGCTCGGGCTGCCGTTCACCAACTACGCGGCCGACGGCGCCCGCGCAGCCGACGTGATCACTCGCCAGATCCCGGCCCATCAGCGTCTCAACGCCGTGCAGCAGCCACGCTATGAGCTTGGCTGCCTCTATATCGGCGTCAACGATGTGCGCGCGGCTGATTGGGATCCGACCCACTTCGAGCGCGACTTCAGCAGCGCGCTCGCCTATCTGCACGGTCTCTGCGACCGTGTCCTGACCGTCACGATCCCCGAGGATCTGGGACGTCCTCGTGCGGGCGACCCGGTGCAGGCAGCCAACACCGTGATCGAACGGCAGGTGACTAAGGCCGGATCGCTGCTGCTTGACCTTCGCGATTTCCGCGGTCGCGAGGTGATGATGTCTGACCACGTGCATCCAACGGCGATGGGCCAGCTCGCGATCGCAGAACGGGCGCTGGCGGTGCTCGAGCGTGACGGTCTGCCGACCCGGGTGGCGCCACGAACGTTCGCGAATCCGGATGACAGTCCGCGTGCTCGCCGCGGAGCGTTCCGGACCTACGCCTATCGGGTGGTTCGCCAGAAGGCGTGGACCTGGCTCCACGCCCGCCGGATCAGACGGAGCTGAGGCGGCCCGCCGCCTGCGTAAGCTCGCGCAGCCTGCTAGCGCGCGAGCGAGGAGGGATCCGTTCAAGCGCCCAACGCCAGGCACCGCCGGCGGTTCCCGGCGCGTTCATGCGCGCTTCGCTGCCGAGGCTGAGCACGTCCTGCGCCTGGACGATCGCTGTCCGCGCCGCCGACTTCAGCGTCAGCTCGATCAGCGCCCATGACGGGTCAGACTCGGTTATCTGCTCTGCGTTCAAGAGCTCTGTCACCTCGGTGCGGCGCCCAGCGTCGAGCGACTCATACCAGCCGCGGGCGGTGTCGTGGTCGTGGGTGCCGGTGTAGACGACACGGTCTTCGAGATGGTTGGCGAAACGGTGCGGGCTGTCGAAGCGGCCCGGGTCAAAGCCGAACTGCAGCACGATCATCCCCGGCAGCTTGAGCTCGTCACGCAGATGCTCCACAGCCGGCGTGATCACGCCGAGGTCCTCAGCGACCAGCGCGAGCGTTGTGCCCTGGACGGCCGAGCCTCCGGACCCCAGCGCTCGCTCCGCGGCATCAAATAGGGCTCTTCCGGGACCGCGGCGCCAACGCCCGCTGACCGCGGTGCGCGCCCCGGCCGGAACCTCCCAGAACGCCACGAAGCCGCGGAAATGATCGAGCCGCGCGAGGTCGAACAGCGCTGTCGTGCGAGCCAGCCGCTGCACCCACCAGCGGTAGCCGCTGCGCTGCAGGTGCGGCCAGTCGTAGAGCGGGTTGCCCCACAACTGCCCGGTTGAGGCGAACGCGTCCGGCGGCACGCCGGCCTGGACCCCCGGGCGGAAGATCTGCGGGTGCGAGCGGTGATCGGCGCCACCGGGCGAGACGTAGATCGCGAGATCTCCGTAAAGCCGCACACCACGCTCGGCGGCGTACTCACGCAGGGCCTGCCACTCGCGGTCAAAGCGCACCTGATCCTCAACCGCGCCACGGCCCGCGAAGCGCTCCCAGTCAGCGATCCAGAAGTGCTCGCGCTCGCGGAACTGCAAGATCTCAGCGCTGCTGACCGGCGCGCGGCGGTCCGCGAGCAGGCCCGGCCACGCGGCGAACGCAGACTGCGCCTTGTACGGGGAGCGGTAGCGATCCGGAGGTCCGAGCGGCAGCACCTGCCACCAGCTCTGCCCCGCATCGTGCAACCAGTCGACAAAACGGTAGGCGTCGCGACCGAGCGTATGGGCCGGCAACGAGGTGATATGCAGCTGGACACCGCTTGTGCGCTTGTGAACTTGCATGAAGGGTTGTTTACCCGAAGGGGGTGTCGGGTTAGCCTCAGAGAAGTGACCCCTAAAGGCTCGCCACCGTCGCGCATCGTAATCCAGCATCCCGAGCCCGTGGTCGACGGCGGCCGTTACGCGATCAAACGCTGTGTCGGCGACAGCGTCGACTTCTCCGTTGACGTCTTTCGCGACGGGCACGACCTGCTGCGCGCGGTTGTTCGCTACCGCGAGCCGGGATCGCGGAAATGGCAGGAAGCCGAGCTGACCCAGGTCGACGCGCAGATCGACGGGGTCCGCTGGGCAGGCAGCTTTGCGGTAGATCAGCCCGGCCTCTGGCTCTACGACGTTGAGGCCTGGACCGATCGCTTCGGGACCTGGAGGGAGGAGCTGCGGCGCAAGGTACAGGCCGGGCAAGCTGACCTTGCGGGCGAGCTGTCAGAAGGCGTTCTGATGCTGCAGGAGATCGCCGCCGGCGCCTCCAAGAAGTCACGCAAGCTGATAGAGCGCGACCTCACGATCCTCGCGGACGCCGAGCTCGACCAGGAGCTCCGCTGTCAGATCGCGCTGCAGCACGACCTCTACGAGATCGCTGAGCTCGAGCAGCCGCGTCTCGACGCCACCAACCTCGAGCAGCCGCTGGAGCTTGATGTCGCGCGTGAACTGGCCAGCTTTGGCAGCTGGTATGAGCTCTTCCCGCGCTCCTGGGGCGGCCTGCGCGGGGTTGAAGCGCAGCTGCCGGCGCTGGCGGAACTCGGCTTCGACGTTCTCTACCTGCCGCCGATCCATCCGATCGGACATACCAACCGCAAGGGCCGCGACAACTCGCTGACCGCGGCGCCGGGCGATCCCGGCTCACCGTGGGCGATCGGTGACGGAACCGGCGGTCACGACACGGTTCACGCGGACCTCGGAACGGTCGAGGATCTACGTTCGCTGACAGCTGCGGCGGCCGCACACAACATTGAGATCGCGCTCGACTTCGCGATCCAGTGCTCCGCAGACCACCCTTGGCTGACCGAGCATCCCGAATGGTTCCATCGTCGCCCTGACGGCACGCTCAAATACGCCGAGAACCCGCCGAAGAAGTACCAGGACATCTACAACGTCAACTGGGACTCGCCCGACTGGCGCGGCCTTTGGGACGCGCTGCTCGAGGTCGTACTGCAGTGGGTCGACTGCGGCGTGACCGTCTTCCGCGTCGACAACCCGCACACCAAGCCGGCCGCCTTCTGGCAGTGGCTGATCGATCGCGTTCACCGCCAGAACCCGGACGTGATCTTCCTAGCCGAGGCCTTCACCCGCCGTGCGGTCATGCGCCACCTCGCGAAGATCGGCTTCAGCCAGTCCTACACGTACTTCACCTGGAAGAACTCGCGCTGGGATCTGACCGAGTACGTCTCGGAGCTCGCCTACTCAGGCGAGCAGGAGTATTTCCGCCCCAACTTCTTCGCCAACACGCCGGACATCCTGCACGAATACCTACAGCAGGGTGGGCGCCCGGCCTTTGAGGCGCGGCTCGTGCTGGCGGCGACACTGAGCCCGAGCTACGGCATCTACTCGGGCTTTGAGCAGTTCGAGAATGTGCCCGCGAGTGAGGGCTCCGAGGAGTACCTGCACTCCGAGAAGTTCGAACTGCGGGAGCGCACGCTCGACGGACCGTTGCTGCCGATGATCCGCACGATCAACCTCGCCCGTCGCGCGCATCCTGCGCTGCAGCGGCTTTCGAACATCACCTTCCTTGAGACCGAGAACGACGCGCTGATCGCCTACGCGAAGCAACGCGACGGGGATCTTGTGATCACGGTCGTGAACGTCGATCCGTACAACACACAGGAGGGGCTCACGATCATCCCCGCGCATATCGGCCTGCCGCCCGTGTTCACCGTGCGTGACCTGCTCAGCGACGAGCACTTCCAGTGGCGCATCGGCCCCAACTACGTGCGGCTCGAACCGGGGGTCCGCCAGGCGCACATCCTGGCGGTGGAACCGGCATGAGCACTGCCGAGTCTGACGAGGTCGGGACCGAACTCACGGCTGCGGCGCAGCCGGCGCCGTCCTTCGCGCAGACCAGCCAGTGGTTCGAGTCAGAGCCGCTCTGGTACAAGCGCGCGGTCTTCTATGAGATCCATATGCGCGGCTTCTTCGACGACAACGGTGACGGGTCTGGCGACTTCCGCGGGCTCACTGAGAAGCTCGACTACCTGGAGTGGCTCGGGATCGACTGCATCTGGCTGCTGCCGTTCTACGAGTCACCGCTGAAAGACGGCGGTTACGACATCTCAGACTTCAACAAGGTCCATCCGGACTATGGCAACGTCGAGGACGTCAAGCGCCTCGTGGAAGCGGCGCACGCGCGGCGGATCCGCGTGATCGCGGACCTCGTGATGAACCACACCTCAAGCGAGCACCCGTGGTTCCAGGAGTCGCGTTCGAGTCCTGACAACCCCAAGCGCGACTGGTACGTGTGGTCGGATACGGCCGACCGCTACCAGGACGCACGCATCATCTTCATCGACACCGAGTCATCGAACTGGACCTGGGACCCGGTCGCCGGCCAGTACTACTGGCACCGCTTCTTCTCGCATCAACCGGACCTCAACTACGACAACCCCGAGGTTCAGACGGCGATGCTCGACGTTCTGCGCTTCTGGCTCGACCTCGGCTTCGACGGCTTTCGGCTCGACGCCGTGCCCTACCTGTTCGAGCGCGACGGCACCATCTGCGAGAACCTGCCCGAGACCCACGACTACCTGAAGCGCGTGCGCCGGGAGATCGAAGGCGCGTACCCCGACCGCGTGCTGCTGGCCGAAGCCAACCAGTGGCCGGAGGACGTCGTCGAGTACTTCGGGGCCGAAGGCGACGAGTGTCAGATGGCCTTTCACTTCCCGGTGATGCCGCGGATGTTCATGGCCGTGCGCCGCGAGGAAGCGGCGCCGATCTACGAGATCCTTGAGAGCACGCCGGAGATCCCGGCGAACTGCCAGTGGGGCCTCTTCCTGCGCAACCACGACGAGCTGACGCTGGAGATGGTCACTGACGAAGAGCGCGACTACATGTACTCCGAGTACGCCAAGGACCCGCGGATGAAGCTGAACCTCGGGATCCGGCGCCGCCTGGCGCCGCTGCTCGACAACAGCCGCGACGACATCGAACTGATGACGGCGATTCAGTTCTCGTTGCCTGGATCACCCGTCCTGTACTACGGTGACGAGATCGCAATGGGAGACAACGTGTTCCTTGGGGACCGTGACGGCGTGCGCACACCGATGCAGTGGACCCCCGACCGCAACGGCGGGTTCTCGCGCGCGGATTTCGCGCAGCTTTACGCCCCGCCGCTGATGGACCCGGTTTACGGCTATCAGGCCGTCAACGTCGAAGCGCAGCTGCGGACCTCAAGCTCGCTGCTGCGCTGGATGCACCGCTTCATCGCGCTGCGTAAGGAGCACCCCGTTTTCGGGTTCGGAACGTACGAGCCGATCCGCACCACGAACCGGCGGATCTTCGCGCTGATCAGACGCTTCGAGGACGACGTGGTGCTCTGCGTTCACAACCTAGCTCGAACCGCGCAGGCGGTCGAACTCGATCTGAGTCAGTTCCAGGGACGCCATCCACATGAGATGCTGGGTCGGTCGCAGTTCCCGCGGATCGGCGAGTTGCCGTACTTGCTCACCTTTGCGCCGCGAGGTTTCTACTGGTTTGAGTTAAGCGAGGATGCGGAGAAGGCAACAGATGCCTGAGCAAGCCGGACAGACACGAGAGATCACGACGCTGCTTGAGAGTGAGTCGCTGCGCGACTGGATGGCCAAGCAGCGCTGGTACGCAGCGAAGTCGCGTGGCATCAGCGGCATCGAGCTGATCGAGCACACGATGGTCGTGGACGACATCTATCTCGCACTGGTGCAGGCGCGAGTCGCGACCGGAGCCCATGACGTCTACCAGCTGCTGCTGGTCACGCGGCCCCCGGGCGCCGGGCCAAATGGCGTCGAGCCGATCGCTCGAACCGCCGAGCTTGAAGCGTTCTCAGCACTGACCGAGCCACGCCACGTGCTCCACCTGCTGCGGCTGGTGCTCGAGGACGCGGATATCCGGACAGATCATGGTCACTTCGCCTTCCGTCACGTTGAGGGCGCCTACCGTCCGAGTGATGACTCGGTGGTCCGCGCGATGGGCGCCGAGCAGTCGAACTCCTCGTTCGTAATCGACGAACGGGTCTCGCTGAAGATGATCCGCAGGGTCGAGTCCGGGATCAGCCCTGAGCTTGAGCTGTTGCGCTTCCTAACCGCGCGTGGCTTCGAGCACATCGCGCCGCTTGAGGGCTGGTATGAGTACGAAGGCGCCTCACTGGCCTCAACGCTCGGGATCTCCCAGGCGTTCATTCCAAACGCGCGTGACGGCTGGGAGCTAGCGCTCGAAGAGATCGTCTCGGACCCCGAGCAGCTGCTGAAGCGGATCCGCAGCCTCGGCGAGATCACCGGGCAGATGCACACGGTGCTCGCTTCCGACGCCAGCGACCCGGCGTTCTCACCCCAGGATCCGAGCAGCGAGTCACTCGCCTTGCTCACAGCCTCGCTTGACGAGGACATCGATCGCATGTTTATGCGGCTTCCCGACACGGACGTGGTCGCCCCGATCTACGGCTGCGGTGAGGATGTGCGGGCGAAGCTCGCCGCCCGCGCCCAGATCAGCGCCGGTGGCAAGCAGATCCGCATCCACGGCGACTATCACCTCGGACAGACGCTCGACACCGCGCGCGGCTGGGTGATTCTCGACTTCGAGGGCGAGCCTGCGCGCGCGCTTCCGCAGCGACGCCAGAAGAGCTCGCCGCTGAAGGACGTGGCGGGAATGCTGCGATCGTTCGCCTATGTGACATCTGCGGTCGAGTTGCAACGCGGCCACAAGGCTCCCGAGGGCTACGAGCAGCAGCTGCGCGACGAGTTCCTCAGCGGCTATCTGGCCGACGTCGATCCATCGCTGCTGCCGGGCGGTCGTTCGGCGATCATGAACATCCTCGCGATCTTCGAGTTGGAGAAAGCGGTGTACGAGCTGCAATACGAGCTCAATAACCGCCCTGATTGGGTAGCTATCCCTGTAGCCGGCATCCGCCGGCTGCTTGAAGCCGCGTAAACGTCATCAACCCCGGTGGAGCTGTGACCGCGATCGACACTGCCGAGCTGGACGCGCTCGTAAGACGCGAACATTCGAGTCCGCACTCAGTGCTGGGCGCGCACCCAACCGCGAGCGGCGGCACGGTCATTCGCGCACTGCGGCCAGACGCTCGCTCGATCACCGCGATGCTCCCCGACGGCACCAACGAGAAGCTCCACCAGGTGCACGTCGGCGGCGTCTTCGAAGGCGAGCTGGCGGGCGCGCAGGAGCCGCTGCGCTACCGGCTGAAGGTCGATTACGACCGCAAAAACTCGTTCACGATCGACGACCCCTACGCGTTCTCACCGACGCTCGGTGACCTCGACCTGCACCTGATCACCGAGGGTCGCCACGAGCGCATCTATGAGGTGCTCGGCGCGCATCCGCGCGAGCACGAGGGCGTCACTGGGACAGCCTTCGCGGTTTGGGCGCCCTCGGCCCGCGCTGTCAGCGTCGTCGGTGACTTCAACGGCTGGGACGGTCGCCTCCACGCGATGCGCTCACTCGGTTCAAGCGGGATCTGGGAGCTCTTCCTACCCGGCGTCGGCGAGGGCGCCCACTACAAGTTTGAGATCCTCGCAACCGGTGGCCAACTGCTGCTGAAGGCCGATCCCTACGCGCAGCAGGCTGAGGTTCCGCCGAAAACCGCGTCAATCATCAGCGCCAGCCACCACGAATGGGGCGCGCGCGAAGCCGCCTACCAGCGCGTTCGCCGCGAGCAACAGCCGTTCGACCAGCCGGTCTCGATCTATGAGGTCCACCTCGGTTCCTGGCGGCGCGATCCGCACGACCCAGAGCGGCTGCTGAGCTACCGCGAGCTCGCGGACGAGCTCGCGGCGTACGTCCAGGACATGGGCTTCACGCATGTCGAACTGCTGCCCGTGATGCACCACCCGTTCTCCGGCTCCTGGGGCTACCAGGTCACCGGCTACTACGCCCCCTCCCCGGTGTTCGGATCGCCGGACGACCTGCGCCTCTTCATCGAACGCATGCATGAGCACGGCGTCGGCGTGATCCTCGACTGGGTTCCGGCGCACTTCCCGCGCGATGACTTCGGGCTCGCCCGCTTTGACGGGACGGCGCTCTACGAACACGCTGATCCGCGGCGCGGCGAGCATCCGGATTGGGGAACCCTGGTCTTCAACTTCGCCCGCCACGAGGTCAGGAACTTCCTGACCGGCAACGCGCTCTTCTGGCTGCGGGAGTACCACGCCGACGGCATCCGCGTCGACGCCGTGGCCTCGATGCTCTACCTCGACTACTCCCGCAAAGCCGGTGAGTGGGTGCCGAACGAGTTCGGCGGCCGTGAGGACCTTGACGCTGTCTCCTTCCTGAAGGACCTGAACACGCTCATGCACGCGCAGGAGCCCGGGGTCATCTCAGCCGCGGAGGAGTCGACTGCCTGGCCGGGGGTTTCGCGCCCGACCTACATCGGCGGCCTCGGCTTCGGTTTCAAATGGAATATGGGCTGGATGCACGACTCGCTCGAGTACTTCGAGCTCGACCCGATCTACCGGCGCTTTCACCATCAAGATCTGACCTTCAGCCTCGTCTACGCGTTCAGCGAGAACTTCATCCTGCCGCTCTCTCACGACGAGGTCGTGCACGGCAAGGGCAGTCTCTACACGAAGATGGCCGGCGACCACTGGCAGAAACTGGCGAACCTGCGCACGCTCTACGCATACATGTGGGCTCACCCAGGCAAGAACCTCTTGTTCATGGGTCAGGAGTTCGCGCAGGTCGACGAGTGGTCCCACCACCACTCGTTGGACTGGCATCTGCTTGAGCAGACCGATCACGCGGGCATGCAAGCGCTCGTGCGCGAGCTGAACCAGGTCTACACCGCTGAACCCGCGCTCTGGGAGCTCGACTCGGACCCGGCCGGCTTCTACTGGCTCGAGTCCAACGACGCCGACAACAACGTGCTCGCCTTTGCCCGCACCAGCAAGCAGGGCGAGCGCGTGATCGCATGCGTCATGAACCTTTCGCCGATGCCGCGCGAGCAGTACCGGGTCGGACTGCCGCGCGCCGGCGCCTGGCGCGAAGCGCTCAACACCGACTCTGAGATCTACGGCGGCGCCAACGTCGGCAACTTCGGCACGATCGAGGCCGACGCGTTGCCGTGGGGCGGCCAGCCGTTCTCCGCCGCACTGACCTTGCCGCCGCTGGGCGCACTCTGGCTAGTGCCGGCCGAATGACGGCTGATCCGCTCGGGGCGACCCGATTCCCCTGGCAGCAGGCGCTCGGCGCACGGCCGGTCGATCACGAGCTGACCGAGTTCCGCGTCTGGGCGCCTGACGCCGAGCAGCTCTCGCTGCGGCTCGGTGACACCGACCTACCGCTCGCTGACGAGGGCTACGGCATCTTCAGCACGGTCACGAGCGCTCCGGCCGGGACCGACTACTGGTTCGTCGCCGACGGCGTGGCGGTCCCAGACCCAGCTTCGCGCTGGCAGCCGCACGGCCTGCGCGGGGCCTCGCGTGTCTTCGCCGCCGAGCCGGCGCCGCCGCTGGCAGGCCCGCTGAGACTGGATCAGCTGGTGATTTACGAGCTGCACATCGGCACCTTCTCGCAGGAGGGCACGTTCCGCGGCGCGATCCCGCATCTTGACGAACTCGCGCAGCTCGGCGTCAACGCGATCGAGGTGATGCCCGTAGCCGAGTTCCCCGGTGCCCGCGGCTGGGGCTACGACGGCGTCTACATATCCGCGGCCCAATCCTCCTACGGCGGCCCTGCGCAGTTCCTTGAGCTGGTCAGCGCGGCGCACGAGCGTGGTATCGCGGTGATCCTCGACGTCGTCTACAACCATGTCGGCGTTTCCGGAGTCGACGCGCTCAACGCCTTCGGCCCGTACTTCACCGGCAAGTACGGAACCCCGTGGGGTAAGGCGATGAACTACGACGACGAGCTCTGCGACCCGGTGCGCGAATGGGCGATGCAGTCGGCCGAAGGCTGGATCCGGGACTACGGGATCGACGGTCTGCGGCTCGACGCCATACACGCGATCCACGACTCGAGCCCGGAGCACATCGTCGCCGCGATCACGCGCCGCGTGCACGCCGCCGATCCGCAGGCGATCGTGATCCTCGAGAGCGGGCTCAACGACCCCAACGTGATCCGCCCGCGCGATGTCGGCGGCTGGGGCGCTGACGCCGCCTGGGCCGACGACTTCCACCACGCGCTGCGGACCCTGATCACCGACGAGCGCGACGGTTACTACGCCGAGTTCGGGCGCGTCGAGCTGCTCGCCAAAGCGTTTCACCGCCCCCACGTGCACGACGGTGGCTACTCGAGCTTCCGCAAGCGCCGTTTCGGAGCGCCGGCGGATGACGTCTCCCCCGAGCGCTTCGTGGTCTTCTGTCAGGACCACGATCAGGTCGGAAACCG
>Ga0302314_10013687_pt1 | contig 13926 bp, 11 predicted proteins | sample III_Palsa_N2_3_FD_200533 | JGI IMG/M metagenome (GOLD analysis project Ga0302314, IMG submission 200533) | Peat permafrost microbial communities from Stordalen Mire near Abisko, Sweden - III_Palsa_N2_3 | ecosystem: Environmental > Terrestrial > Soil > Palsa > Peat permafrost | place: Sweden... | reverse complement strand
CCGGGCGTCAGCACCAGCGAGCAGAGCTGACCGCCCTGCTCCACCTTGCGGTAGGCGCGGACGAACACCGACCGCCCCTGGGCCAGCTCGGCGAGGTCGCCCTCGGGGGTGGCCGGCCGTCCGACCTTCGCCGCGACGACCAGCCGCTGGAGCGGCCCCTGGCGCTGCCCGGCGGACAGCTGCGCGCCGTTCAGCCCGGGCAGCAGGCGCGCCGGGAGCGCGGCCTTGATCAGCAGGTTGAGCAGCACCCCGACCGCCGTGCCGAGCAGGAACCCGACCGGCGTCTGGCTGACGGTGACCCCGCCCGCGATGCACACCACGGTGCAGGCGATGACGATGAGCTGAAATATCAAACCTTGCTTGCGCATCGCGCCCGCTCCTGATTCCGCCGAGGCTTTGGACCGCCCGTGGCGGATGGAAAGCGAATTCTAACGATCACCCGCGCCGACGGGAAGGGGCGTCCCTGCCCGGACCGGGCGTGGGTGCCCGGGTCGAGCGTACACAGGGGAGCGGAAAACCGGGGCGTACGGTAGGGGCCGCACCGGAGTCCCGACGCGCCCGCGTCCGGCCCGTCCGCAGCCCCGAGAGGAAGCAGCACGCACATGGGTGAGCCCAGCACCGCCGTCGGCACCGACCCGGCCGAGGAGACGGTGCTGCTGCACCGCGACGGACACGTGGGCCGGATCGTCCTGAACCGGCCCCGGGCGCTCAACGCGCTCGACCTCGGCATGGTCCGGGGCATCGACCGCGCCCTGGACGCCTGGGAGCACGACCCGGCGGTCCGCGCCGTGGTCATCAGCGGCGCGGGGGAGCGCGGGCTGTGCGCCGGCGGCGACGTCCGGGCCATCCGGGCGGACGTACTGGCCGGCGGCGGAGCGGCCAGCCGCACCTTCTGGCGCGAGGAGTACCTCCTCAACGCCCGGATCGCCCGGTTCGGACGCGAGGCGAAGCCGTATGTGGCACTGATGGACGGCATCGTCATGGGCGGCGGCGTCGGCATCTCCGCCCACGGCAGCGTGCGGGTGGTCACCGAGCGCTCGGCCGTGGCCATGCCGGAGACCACCATCGGCTTCGTCCCCGACGTCGGCGGGACCTACCTGCTCTCCCGCGCGCCGGGCGAACTCGGCACCCACCTCGCCCTCACCGCCGCTCCGGTCGGCGCGGCCGACGCGATCCTCTGCGGCCTGGCCGACGCCTTCGTCCCGGCCGAGGACCTGCCCGGACTCGCCGCCGCGCTGGCCGCGACGGAGGCCGCCGAGGCGGTGCGCGACCGCAGCGCGACCGCGCCGGAGGGCAGGCTGGCCGAGCAGCGCGAGTGGATCGACGGCTGCTACGCCGCCGACACGGTCGAGGAGATCGTCGAGCGGCTGCTCGCCAGCGGCGTCCAGGAGGCGAAGGAGGCGGCCGAGACCATCGCCGGAAAGTCGCCGACCTCGCTGAAGGTCACCCTCGCGGCGCTGCGCCGGGCCCGGGAGCTGCCGACGCTGGCGGCGGTGCTGGAGCAGGAGTTCCGGGTCTCCTGCGCGATGCTGGCCGGTCCCGACCTGGTCGAGGGCGTCCGCGCGCAGGTGGTGGACAAGGACCGGACGCCGCGCTGGTCGCCCTCGGCCCTGGCCGAGGTGGGCGCGGCCGAGGTGGAGCGGCACTTCGCGCCGACGGACCGTCGGCCGCTGTTCGGCTGACGGCCCGTCGGCGTCGCTGCGTGGGGATCAGGGCAGCTTCCACTGCTGGTTGGCGTTGCCGCTGCAGTCCCAGATCTGGAGCTGGGTGCCGGGGGTGGTGGACCAGTTGGTGTCGTCCAGGCACTTGCCGGAGTTGGGGTTGAGCAGGGCGCCGTCGGACTGGGGGACCCAGACCTGGGCGCCGGTGCCGTTGCAGTCGTAGAGGTCGACGGTGGTGCCGTCGGTGGTGCCGGCCGCGTCGACGTCCAGGCACTTGCCGAGGACCTGGAGGGTGTTGCCGGAGGCGACCGTCCACTGCTGGGCGGCGGTGCCGTTGCAGGTGTAGACCTGCACCGGGTTGAAGTCGGCGGTGGAGGCGGAGCGGTCGTCCACGCACAGCCCCTCGTAGCCGGTGATCGGCCCGGTGGTCGAACCGCCGCCGGAGCTGCCGCCGGTGATCTGGTTGAAGATCTTCGAGTAGGCGTAGCCGACCGGCTTGTCGTAGCCGTCCACCTCCCAGAAGGACAGCTCGGCCACGCCGTCGGCGGCGGCGAAGCTCTCCAGGGTGGAGGCGTTGGCCTGGGAGAAGACCTCGTTGTCGTCGTTCTGTCCGGCTATCGGGGTGAGCCCCATCCGGCCGTAGGCGGCGGAGGCGGAGATGCCGTAGAGGCTCTCCAACTGCCCGGCCGTGTCCTGGGCGGCGGACTCGGCGTCGGCCAGCGCGTTCTGGCCGTTGCCGAAGTCCATCGTCATCAGGTTCACCACGGTGACCTTGACGCCCTGGTTCTGGGCGTCCTGGAGCACCCCGAGCTCCTCGGAGGGCAGCCCGTTGGGCGCGACGGCCAGGGTGTAGTCCACCTGGACCGCCGGGTCCTCCGCCTGGAGCGCCGCGAGTGCCTGGTCGCGGCGGGTGTTGGAGGCCGAGTCGCCGAGGACGCCGCCCTCGATGTCGAAGTCCAGCCGGGTGACGCCGTAGGTGTTGACCACGTTCAGGTAGGCGGCGGTCAGCGCGGAGACCGAGGTGCAGGTCTGCGCCAGCTCGCCGCCGTCGGCGCCGCCGAAGGAGATGATGACATTGCCGCCGGCCGCCTGCAGCGCGCTGATCTGCGAGGAGAAGGCGCCGACCCCCGAGCCGTCGTCCTCCCACTCCGGGGTACAGCCGGACTGCGGGATCAGGAAGGCGAGGGTGTAGTCCTTGAGGCCGGTGGCGCTCATGTCCGCCGCCAGGTCCCCGGCGTCGCTGCCGGAGATCTGCAGGTAGGGCGCGGCGTAGTGGGCCGGGAACGCGGCGCCGGCCGCGTGGGCGGCGGTCGCGGTCCCGCCGAGGGAGAGGGCGAGGGCGGCCGCGGGGAGAAGTACGGCGGTCAGTGGCCGCTTCCAGCGTGGGGTGTGCTGCATGGCTGTCCTCCTGAAGGGGCGTCAGCGCCCGGTGGGGGTCGTTCAGGGGGTGTGTCGGCTGTGCCGGCCGCCGTTCGGCGGCGGATCGGGCGGCGGGTGGCGCCGTCCCACCCGCGACGGGGTGGACGCGGGGCGGGGCGGCGCGGTTCCGGAGCGGAGCCGGCGCAGGTCACCGCCGTTGGGGTACGGCGGTGACGCGCCGGGCTGCCACCCGGCCTCGGGGATGCCCGGAGGTGCACGGTGGGCATCGTGAAGTCGTGGCTGTGTTCAAGAAGTTGAGCCCTACCCGGCTCCGGCACCCGCCTTTCTTCAAGACGTGATTGAAGTCCAAGTCCATGGGCACGTCAAGGGTCTGGACCAATGTTCGGAGTGCGGGCCTCCGGCGGCCCCGGCGGCCCGCGCTCCGTCAGGCCGGCGCCGGGGCCCAGAGCTCGGTGCTGCGCGCGGCGACCAGGCCGGCGATCCGGGCGAGCAGCTCGTCGGCCGGTAGCGGCTCCGGTCGGCGGCCGTCGCGCAGCCGCAGCGCGACGGTTCCGGCGGCGGCCTCCCTGGCGCCGATCACCGCCTGGTAGGGCGCCAGCCTGGCCTCCCGGATCCGTGCGCCCAGGGTGCCGCGCTCCGGTCCGCTCAGCTCCGCCCGCAGCCCGGCCCGGACGCAGCGGTCCACCAGCGCCTCGGCCTGCGGGAGTTCGTCCTCGGAGACCGGCAGCACGGCCAGCTGGGTCGGGGCCAGCCAGGCCGGGAAGGCGCCGCCGTGCTGCTCGATGAGGTGGGCGACGGCCCGCTCGACGCTGCCGATGATGCTGCGGTGGACCATCACCGGCCGGTGCTTGGCGCCGTCGGCCCCGACGTAGTGCAGGTCGAACTGCTCGGGCTGGTGGAAGTCGACCTGGACGGTCGACAGGGTCGACTCCCGTCCGCCGTGGTCGGTGACCTGGACGTCGATCTTGGGGCCGTAGAAGGCGGCCTCGCCCTCGGCCGCCTCGTAGGGCAGGCCGGAGCTGTCGAGCACCTCGGTCAGCAGGGCGGTCGAGCGCCGCCACAGCTCCGGGGCGGCGACGTACTTGCCGCCCGCTCCCGGCAGCGAGAGCCGGTAGCGGGTCGGCTCGATGCCGAGCGCCCGGTAGGCGCGGCCGATCAGCTCCAGGGCGGCCCCGGCCTCCGCCGCGACCTGGTCCAGGGTGCAGAAGATGTGCGCGTCGTTCAGTTGGATGGCCCGCACCCTGGTCAGCCCGCCCAGCACGCCGGAGAGTTCGGACCGGTACATGCCGCCCAGCTCGGCCATCCGCAGCGGCAGCTCGCGGTAGCTGTGGGCACGGGAGCGGTAGATCACCGCGTGGTGCGGGCAGAGGCTCGGCCGCAGGACGACCTGCTCGCCGCCCAGGTCCATCGGCGGGAACATGTCCTCGCTGTAGTGCGACCAGTGCCCGGAGATCTCGTAGAGCTCGCGCTTCCCGATGACCGGCGAGTAGACGTGCCGGTAGCCGGCCAGCCGCTCCACCTCGCGGATGTACTCCTCAAGGGTGTGCCGGACGACGGCGCCGTCCGGCAGCCAGTACGGCAGTCCGGCGCCGATCAGCGGGTCGGTGTCGAACAGGTTCAGCTCGCGTCCGAGTCTGCGGTGGTCGGGCATCGGGGTCTCCTCGCGGTCGTGGACGAGTGACCGCAAGCAGAAGCCCCGGGGCACTCGCCCCGGGGCTTCTGGCTAGGACATCGCTCAGCGCGCCGGGACACTCTCCGGCGTCGTCGTCATGCCGGCGCGCTTCATGGCGCAGACCGTAGCAGGGACCGCGTGCGGCCCGCACGCCCTTATTCCGCCCGGGCCGGGGCAGGCCGGCCGGCCCGGGACGGGTGGGGCGGCGGGCGGGAAGCGGTGCGGGGAATCCGAATTTCCGCGCACCGCCCATCGCGTTCAGTGGCCCCGGAATTTCCTGCGGAAATTCTGTTCCTCGCTGCGCACCAGGGCCGGGGAGAGAAGTCCTGGGGGCGGCGGGAGAATTCCGTGGGAAATGGCGTCGGCAATCAGCACTGGATCCAGACGCTCTGCCAGCCGTACGGGGTGTCCTGCTGGGCGTCACCGGTGAACCGGAACGCCGCGACCCCCGACGCGTCGGGGTTGTTGTAGGCGTCGGCGGTCTGGCCGGTGTACTGGAAGACGTAGGAGCCGTTGTACCCGACCGGAATGCGGTTGTAGCCGCAGGCCCTGAGGTCGATGGCCTGGCCGCTGTAGCCGGGACCGGGGTAGGCGATGAAGTCGCTGGCGAAGGCAGCCGCCTGCGAACCCATGACCACGGCGGCGGCGATCGCCCCGACGGCGAGCAGTCTCCGGTGCCCGAACATACGCATGGAGTCGTCCTTTCGTCATGCCGTCGGTATTCGCCTGAACAAGGATTCCCGAGCGGCCGTGAATTCGGTTCATTTGATCCGACGTGCACAGCCTATCCAGGCGGGAACAGTGCCCGGTTCCGCCCGGCGAAATATCACTCCATTGAGTGACGAAACCTCCGGCGCGATCGTCATGTCCTATCGGCGGGTGATCGGACGGAATTGAGTCAGTGCTGCGGGGCGATCGGGCCGGCGGCCGGCGGCGCCCCGGGCGCGGGCGCCGCCGGCGGCTGCGGGGTCGGCGCGGAGCCGGGGTCGGGGAGGATCGCCGCATTGAGCACGGCCGTGTTGGGCAGCAGGACCGTGCCCTCGGCGGTGCGGAGCTCGACGAAGAGCAGGGTCATGTCGACCACGTTGCCGGAGATCCGGCCGCCCAGGGCGCCGGCCTGGACGGCGACGTCCTGGCCGACGTGGAACGGTCGCGCGGTGAGCAGCACCAGCCCCGCGAAGATGTTGCCCAGCACGGGCTGGGCGGCGATCCCCACGATCACTCCGGTGAGCGCGCCGCCCAGGATCAGCCGGCTCCAGGGCACGTGCAGCAGGCTGAGCGCGCCCAGCACCACCATCGCGTAGCCGGTGAGCAGGCACAGGACCCGCAGCGTGGTGACCCGGGTGTCGCCGAAGCGGCTGGGGACCAGCGAGACCAGGTCGTCCGTCGCCCCGCGCACCGCGATCAGCGCGAAGACCAGGAAGACCAGCGCGCTGCCGGCCGCGATCGCCCGGTCCGCGACCCGGTGGTGGCTGGCGGAGCCGCCGAGCAGCCCGCCGTAGTAGGTCGACACGAACAGCCCGGCCAGCGCCAGCGTCGTGGTCACCACCGCCTTGCGGGTACGGATGCGGCGGCGTGCGCCGACCGGCGCGGGCGCGGGTCGGTCCGGGGCGTGCTCCTCATTGCTGTCCACGCCCGCATCCTTCCAGCCCCGGCTGTGCGGTGTCGGCACCGGCGGCCGGTTCCGGTGCGGCGGCGGATCCCTGCGGACCCTCTCGCGGTCCGGGGCCCGGGCTGGTAGGACGGGGGCCATGAGTGACCACCGCGCCGCCACCGCCCGCTCGACCGCCCGCGGCACCGCCACCGCCCGTACCCGCTACGACGCGGTGGTCGTCGGCGGCGGGCACAACGGACTCGTCGCCGCCGCCTACCTGGCCCGGGCCGGACGCAGCGTGCTGCTGCTGGAACGGCTCGGGTACACCGGCGGCGCGGCCGTCTCCACCCGGGCGTTCACCGGCGTGGACGCCCGGCTGTCGCGCTACTCCTACCTGGTCAGCCTGCTGCCCCGGAAGATCATGGCCGAGCTGGGGCTCGGGGTGGAGCTGCGCCGCCGCCGGATCTCCTCCTACACCCCCACCCAGCGCGACGGTCGGCCGACCGGACTGCTGGTCGACAACGGCGACGGGGCGGCCACCGCCGCCGCCTTCCGTCGGCTCACCGGCTCGGACCGCGAGTTCGACGCCTGGCGGGAGTTCTACGGGCGCACCGCCCGGGTGGCCGGGGCGGTCTTCCCGACCCTGACCGAGCCGCTGCCCACCCGGGCCGAGCTGCGTCGACGGGTCGCCGACGACGCGGCCTGGGAGGCCCTGTTCGAGCGTCCGCTCGGCGAGGCGGTCGAGGCGGCCTTCGCCGACGACCTGGTCCGGGGCGTGGTCCTCACCGACGCCCTGATCGGGACCTTCACCCACGCCCACGACCCCTCGCTGCGCCAGAACCGCTGCTTCCTCTACCACGTCATCGGCAACGGCACCGGTGACTGGGACGTCCCGGTGGGCGGCATGGGGGCGCTCACCGACGCCCTGGCCGCCACCGCGCGGGCGGCGGGCGTCGAGATCCTGACGGAGTGCGAGGTGACGTCCATCCAGTCGGACGGGACCCGTGCCGAAGTGCTCTTCCAGGGGCCGGGTGGGAGGGAGCAGACCGTCGGCGCCGACCAGGTCCTGTGCAATGCCGCGCCGACCACCCTGGCCGCGCTACTCGGTGACGAACCGTCAGGACCGGCGCCGGAGGGCTCGCAGCTCAAGGTGAACATGCTGCTCACCCGGCTGCCCCGGCTCCGCGACCGCGCGGTCGACCCGCGTTCCGCCTTCGCCGGGACCTTCCACATCGCCGAGTCCTACCGGGAGTTGGAGACCGCGTACCGGGAGGCAGCGAGCGGCTCGGTGCCCCCGGTCGCGCCCTCGGAGATCTACTGCCACTCGCTCACCGACCCGTCCATCCTCGGCCCGGAGCTGCGTGAGCAGGGGTACCAGACCCTCACCCTCTTCGGACTGCACCTGCCTGCCCGGCTGTTCGCCGGCCCGGACCACGACGCGGTGCGGGCCGCGGCGCTCGCCGCCGTCGTCGCCGGACTCGACGGCGTCCTGGCCGAGCCGCTGGCGGACTGCCTGGCACTGGACGCCGACGGCCGGCCCTGCATCGAGGCCCGCAGCCCGCTCGACCTGGAACGCGATCTGGGCCTGCCCGGCGGCAACATCTTCCACCGCGACCTGGCCTTCCCCTTCGCGGCGGCGGAGGAGGAGGCAGCAGGCCCGGGCGCGCGCTGGGGCGTGGCCACCAGCCGCGCCAACGTCCTGCTCTGCGGCGCGGGAGCGGTGCGCGGCGGCGGCGTCAGCGGCATCCCCGGACACAACGCCGCGATGGCGGCGCTCGGCCGGTGAGGCGCCGGAGCGCCCGGCCGGTGGCGGCGCGGCCGTCGACGAGCCCGGCCCGCGCCCGGGCCGGGTCAGGACCAGCGAGGCAGGTCGCTGCCCCAACGGGTGGGCGTCCGGCGCCAGTCGGCGGGCGCCCCGGCGTAGTGGACCGGCGGCAGGGCGTACCGGAGCTTCCCGTACGGCGAGTCGGCCTCGGTCAGCCAGGGCTCCGGATCGTACGGGACGGCGGTGGACCCGGTCGGCGCCGGCCGGATCCCGTGCAGCAGCCAGGAGGCCGTGGCCGCCAGTGACAGGCCCAGCAGCCTGCCGCCGCCCTCGACCTGCCGCTCCGTCAGGGATCGCAGCACGGCGGCGGCGAGCAGGTAGCCGGTCCCGTGGTCCAGCGCCTGGGCCGGCAGGACGCCGGGACGGCCGTCCTCCCCGCCCTCGACGACGGCGATGCCGGTCGCGGCCTGGACCAGGCTGTCGAAGCCGCGCCGTCCGGCCCAGGGGCCGGCCGGGTCCCAGGCCTGCAGCTGGGCCACGACCAGCCCCGGCCGACGCGCCAACAGGGCGTCCGGGGCCAGTCCGTAGTGGTCGAGCGACCCCGGCCGGTAGCCGGTGACGACCACGTCGGCCGAGTCCAGCAGCTCCTCGAAGGTCCGGCGGTCCGCGGCCTCGGCGAGGTCGAGCAGGGTCGAGCGCTTGCCCATGCCGGTGTCGGCGTGGGCGTCCGGGTCCTCCGGCAGCCTCGGCGAGTCCACCCGCAGGACGTCCGCCCCCAGCTGGGCGAGGGTACGGGTGGCGACCGGCCCGGCGATCACCCGGGTCAGGTCCAGCACCCGGACGCCCTCGGCCGGGAGCGTCGCGGCGGGCAGCACCCGTGGCGCGGCGGCGCCGACCACGGTGCGCTCCAGCAGCGGGCGGACCGGGGCGGCGGTCTCCCGCGCGAGCGCGACGGCCAGGCCGCCCGCCGCGCAGACCGCCTCCTGTACCCACAGGGCCGGGCGGGCGGCCAACTCCTCGGCGAGGAGCGGCCGCAGGGCCCGGTCGTCGCCGGTGTCGGCGATTCCCAGGGCGCGGAGCAGCCGGGCGCGGTGGTGCGGGTAGTTGGCGTGGGTGCGGACCCAGCCGTCGGCGGTGGGCCAGAACCCGGACAGCGGTGCGAAGCCGGTCGGGGCCCGGTCGTCGATCCGCAGGTGCCGCTCGCTCACGAAGGCCGTGGCCACGGCCCCTTCGTCGACCGTCACCGCCGGGACCGGGACGCCGTTGCGCCGGGCCAGCAGTTCGGCGGCCGCGAGCGAGCAGACGCCCACGGTGGCCCGCGCCAGCTCCCGTACCGGCAGCCGGGCCGGGAGCACGCCCGCGACCGCCCGGTAGGAGAGGCTCCGGAGCAGGTCCTCCCGGCCCCCGAGGGCCGCCCAGGCGTCGCTGGTCGCCTTGTCGTCAGTCCACGTCATGACACCATTCTGGGCCCGGACCCGGGGAGTCCGGCCACCGGGGCGGTCCGCCGACCCGAGCGCTCACTCGTCGGCCGAGCGCTCGGCCCGCCGGTAGTGCAGCATGACGACGCCGCTGCGGAAGGTCCGGTTCTCGACCAGCCGGAGGTCGGCCTTGGCGTCCGTGGGCGCGAACAGCGGCTTGCCCCGGCCGATGAGGACCGGGTGCACGTAGATCCGGTACTCGTCGACCAGGCCCAGTGCCCGGAAGGACGCGGCGAGGTCGGCGCCGCTGAGCGCGAGGTCGCCTCCGGGCTGCTGCTTCAGCGCCGTGATCTCGTCCAGGTCCACCCGGCGCATGACCGTGGTGTTCCACTCGGCCCGGTCGTCCATGGTCCGCGAGAAGACGATCTTGGGGGTGCTCCGCCAGATCCCCGCGAACTCGACCGTGGGCCCGCTGTTCCCCGGCTCGGCGTCGGCGGTGGGCCAGTAGTCGGCCATCAGCTGGTGGGTGACCCGGCCGCACAGGAAGGCGCCCATGGCGCCGAGCCGGTCGTTGATGTACTGGTGCAGTTCGTCGTCGATCACGTGCCAGTCGATCTCGCGCCCCGGTCCCTCGACATAGCCGTCCAGGGACACCGACATGGAGAGGACGATCTTTCGCATCGCGGGCCTCGCTGTCGTCAGGGCCGGTCTCCGGCCGGGCGGTTGGCAGGTGGTTGGCAAGCAGTATCCCCGCAGCCGGCGCCGATCGAGCCGTGCCGGAGGCGACCGGTTCGCCGTCGGCGCCCGTGCGGCTCACGGCACGGCCGCCTCGGCCCGGTCCTTGCGCCGGGAGGCCCCACCCGCGCAGCCGCCGGTGCAGGGGATCGAGCAGGGTGCTGATCAGCAGCGCGAGCAGGACCGGGACGACGGCCGCGCGCAGCGCGAAGCAGAGCGCGACCACCAGCGCGATCACCGCGGTCAGCAGCAGCACCGCCGCACCCCAGACGGCGGCGGTGCGCGCGGTCGCGCCGTGCTGAGTGTCCGTCATCCCGTCCTCTCCGGTGGCCGGTCGGTGCTACTCCTCGTGGAAGGCCTCGCGGAGCTTGTGCTCCTGGGCGTCGGAGAGGTTGGTGTGGATCAGCTCGCCCTTCAGCCCCTCGACCGCCGGCACCACCTTGTCCACCACGACGTCCGAGGTGAGCAGGAAGAGCGCCGAGGTGCCCGGTGTCACCTTCTGCTTCACCTGGTCGATGAAGGAGTCGTCGATCCCGGCGTCGCTCAGCGCCCCGCCCAGCGCGCCGGCAGCGGCGCCGATGGCCAGGCCGAACAGCGGGATGAAGAAGATCAGCCCGAAGAGCATGCCCCAGAAGGCCCCGCCGAGGGCGCCGATCCCGGTCATATTGCTGAGCTGACGGGTCTTCGGCTTCTTCGCCCCCTCCGGCCAGCTGACGACGGCGCCGTCGTGGACCGTGATCAGTTGCTGCTTCTGCAGGTCCTCCAGGGTCTCCAGCGCCTCCTGGGCGCTGTCGGCCTCGGGGAACTTCCAAACGGTGAGCGTGGACATGGTTCCTCCGCGATCGGGTGGCAGGTGCCCCTCCAGCCCACGCCATGCACCGCCGCCGCGCGAACGCACAGACCGTCACCTGGGCCGAACGGACGACGCGGACGGCGCGGACCGCCGCGCCCGGCCGGGCGCGGCCCGGCGGCCCGGGGGCGGGCGAGGGAGCCGCGTGATCCACTCGAAGGCACCGGGTCGGCCCGGTCGCTGTCGCTGCGCCAGGAGGTCGCGTGCCGGGGAACCCGCTGTCCGAGGACGAACACGCCGAGCTCGACCGGCTCCGGGCGGCGGCCGCGGCGCAGGCCGGGGCCCGCGTCCCGCGCCACCGGCTGCGCTCCCTCCTCTCGGCCGTGCTGATCACCGCGGGCTGCGTGCTCGCCCCGCTGAGCGTCGCCTCGGTCTGGCTGGCGAGCATCGCCGGGGACACCGACCGCTATGTGGCGACGGTCGCGCCGCTGGCCTCCTCCGCGGCGGTGCAGCAGGCCGTCTCCGCCCGTGCCTCGGCCGCCGTCAGCCGGCACCTGGACGTCCAGTCGCTGATCGAGCGGGTCGCGCCGGGCGACCGGCCGGCCCTCTCGAAGGCCCTGGGCCTGCTCGGCGGCCCGATCGACAGCGCCCTCGGCAGCCTGGTCCAGCGGCAGACCCAGGCCGTGGTCTCCAGCTCCTGGTTCCGGACCTTCTGGACCGCAGCCAACCGGCAGATCCACACCGGTCTGGTCAAGGCGCTCACCGGCAAGGGCGGGGGAGTGGTCGACCTCACCGACAACTCCGTGGTGATCGACCTCGCCCCGCTGATCGACCAGGTCAAACAGCGGCTGGTCAGCAGCGGACTGTCCGTCGCCGGGAAGATCCCGGAGATCCACACCTCGATCACGGTCCTCGACGCCGACGGCATCGGCAGGGCGAAGACCGGATTCCGGCTGCTGCAGCTGGCCGGCGACTGGCTCCCGGTGGTCGCGGTGCTGCTCGCCGCCGCCGGGGTGCTGCTCGCCGCGCGGCGGCGCCGGGCCCTGGTCGCGGCGGCGCTCGGCGCGGCGTTCGCCGTGCTGGTCCTCGGCCTGGCGCTGACCGTGCTGCGCGCCCTCTACCTGGACCGGCTGCCGGCGGACGTCTCGCAGGCCGCGGCCGGGGACATCTACGACACCCTGCTCCGCTTCCTCCGGGTCGCGGTGCGGACGGTCGGGGTGCTGGGCGTGGCGGTCGCGCTGGGCGCCTGGCTGAGCGGACCGGGCGTCAGGGCTGGCCAGGTCCGCGCGGTCTGGCGCTCCGGTCCGTACGCCCTGCGGGACGTCGTCGAGCAGGCCGGACCGGGCCTCGGACCGGTCGGACCCTGGGTGGCGCGCTTCCGTGCCCCGCTGGTCTGGTTGGTGGTCGCGGCGGCGGCGCTGACCCTGGCGCTGTGGTCGTACCCGACCGGCTGGGTGGTGGTCGGCCTGGTGCTGGCGGCGCTGTTCGCGGTGACGGTGATCGACTTCCTGGCCGGTCCCGGCGGCGACCCGGCGCCGCCGGTCGGGCCGGCCTGAGCCCGGCCGCTGCCGCCGGGCTCAGGCGCGCAGCGCCCGCTCGCCCTCCCCGGGGCGGCCGTCCGCCGCGCCCCCCGCCACCGGTTCGGCGTCGGTGCCGAGAAGGCGGTCGAGCGGCGGGCCCTGGGCGAGCACCGCGCCGATGGTGATGGTGAAGGTGGCGGTCGCGCAGAGGGCGATCAGCCAGGACAGCATCGTGAGCACCGCCCCGAGCGAGCCGTAGTCGGCCAGCGCCTTGCTGAGCGTCCTCGGCATGTACAGCCGGGCCGTCACCGTGATCGCGGTGATCGCCGCCGAGGTCAGCACCGCTCCGGGCAGCAGCGGCAGCCAGCGGACCCGGGAGGCGAGCAGCAGGTGCTGGGTCCACCAGGCCGAGGCCGTGCCGGCCAGGAAGGTCAGCGGCAGCCCCAGCCAGCTGCCCGCACCGAAGCCGTCCCGCAGCGGGCCCTGGAGGACCAGCACCAGCAGCAGCGCGAACAGCCAGATGATCCAGCGCCAGGCGGCGACCCTGGCGGCGGACTTGGGCAGCTGCCAGGCGCGTTCGCAGACGCGGGACATGGCCCGGCTGAAGCTGGTGGCCGAGAGCAGCACCATGATCACGCCGACGGCCCCGGTGGTCTCCTGCAACTCGGTGCGTTCGCCGCCGAGGACCTGCTGCAGTTGCTGGTCCGGGCTGCCGGCGAGCCCGAACACGGCCCGCAGGGACGCCTGGAGCTGGGAGCGCAGCCAGTCCGGGGCGAAGGAGGCGAAGACGAACAGCAGCGGCACGGAGGTGAGGAAGGCCTGGGCGGCCAGCCGGGTGCCGGCGTCGAGCAGGTTGGCCGACAGCAGCCTGGTGGTCAGTTCGACCAGCACCGGGAAGCGGTGCTCGGCGGCCCGGCGGCTCCGGTCGAACCGGAGCCGGGCGCGGGCGGAGGCGGCCCGGGCCCGCTCGCCCAGCCCGGCGGCGACGGTGCGCGGTGCCATCCGTGCCATCGGTTCCTCCGGTCGGACAGCGGGCGGGGCCAGCGCCAGTCAAGTCCAGCCGACCGGGTACCGCGACCCGGGTACGGCCGGTCGCGGGACCTCGGAGCGGTGGAAAACCGGTCGTGCCGAGCCGTCGTCAGGGCGCATGATCTCTCTTGGCCGGCAATCGCCAGCAATCCACGAGAAAGATGAACTCCCATGGCTGCCACTGCACTTGCGCTCGATCGGATCCGCAATATCGGGATCATGGCGCACATCGACGCGGGCAAGACCACGACCACGGAGCGCATCCTCTTCTACACCGGCGTCTCGCACCGGATCGGCGAGGTCCACGAGGGGACCACGGCCATGGACTGGATGCCGCAGGAGAGGGAGCGCGGCATCACCAT
>Ga0302314_10013686_pt1 | contig 13927 bp, 10 predicted proteins | sample III_Palsa_N2_3_FD_200533 | JGI IMG/M metagenome (GOLD analysis project Ga0302314, IMG submission 200533) | Peat permafrost microbial communities from Stordalen Mire near Abisko, Sweden - III_Palsa_N2_3 | ecosystem: Environmental > Terrestrial > Soil > Palsa > Peat permafrost | place: Sweden... | reverse complement strand
CGGCGTCCGCAACATCCGGCAATCGCTCGAGACGACGCAACGGAAAGCCGAATTTCGTCCGTTGGGTTGAGTTGCTCGAAGCTTATGTTTCAGTCATGACATCAGCTAACTTGAAGGCGAAAGCACAAAAGTCGAATTTAAACAGCCCATATTATGGCACTGTCGATGCAAATTTATTCTACCAGCTATAGGCATGCATAGATCCGGCCTGATGTTGGTCTCTGGTCGAAGAAGTCAGGTTCATACTTCATAAACGCCGCATTCGTAGATTCATCACAAGGCCATGCTGATCATTGGCTTCGGATGCTGATCTGATGAAGCTTGTCTCGATTGCGAAAGACTTCTCGAAAACGCCGCGCGGGCGAACCGCGCGCGACGGCCCGTTCAGCGGCGAGGCGTTCCGAAAGCGCTTTCTGGAGCCGGCGATCGACGCGGGGCAACCCGTCGTTGTCGACGTGGGCGGAATCCCGTCCCTCCCGTCCTCGTTTCTGGAGGAGGCCTTCGGCGGCCTTTATCGTCGCGGGCGGGCCCGGCCTTATCTGATCAAATCACTGGTCAGGTTCGAATCCACCGACGCCCGCTCCCGGCCCTATGTCGACCTGATCCAGCGTTACATGGATGAGGCGTCGCGGCGCTCGCGGGCATAGTCGCGTTCTAGAAATTGACCCGCGTGCTGATCGCCCCGTCGACCAGCATGTTGATGCCGGTGGTGAAGGCCGAGCGCGGGCTGGCCAGGAACACCGTGGCGCTGGCGATCTCTTCGGGGGTGGCCATGCGGCCGGTGGGATTGCGCTTGATCATCGACTGGAAGAAGTCCGGCGCGCGCTCCTCCATATCGCCCCACACCCCGCCTTTGAAATAGACGGTGCCGGGGGAAATGACATTGCAGCGGACGTGCTTGGGCGCCCCCTCGCGGGCGACGCCCTTGGCGTAGTGGATCAGCGACGCCTTCATCGCGCCATAGGCCGAGATGTTTTGCGCCTCCGCCGCCGACACGGACGAGGTGATGATGAAGGCGGCGTCGCCGCTGGCCGCGCCGGCCTGTTCCAGGAACGGCCGAGCCGCCTCGAACGAGCGGACTGCCCCCATCACGTCGACGTCGTACAGCGACTGCCAGGCCGCCTCGCTGCTGTCGCGGGGCAGGGCGCTGGCGTTGGAGATCAGCACGTCGACCCCGCCCAACTGTTCGGCCGCGCGCGCGATCCAGGCCTTCAGGGCGACGCCGTCGGCGATGTTCACCGCGTCCCCGTAAGCCCGCACCCCCTTGGCCTCCAGCACCGCCACCGCCGCGTTCACCTGGTCCAGGTTACGGGCGCAGATCGCCACGTTCGCGCCTTCGTCGGCGAAGGTCTCGGCGATCGACCGGCCGATCCCGCGCGATGCGCCGGTGACGATGACGTTCTTTCCCTTGAGTCCAAGGTCCATGGGTTTTCTCCTGGCGCTGCTTTCCGCCGGAGTTCCACCCTACGGCAGCACGCGCGTCAAGCCGGCGGATCGTCGACGACTCCTTTGCTCTCGCAACCGTAACGACGGGCAGGCGCTTTTGTCAGGTTCGTGTATGTAGCAAGGCTGTCTATGAATTCGGCCGAGGGGATTGGCTTCATGTTCAAATCGGCGCTCACGAAAATCCGCACGCACCTCGTCATGACCGTTGCGGCGGCGGGTTGCATGGTCGTCGCGGTGGTCGCGCTGGGCTTCACGGTCTATGAGGCCGTTCTGCTGGTTGTGCCCCCCGTGGCGGCCTCCGCGCTCACGGCCTTGATCTTCTTCCTGCTGGCGGCGGGCGCCATGGCGTTTCTGACCTATGAACCCCGCAAGCGGATCGTCGAGGAGCCTGTGGTTCGCCCCGGGGTCTGGTCGGCGATCGAATGGAGCCGCCTGGCGCCGATCGCCAGCGAGGTCGGACTGGCGCTCACCGCCATCCTGGCGGATCGGGCGCGACGGCGGCGTGATGACCGCGGCCGCGATCGGCGATAGACCGAACGATCAAGACCGGAGTCGCAACGCCCTTGAAAATCGCAGTGGTCTTTCTCGCCCTGGTCGTCGGCGCGGCTGGCGGTTCCGCGATCGGTGCGCGGGCTCAGTCCGTCGCCGCCGCGAAGCGGCCGGCGCCTGGTCCGCCCCCGCCTCCCGGGCCTGAGCTTTGGCGCGGCGCTCGCATCGGCATGTCGGAAAAGGACGTCGCGGCGCTCTTTCCCAAGGCGACCCCCTTGGCGGGCGAGGCGTTGGCCAAGGGCCCCAAGTCCGCCCTCAAATTGCCCGTCGAAATCGGTGGAGCGGCAGCCTCGGCCCAGTTCTACTTCACGACGGACGGCCTGGACTCGATCATCATCGATCGACCGGACGTCGTCGCGCGCAAGACCGAGGACAACCTGGTCAAGGCGCACCAGGTCGTGGATCAGCTGACCAGCGAGATCGGCCAACCCAAGGTCTGCGCCGAACGGCCCAGGCTCGCCGCCCTGACCTGCACCTGGGAATTGGGACAGGCCAAGGCGATCGTCAGCTATCGCGACATCGGCGGCGCGGCGCCCACGCTCAGCGTCAGCTATCGCAAGCTGGACGAGATCAAGGCCTGGGCTCCGGGGCCCGTGAAGAAGTTGAAGCCGCGGTAAGCAGACGCCTCGGCCGCGCCGTCTCGACGCGCCGGGAACCTAAAGCTCGCGCCGCGGTCTTGTGGTCCCGATCCGCCGCCGAACGGGTACGGCGCGGTCGTATTCGTCCGGGATGATGCGCGACAGGACTAGCGTGGCCGAGGTCAGAACGACGATGGCGACCGCCAGCGTGGCGAGGGTCGCATTGGGATCAAACATACAGCCTTCCTTTGCGTGGCCGAGTTTATCTCTGCGCCAAGCTTGTTGGCGCACGGGACGATGTCCAGGCGATGGCGTCGACTTGACCGAAATTGGCCCTGAATGCGCGCAGCCTGCACATGCGTTGATCAAACCGACAGCGAAAGAGGCGTGAGCCGCGGCCTGCGCACCGGATCATCGTGAACTCGGAATCGATTCCCGGATGGCTAGGCTTGGCCCGGTTCGCGCCTTATCCTCGGCCAACCGCCGGGCGGCGCGCCAAGGCGCCGGGGCATCAGGGGGAACCGACCGATGGACGATCTCGACCGCTATGACGCGCTGGGACTGGGCGACCTGGTGCGGCGAGGTGAGGTTTCCGCCGAAACGCTGCTGGACCGGGCGATCGCCCGGGTCGAGGCGGTCAATCCCCAGATTAATGCGGTGGTGCTGAAACACTACGACGCCGCCCGCGCTCAATTGGCCCAGGGGCGGCCGGAAGGACCGTTCGCCGGCGTCCCCTTCCTGCTGAAGGACCTTGGCGCGACCCTGGCCGGTACGGTCACCACCGACGGATCGCGCGCCTTCGCCGATTGGACCGCCAAGGCCGACTCCACCATCACCCGCCGCGCCAAGGCCGCCGGTCTGACGATCTTCGGCAAGACGGCCAGCCCGGAGTTCGGCCTGACCACCAGCACCGAAAGCAAGCTCTGGGGCGCCACTCGAAATCCGTGGAACTTGGAGCGGATCGCCGGCGGTTCGTCCGGCGGCGCGGCCGCGTCGGTGGCGGCGCGGATCCTGCCGATGGCGCACGCCTCGGACGGCGGCGGCTCGATCCGCATTCCAGCCGCCTGCTGCGGCCTCTTCGGCCTGAAGCCGTCGCGCGGGCGCGTCCCCTACAATCCCGGCGCCGGCATCGGCTGGAACGGCCTTTCAACCCAACACGCGGTGACGATCAGCGTCCGGGACTCCGCCGCCCTGCTCGATGCGCTTAGCGGACCCGAGCCCGGCGACAGCGTGGTGCCGCCCAAGGACCACGGCGGGTTTCTCGACGCGGCCGGCCGCGCGCCCAGGCCGTTGCGGATCGCCCTGGTCGAGGCGGCGCCGAGCGGCGTTGCGCTCCATCCCGACTGCCAGGCCGCGCTCGCCGACGCTGCGGCCCTGTGTGAAAGTTTGGGCCACCGGGTCGAGCCGGCCAGGCTGAGCCTGGACGCGACCGCCATCGCGGCGGCCTTCGGTGTCTGCATCTCGGTCGATATCTTCAGCCGGTTGGAGCGTCGCGGCGACGAGCTTGGCCGACCGGTTCGCGAGGGCGAGGTGGAGACGATCACCTGGATGATGGCCCAGCGCGGCAAGAGCGCAACCGGCCAAGCCTATGCTGACGCGCGGCACACCTTCGACACCGCCGCCGTCGAAGTGGCGCGATTGCTGGAAACCTACGACCTCTTCCTGTCGCCGACTCTGGCCGAGCCGCCGGGACCGCTTGGCCGTTTGGGCCTCAGCCCGGCGAACATCGGCGACTACGGCCGCGCGATCGGCGCCTTCAGCCCCTATACCGCGCTCCAGAACCAGACGGGCGTTCCCTCCATGTCAGTGCCCCTGTTCTGGAACGCCGAAGGCCTGCCGATCGGCATGATGTTCACCGCGCCCCATGCGCGCGAGGATCTGCTGTTCAGCCTCGCCGGCCAGCTCGAGGCCGCGCGCCCCTGGGGCGATCGCCGACCGCCGCTGTCCGCCGCCTGAGCCGGCCTTAAGGTCTGAGACCCAACGTGCGGCCGGGCGCGCCTGCGGCGTCGAAATAGGTTTCCGCGCCCAGGGCTTGCAGATTCAGGACTGTTTGGAACCCGTTCGCGGCCGGTTGCGATCGCACGACGCGCGTGGATGCGGACATCGTGGCGCCGCCTTTCAAGCTCTCGCTCAGAACCCGTCCGACCAGCGCGCCCTTCGCGGTCATGTGAAGCCGCAGGATTTTCTCTAATGTGACGGCAAGGTCCGCGTTGCTGACGGGGGAGGGGTCGACGAACCCGGTCTTAAAGTCGGGGCCGATCGCCGCCATGAAATTGTGGGTGTCGGCGCGGCTGAAGGCTCCATGGATTCCCTGGCCCTGCTGCAGCTCGCTGTCGGCGACCTCGACGCCGCAGGTGTCGGGCTTGGCGCAGCCCGATGAATAGCTGCGGAAGCTGACCACGATCGAGGGCTGAGGCGTCAGCGCCGATCCCCGCAGCCCGATGGCGCTCAACGGCAGGGTCCCCGGGATCCGCCCCAGGGCGTCCTGGACGAACACCGCCCCTGTATAGTCCTGCGCCACAACGGCCTGAACGATCCGCGCCGCCAGGGTCTGGGCGCCGGCTTTGGGCAGCCAGATCAGGTCTACGCCGCCGTTGGCGCCGATGACCACGTCGGGATGCGCGGGATCGGCGCCCAGCACCGCGCTGGCATGCCGGGGATGGAAGCCGTCGGCCAGTTCCACATCCAGGCCGTTGGGTTCGTGCACAGCCAGCCCGAGCGCCTTCGCCAGGTCGATGGCGAGGAATCCCGGCGGCAGGAAGCCTTGCGGTACATCGCGATAGGTTCCGTGCGCCGCTTCACTGGTCGCGCTCTGCCGGGACAGGGTGGAAAAGCCGTGGTCGGCTGTGGTGATGATGTCGGTGGTCTTGTCCAGGCCCAGCTTTTTCAACGCGTCGCGCAGCCGCTGCAGATCATTCGACGCGTTGCGGATCGCCGCCATAGTGGTCGGACCGTTGATCCCAGGTTTGATGGTGTTGAGACTGTCGCCCTCGTCATGCTGAGTGCCGTCGGGGTCGCGCGACCAGAAGACCAGCACAAAGGGTCTGTGCGCGGCCTTGAAGCGCGGCAACACGACATCGGCGGCGACCTTTGCGAACCAGTCCTGCTGCTCGACATTGGCGACATGCACGCCCGGACGGATGAAATCCCCAGGATCGGTGTTCAGGCCGCGGTCAGGCGTCGGCCACGTCAGGCCCGCGGCCTTGATCGCCTGGACGACGTCCGCCGCCAGGGGCACGCCGTCGGGCGTGCCTGTGTTGTCGTCGATGATGACGGTCCCGTCCCGTCGCGCGTTGACATCCTGGACGCCGACGGGACCCAGCTTGCCGATGGCCGCCGTGGAAAACCCTTTCGCCCGCGCCGTGGCCAGGAGGCTGGTCTCGTTCAGGTAGTTTCCGCCGAAACGGCCGTTCATCTGTTCCAGTACGGCGTCGTCCTCAAGGCCGGCCACGAGACTGGCATAGCTGGCGGGCAGCGGCGGGGCGCCGACATAGACGCTGTTGGCGAAATCGCCGGTATCGCCCAGCCGATGGCCCGTCGCGATGGCCGATGCGTTCGGCGTCGTCACCGTCGGAAACAGCGAATGGCTGTTGCGGAAATCCACGCCCCCGCTGCGCACGGCGGCCAAGGCGGGCGCGGTGTCCGCGGTGACGATGCTCGAGCGCAAACCATCGGCGACGAAGATGATCACATTGTGCGGCGCGGACGCGGCGCGCAGCCAAAGCGCGCCGGCCACGATGGTGAGGGCCGCCAAGGCCAGTAACCCAGGGCCAAATCGTTTCGCCGTCATGCTCACTCCTCACGCCCATCGCGGGCGTGCGGGGGTTTTGGCGCCCATTTGCGACAACTGTTCGATGTCGGATGTTTGGTGATCCGGTCCCGCTCGTACCCGACTGGCCCGGGCGCGGCGTTTATTCGCAGGGCCTAAATCTCGATCTGGCGAGCGATTTCGACGACGTCGCGCGATGGGAGGTTGAATCGGTCGACCATCTTGACCGCGTTTCGATACAAGAACGCGAACAGCGGCAGTCGCCAGTGAGAGAACAACGAACTGCCCGGCCGGCGCACCACCATGTCCCGGGTTCCAAAATAGACCGCGTGGTCGAGATCGATCGAGGGATCCAGGTTCTTGATGTTGCGCAGCGCGACGCAAACGTCGGGTATCTCGATGAATCCGAACCGCAACGTGACCCGCCAGACGCCGTCCGCTATGGGCTCCGATTGACAGCGCTCGTCGTCCGGGACGCGCGGTATTTCCTCGAAAATCACGCTCAGGGCGATGATGCTCTCATGCAGCGCGCCCATGTGCTTGACGTGGTCTATCAGCAGCGTGGGAATCCTCTGGGACGTCCGCGTCAGGAACACCGCCGTGCCCGGCACGCGCGGAATGTGCTTGTCTTTCAGGTTGGCCAAGAACCGCTGTGGGTCTTCCGTATGTCCCGCCAGACTGGCGCGCACGGCGTCGACCCCGGAACGCCAGGTGACCATCAGCAGGAACACGACCGCCCCGAACGTCAACGGCAGCCAGCCACCGTCGGCGATCTTGAGCAGATTGGCGCAGAAGAAACTGACATCGACGATCAGAAAGCCGCCGGCGACCAGCATCGACACCAGCATCGACCAGCGCCAGACCTTACGCATCGCGTTGAACAGCAGGCACGTGGTCAGCATCATGGTGGTCGAGACCGCCGTCCCATAGGCGCCCGCCAGCTTGTCGGAGCTCCCGAAGGCGATGGTGATCCCGACTGTCGCCACCATCATCAACCCATTGACCACCGGCACGTAGATCTGGCCGTAGATCTTGTCCGAGGTCTGGCGGATGCCCATCGCTGGCAGCCAGCCCAGCTGCATGGCCTGGCGCGTCATCGAGAACGAGCCGGTGATGATCGCCTGGCTGGCGATGATGGTGGCTGCGGTGGCCAGCGCCACGAGGGGATAGATGAGCCAGCCCGGCGTCATCTGGAAAAACGGATTGCCCTGGATCGTCCCCTTGTCGATCAGAAAGCCAATCTGACCGGCGTAGCTGAGCAGCAAGGCCGGCAACACGATAGCGTACCAGGACTGCCGGATCGGGCCTTTGCCGAAATGCCCCATGTCCGCATACAACGCCTCGCCACCGGTGATGCAGAGGAACACACCGCCCAGGACGGGCAGGGCGACCACGCCGCTATGGGCCAGGAAATCGATCGCGTGTCTTGGATCGAGCGCGGTGAGCACCACTGGATGACGGATCACGCCGCTAAGGCCCAACGCTGAAATCACGGCGAACCACAGCAACATGATCGGGCCGAACGCCCCGCCGATCTTCTCCGTGCCGAACCGCTGGGCCGCGAAGAGAGCGATGAGGATGCCGACGGCGATCGGCATCACGAACGGCTTCAGCGCCACGGTCACCACGTTGACGCCTTCCAGGGCGCTCAACACCGAGATCGCGGGTGTGATGACGCCGTCCCCATAGATCAGCGCCGCGCCGAGCAGGCCCATGGCGGTCAACACCCGCGCCCGCCCCTGAAAGCTGTTGGCGCCGACCAGCGACATCAGGGCCAGGATGCCGCCTTCTCCGTGGTTGTCGGCCCGCATCACGAACAGGCAGTATTTGATCGAGATCGTGATGATGAGGGTCCACACGATCAGCGACAGGATACCGAGCGCGCTTTCGGGCGTGAACCGCCCGCCGGTCGCCTGCACGACGGTCTGCAGGGTGTAGAGGGGGCTGGTGCCCAGGTCACCATAGACGATGCCGAGAGCCGTGAGCGCGGCCCACCGCGACGGGGCGGGCGCCGCCGCTACGGTGGCCTCCGGAGCAGTCGCGCTCATCGGCTGAATCTCCGGCGACAGGTTAAAACCCGCTCATACCGCCGGTTCGTTGCGGTTTTTGCAAGGCCTCGCCGCCACTCCCCAAAATGCGTATATGAGGGCTACGGGGATTAGTCAGTCGGTGAATCAATCGCCGCGCGCCGGAGTTCTCCCATGACGATCAGAGCGTACAGCCGCTATGCGGTCCTGGTCGGAACCTTGCTGTTTTTCATCGGCGCCGTGGTGCTGCACAACTACTGGTCCTGGTCCTGGTCCTGGCCCTTGGTAATCTTGGCCGCCGGGGCCTGCCTGCTCGGGCTGCATGATGTCCTGCAGCGCCGTCACTCGGTGCTGCGCAGCTATCCGATCCTGGGCCATGTTCGATATCTGGTGGAACTGATCCGCCCGGAGATCCGCCAGTATCTGCTCGAAGGCGACGAGGAGGAGACGCCGTTCTCACGCGCGCAGCGGTCCCTGGTCTATCAGCGCGCCAAGGATGTTCCCGCCGAAAAGCCATTCGGCACGCTGCTCGACGTCTATCGCCAGGGCTATGAGTTCATCGGCCATTCCACGCGCCCGGTCCCCGAACCCGATCCCACGACCTTCCGGGTGACGATCGGCGGACCGGATTGTCTGAAGCCCTATTCGGCGTCCGTGTTCAACATCTCCGCGATGAGCTTCGGTTCGCTCAGCGCCAACGCCATCCGGGCGCTCAACAAGGGCGCCAAGCTGGGCGGGTTCGCGCACGATACGGGCGAGGGCGGCCTCAGCGTCTATCACCGCGAATATGGCGGCGACATTACCTGGGAGATCGGCAGCGGCTATTTCGGCTGCCGGACCGCTGACGGCCATTTCGATCCCGAACGCTTCGCCGCCCAGGCCGCCGGCGATCAGGTCAAGATGATCGAGATCAAGCTCAGCCAGGGGGCCAAGCCAGGCCACGGCGGCATCCTGCCGGGCGAAAAGGTCAGTGCGGAGATTGCCGCCGCGAGGGGCGTTCCCGAGGGCGAGGATTGCGTCTCTCCGGCCTCCCACAGCGCATTTTCCACACCGCTTGAGATGATCGCCTTCATCGTCAAGCTGCGCGAACTGTCCGGCGGCAAGCCAGTGGGCTTCAAGCTTTGCCTGGGACATCCGTGGGAGTTCATGGGCATCGTCAAGGCGATGCTCGCGACCGGCGTGACTCCGGACTTCATTGTCGTCGACGGCGGGGAGGGGGGCACCGGCGCGGCGCCTCTGGAGTTCTCCGACCATATCGGAACGCCGATGCGCGAGGGGTTGCTGTTCGTGCACAACACCCTGGTCGGCGCCGGCCTGCGCGATCGGATCCGCGTCGGCGCCAGCGGCAAGGTGATCAGCGCCTTCGACCTCGCCTGCGTGATGGCGCTCGGCGCGGACTGGGCCAATGCGGCGCGCGGCTTCATGTTCGCGATCGGCTGCATCCAGTCTCAGTCCTGCCACACCAACCGCTGCCCGACCGGCGTGGCGACGCAGGATCCCTTCGTCCAGCGCGCGCTGGTCGTGCCCGACAAGGCTGAGCGGGTGTATAATTTCCACCGCAACACCCTGAAGGCCCTGGCCGCGATGCTGGCGTCCGCTGGTGTGAACCACCCCTCGGAGCTTGGGCCGCATCATCTGGTGCGCCGGGTCAGCCAGACCGAGATCAAGCTGTTCTCCCAGCTGCACCCGTTCCTCAAGCCCCGCGAACTGCTGGATGGCGACGGCCAAAACGAGTTCTACGCGATGAGCTGGGCTATGGCGCGCCCCGACAGTTTCGACGCTTTGAAAGCTTAACTGCCCGGAGGAACGAGACGCACTGTGCGCCGCAGGCGGATGTCCGCCGCCGAGGCGCCGATCAGGACGTCGTAGTCGCCGGGTTCGGTGATCCAGGCCTTCTGGTCGGGGTCATAGAATGAGAAGTCGCGCGCCGTCAGGTCGATCGACACGACCTGCGCCTCGCCCGCGTCCAACGCGACCTTGGCGAAGGCCTTCAGCTCCTTGATCGGCCGGGTCTGTGACGGCGATAGAGGTTGGATGTAGAGCTGGACGGTCTCCGCGCCGGCCCTCGCGCCGGTGTTGGCGAGGTTCAGGCTGATCCTCACTGGCTGACCCGCCACGACGACCCCGGGAGCGTCCAGATCCGCGTAGACGAACGTCGTATAAGTCAGCCCATGCCCGAAGGCGAACAGGGCGCCGGTGTTGGAGCGGTCATAGTGCCGGTAGCCGACGAACAATCCCTCGCCATAGTCCGCCTTGTCGCCGCCGGGGTAGTAGGACTGTTCTGGACTGTCCTCCAGACGGCGAGGAAAGCTCACCGGCAAACGGCCCGAGGGGCCGACGTCGCCGAACACGACACTGGCGAGCGCGTCGGGGCCCTCTTCGCCTGGCAACCAAGCCTGCAGCACGGTCTTGGCGCTGTCGATCCAGGGCAGCGCCACCGGCGCGCCCGAGTTGACCACCACGATGGTGCGTGGATTGGCCGCCAGCACTGCTCCCACCAGCGCGTTCTGAGCGCCAGGCAATTCCAGGCCTTCCCGGTCATAGCCCTCCGCCTCCGTGGTCGAGGCGGATCCCACGATGACGATGGCAGCGTCGGCGGCCCTGGCGGCGGCGACGGCCTCCTCGATCGAACCGGTGGGCTGCCGCAGGCCCAGGCTGAAGGCCTCGAACCCGCCCATCTCGCCACGCGTGGGCGCCCAGACATAATTGATTTCAATGGCATAGCCCTGGTCGGCCTTCAGCGACACGCTCGCTGTCCGGCGCAGCGCCGGATTGCCGCCGATGTCATGGCTGTCATCGAAGCTGGGCGTCTGGGCCGTGATCAACGGTTCGCCGCCCAGGCTGAGATGGGCCGCCCCATCCCCCCGGATCGAGAATTCATGCGCGCCGTCCCGGGTCGGCCAGAACGAGCCGGTCCAGCGCAGCGAGCCATATTTCGGCCGGGTCTCGACGGGGCCCGAGGTGCTCAGCGCGCGCACCAGCCGCCGATCCACCGTCCGGCGCATCGGCTCCCCCTGGAAATCGGGCGTCGCGAAAATCTCCAGCACCAACCCATGTTCGCCGCGCATGTCGGTCGGCGGTTCCAGGGTCGGACTGAATAGCCGCCCCTCGGCCTGCGGCGGCGTGGGCTCGTTGTCGCAGCCGTCGGCGAAGATGAGTTTGACCCCTTCGCCCAACCGCGCCCGCAGGCTCTCCAGCACCGTGGTCTTTCGGTTCGAATGAACCCGAGAGCTGCCGTCGCCCTGGATGCGCAGCCGCGCGGCGTTGGGGCCGATCACGGCGAGGGTTTTGATGGCCGCCGGATCGAGGGGCGCCAGGTCGCCGTCATTCTTCAGCAGAACAAACGACTCCTCGGCCGCGCGCCGGGCGATGGCCTGGTGCCGCTCCGAGCAAAGTTCGCCGCCCGGCGCCGGATAGCCGTCCAGATGGCCGGTGCGGACCATCAACCGCACGATCCGGCTCGCGGCGTCGTCGATCCGCGCCGGCGGGACCAGACCGTCCTGGACCGCCCTCAGCAGCTTGTCGCCGAAGTAGCGAGGCGGTCCTGGCATCTCCAGATCCAGCCCCGCATTGACTGCAGGCGCCGTGGAATGGACCGCGCCCCAGTCGGAGACCGCGACCCCGTCATAGCCCCATTCACCCTTCAGTATGTCCGTCAGCAGATAGTGGTTCTCCGAGGCGTAGGTCCCGTTGACCTTGTTGTACGAGGCCATGACGGTCCAGGGATTGGCCGCCTTCACCACCTGCTCGAAGGCCAGCAGATAGATTTCGCGCAGCGTACGCTCGTCGACCTCGGCGCTGACATCCATGCGCCGGTGTTCCTGGTTGTTGACCGCGTAGTGTTTCAGCGACGCCCCGACGCGCTCACCCTGCAGACCCTCGACATAGGCGATGGCCAGCCGGGTGGTCAGGCAGGGATCCTCCGAGAAAGTCTCAAAGTTGCGGCCCCACAGCGGCGTGCGCACGATGTTGATCGTCGGCGCCAGGATGACCCGCTCCCCCATGGCCTTGGCCTCGCGCCCGATCGCCGCGGCGATATCGCGCGCCATCTCCGGATTCCAGGTCGCGGCCAAGGCCACGGCGACGGGAAAGACCGTGGCCGGCTCGGCGGTGTTGGAGCGCACCCCCGTCGGCCCGTCGGTCATCCGCATCGAGGCGACGCCCAGCCTGGGGATCGGCTCCAGCGCGAACGCCGCCGCGCCGGCCAGCAGCGAGACCTTTTCCTCCAGCGTCAGCCGACCCATGAGATCGGCCACGCGATCTTCGACCGCGACCGCGGGATCCTTGAAGGCTTCGACAGAGGCGGAAGGGGCGTCCAGCGACATCGCGCGGCTCCGGTTCGAGATCAGTGTTCGGTGGCGCAGATGCGCACAGGGGAGGCCGTCAAGGCAATCTCTGGCCGCTTACGGCGGCAATGCCTTCTCAAGCGCCGCATTTCGCGCGAATTTGCCTCCGACCCTCGACCCCCACGGCGTACCCATCGAATGACACCCGCAACCAGCATCTCCGATCTGCGCGAACAAGCCCGCCGGCGCATTCCCCGCGCGATCTTCGACTATGCCGACGGGGGCGCCTATGGGGAGCTGACCCTGGCGGCCAACCGGCGGGATCTGGACGCGATCCGACTGCGCCAGCGCGTGATGATCGATGCATCGAAGCGCGAGATGGCCACGACCATCGTCGGCCAGGCCTCGACCCTGCCGCTGGCGATCGCGCCCACTGGCCTGACCGGCCTGTTCCACGCCAACGGCGAAATCCACGGCGCGCGGGCGGCCGAGGCGATGGGCATTCCCTTCTGCCTCAGCACCATGTCGATCTGTTCGATCGAGGACGTGCGCGGCGCGACCGAAAAGCCCTTCTGGTTCCAGCTCTATGTGATGCGCGATCGGGGCTTCACGCGCTCGCTGATCGAGCGGGCGAGGGCGGCGCAGTGCGTCGCCCTGGTGGTCACGCTCGATCTTCAGGTCCAGGGCCAGCGTCACCGCGACATCAAGAACGGGCTCAGCATTCCGCCGCGCCTGACGCTGGCGAACGCGCTCGACATCGCCACCAAGCCGGCCTGGGCCGCAGGCGTGCTGTTCGGCAAGCGCCGGACCTTCGGCAATCTGGCGGACCGGCCGGGCGGGACGTCCGGGTTGGCGACTCTCTCCCAATGGATCGCCGGCCAGTTCGATCCGGCGATGACCTGGAAGGATATTGAGGAAATCCGCCAGATCTGGCCGGGCAAGCTGATCCTGAAGGGCGTGTTGGACGTGGAGGACGCCCGGATCGCCGCGGCGACCGGCGCCGATGCGATCGTGGTCTCCAATCATGGCGGCCGCCAGTTGGACAGCGCCTCGTCGTCCATTTCGGTCCTGGGCGAGATCGCCGGGGCGGTGGGCGACAGGACCGAAGTGCTGTTCGATGGCGGGGTCCAGTCCGGCCAGGATGTGCTCAAGGCCCTGGCCCTGGGCGCGCGGGCCTGCATGATCGGCAAGGCGTTCCTCTATGCCCTGGCTGCGCGAGGCGAGGCGGGGGTCACCGAGGCGCTGAACATCATCCGCCGCGAACTGTCCGTC
>Ga0302314_10013684_pt1 | contig 13927 bp, 14 predicted proteins | sample III_Palsa_N2_3_FD_200533 | JGI IMG/M metagenome (GOLD analysis project Ga0302314, IMG submission 200533) | Peat permafrost microbial communities from Stordalen Mire near Abisko, Sweden - III_Palsa_N2_3 | ecosystem: Environmental > Terrestrial > Soil > Palsa > Peat permafrost | place: Sweden... | reverse complement strand
GGTTCGACATGACAGCAGCAGCAGCCAACCAGAGCGGCCGGCGACCACCCCACGCCCGGCGGCTGGAACGCGCCGGAATCAGGGACGTCGCCGCCGCGGCGGGGGTGTCCATCACCACCGTCTCCGATGCCCTGAACGGCAAGGGCCGCCTTCCCGACGAGACCCGCAGCAAGGTCCGCGAGGTCGCCGAACGCCTCGGGTACCGCCCGTCCGCCGCCGCGCGCACGCTCCGCACCGGGCGCTCCGGCCTGATCGGCCTGACCGTCACCACCTACGGACAGGAACCCTTCACCTTCACCGAGTTCGCCTACTTCGCCGAGATGGCCCGGGCCGCCACCTCCGCCGCGCTGAACCGCGGCTACGCCCTGGTGGTGCTGCCCGCGACCTCCCGGCACGACGTGTGGAGCAATGTCGCGCTGGACGGCACCGTGGTGATTGACCCGGCCGACCACGACCCCATGGTCGCCGAGCTCTACCGGCAGGGCCTGCCGGTGGTCAGCGACGGCCGCCCGGGCAACTGCCCGGTCACCGCCTGGGTGGACAACGACCACGGCAGCGCCGTGCTCGGCATCCTGGAGCACCTGGCCGCGGCCGGGGCCCGGCGGATCGGCCTGCTCACCGGGACCAGCACCGACACCTACACCCGGCTCAGCACCGAGGCCTACCTCGGCTGGTGCCGACGGGTCCGGCAGGAGCCGCTGTGCGAGGCCTACCCGGCGCACGACCCCTGCGCGGGCGCGGTCGCCGCCGATCGGCTGCTGGCCCGCCCCGACCGTCCGGACGCGGTCTACGGCCTGTTCGACCCCAACGGCACCGACCTGCTGGCCGCCGCCCGCCGCTACAGCCTGCGGGTCCCCGAGGACCTGCTGCTGGTCTGCTGTAGCGAGAGCGACGTCTACGCCACCACCGAGCCGCCGGTGACCACCCTGTCACTGAAGCCGCAGCGGATCGGCACCACCGTGGTGAACCTGCTGATCGACGCCATCGAGGGGGCGCCGCTACCGCTTGACGGCCCCACCGGGCAGCTGATGCCGACCGAGCTCATCGTCCGCGGTTCCTCCCAACGTCGTCCCACCCGGACCACCATCAGCCCACCGAGGCTCCCGGGCGAGTACTGACTTCGAGGACTGACTGCCGACCAGATCGCCGTGAAAGCCGGAGAAACCACCACATATGCTCGCCATCGACGCCCATGACCCACAGCCTCGGCTGGATTGATCCCGCCCAGGTGCGTACACCGCGAACTGGGGCTTCCTATGATGGTCGAATGACACCGGTGGACCCCTTCGCCCGGCCTGAGCTGCCGGACTCAGGCCCCCGTACGCCCCTGGACCCCTCGCGGCCGGAGATCCACGGCGACGGGTCCACGACGTACGACTTCTTCACCCCGCCGCCGCGGCCGGTGGAGGAGGCCCGTCCGCACCCGGTCGAACCGCCCTACGACGCTGTTCCTGGGTATGCCGCCGAGCCCGCCTTCCCCGACGCGGGCGTCCCGGTGTTCACCCCTCCGCCCTACCTGCCCGGACCGCCGGACCCGCCCACCATCGAGTTCGGCCCGCCGCTGTCCGCCCCGGTCGCCTTCGCCCAGGCGCCCATGGCCACCACCGGCACGGTCGTGATCCCGGCCCCGGCCGCGCCCGGCGCGGCGGCGGAGGGCGAGGGCCCCGGCCCGCTCTACGTCGTCGGCGACGTGCACGGCTACCTCCAGGCGCTGCTGGACGCCCTGCACCAGGCCGGCATCATCGACGCCGACGGGCACTGGGCCGCCGGACCGGCCCGGATCTGGTTCCTCGGCGACTTCACCGACCGCGGCCCGGACGGCATCGGCGTGATCGACCTGGTGATGAACCTGGCCCCGGAGGCCGCCGCCGCCGGTGGCTACTGCCGGGCGCTGATGGGCAATCACGAGCTGCTGCTGCTGGGCGCGGACCGCTACGGCGACCAGGCGGTCCAGTCCACCGCCGGTACCGCCTCGTTCCTCGCCGCCTGGCGGCTCAACGGCGGCCAGACCACCGACATGGAGCGGCTGGAGGACCACCACGTCACCTGGCTGTCCCGGCTCCCGGCGATGGCGGTCGAGGACGACCACCTGTTGGTGCACTCCGACACCACCGCCTACCTGGAGTACGGCGACTCGGTGGACGCGGTCAACGACGCCATCCACGAGGTGCTGCGCAGCGACGAGGCCGACGACTGGTGGGACTGCTTCCGCCGGATGACCAAACGCTTCTCCTTCCGCGGCGACGCCGGCTCGACGGCCTGCCGGGAGCTGCTCGACGCCTTCGGCGGACAGCGCGTCGTCCACGGCCACAGTCCGATCCCCTACCTGATCGGCGACGCGCAGAGCGAGAACGGCCCCTCCGGCCCCTCCGGGCAGCCGGTCACCGGCCCGCACGTCTACGCCGACGGCCTGGCCGTGGCCATGGACGGCGGGGTGACCATGGAGGGGCAGGGCCGACTGCTGGTGGCCCGGCTCCCGCTGGGCTGACGCACAGCCCCCGCCGGGCTGCCGCACAGCGCCGCTGAAGCGGCGGCACAACCGGCGCACGGGGCACTCCCGCGCGCCCTCAAACCGACACCGGCCCTGACCTGCGGTTCCATCGGACGCCAGTCGTCCGGCATATACCGGAGGCATCAACAGCCCCAGCAGCCGCTGAAATTCTGGAAACAGTCTGTCACCGTGTCAGTTGCTCCCCCTACCATCGGAGGCAGAAGCCCCTGACGGAGCCTTCGGGGGAGTAGGTAGAGAGACTCATGACCAGTGCTCCATACCTTCAGGCCGAGGATGTCCCGGATTTTGAGCACATTCTCGAAGAGTTGCTTCAGCATGACGAGATACGCCGGGTGCTGCGCCGCGCCCCCGGCGCACCCGGCCTCGGCCGACTGCGCAGCCTCGCCCTGCGCGACTCCGGGGTGATCGCGGCCGGCGCCTCGGCCGAGTACGCCTACTACCGCCAGATACGCGAGCAGGTGCGCAGCAACGCGCCCCAGAGCGACCCGGACCGCCTCGGCGGCGACGACCCGGCCCAGTGGCAGGCGCCGGAGAACCCGCTGAACGCCGCCGAACGGGCGGGCTGGGTACCGCTGATAGCGGTGCTGCTGCCGATCCTGTCCGGGTTCAGCTCGATCGTGATGCTGCTGCTCGGCTATGTCATCCGGGCCGAGCACATGGCGCTCGGGCAGCCGCTGGTCACCGCCGGGTTCGTCGCGGCAGTGGTCTGCGCCACGGCGATCGCGGTGGACATCATCGGACTGCTGCTCACCGCCGCCCGCGACGCCGCCAACCCGCCTCCCGGCCGCGACCCCGAGCTGTACGCGGAACTCGCCAGGGCCAGGGACACCTGGCGGCTGACGCTGCGCGACCGGGCGCTGCTGCCGTACCTACTGGCGCAGATCGGCCCGCCGCAGGTAACCATGCCCCGCGGCGACCTGCCGGACCCCGAAGCACCGGCCCAGCCGGAGGACGACAGGAGAGTGACGCTGGTGACCACTCCGAACCAGGGCTCCAACCAGGGCTCCCACCAGGACTTCGTCCCGGACCTGAACGCCAACCCGAACGCGGACCAGTCCGACAGCGGCGGCCGCGACAGCTACGGCAATCGGGTCAGCCTGGTCCGGGCCCGGCCCAAGTCGGCCTCCCGGCTGGGCTATTCCAGCCCGGGCTTCACCAGTCCGGGGCCGGAGCGGCTGACCGACGGGCAGGGCCGCGAGGTCGAAGCCGATCCGGACGGCGAGCCGCACTTCAGCAGCCCCGGCTTCACCAGCCCAGGCGCCGAGCGGATCAGCGACGGGCAGGGCCACGACCAGGAGGCGGATCCGGAGGCCGAACCCCGTTTCAGCAGCCCCGGCTTCACCAGTCCGGGGCCGGAGCGGCTGACCGACGAGCAGGGCCGCGAGATCGAAGCCGACCCGGAGGCCGAGGCGCACTTCAGCAGCCCCGGCTTCACCCGGCCGGACTTCAGCAGTCCGGCCTGGAGCAGCAGCTCGCGCCTGCCCACCCCGCGTGCCAAGGCCGGGTCCCGGTCCCGCTTCCTGCCCAACGCCGACGACCTGGACTTGGACCTGGAGCTCGACAGCGCCGACGCGGAGACCCCGGAGGACCTCGGCCTCGACGCTGTCGGCGGGGCGGCCGAAACAGACTGAGCGCGCCCCGCGCCCGGTCCACCCCGGCTACTCCGGCTACTCCGGCTACTCCGGCTACTCCGGCTGGCTACTGCGGGTACCTACCGCGGGCGCCTACTGCGGTACCGCGGCCAGGAGCTCCACGGCGACCAGCTCGGCGATCTGCACCGCGTTCAGCGCCGCGCCCTTGCGCAGGTTGTCGTTGGAGACGAAGAACGCGAGGCCGTTGTCCACGGTCTCGTCGGCCCGGATCCGGCCGACGTACGCCGGGTCCTGCCCGGCCGCCTGCAACGGGGTCGGGATCTCCGACAGCTCCACGCCGGGTGCCTCGGCGAGCAGTTCACGGGCCCGCTCCGGGCTGATCGGGTTCGCGAAGCGGGCGTTGACCTGTACCGAGTGGCCCGTGAACACCGGCACCCGGACGCAAGTGCCGGAGACCTTGAGGTCCGGGATCTCCAGGATCTTCCGGCTCTCGTTGCGGAGCTTCTGCTCCTCGTCGGTCTCGTTCAGACCGTCGTCCACGATGGACCCGGCCATCGGCAGCACGTTGAACGCGATCGGCCGGACGTACTGCTTGGGCGCGGGGAACGCCAGCGCCGAGCCGTCGTGGGTGAGCGCGCTGGCTCCGGCGGCCACGGCGTCCACCTGGCCCTGGAGCTCGGCGACCCCGCTCAGGCCGCTGCCGGAGACGGCCTGGTAGGTCGAGGCGACCAGGGCGACCAGCCCGGCCTCGTCGTGCAGCGGGCGCAGGGCCGGCATGATCGCCATGGTGGTGCAGTTCGGGTTGGCGATGATGCCGAGCGGACGCTCGGCCGCGGCGCGCGGGTTGACCTCGGACACCACCAGCGGCACCTGCGGGTGCGAGCGCCAGCCGGAGGAGTTGTCGATCACCACGGCTCCGGCGGCGGCGACCTTGGGCGCCAGCGCGAGCGAGGCCGTCTTGCCGGCGGAGAAGATGACGATGTCGAGGCCGCTGTAGTCGGCGGTGTCGGCGTCCTCCACGACGACCGTCCCGTCCTTCCACGGCAGCTCGCGCCCGGCGGAGCGGGCGGAGGCGAACAGCCGCAGCTCGGTCACCGGGAAGTCCCGCTCGACGAGGATCCGACGCACAACGCCACCGACCTGGCCCGTGGCACCCACAATTCCAATCTTCATGTCCCCAGGGTAAGCGCCCCAGCCGCGTCCTGACTTGCACATGTACGGGCCGAACCCCCCGCCCCGACCGCCCCCGGGAAGACCTCCGCCCACCCCGCGTCCCTCCGGGAAATCCTCCGGACGCGGACCTCGACCCACCGTCCGATTCCCCAAAAGAACCGAAACCGGACCGATACTCACCCGCGTGACCATACGACCATCAGATCGTTCAACAAGATGCGCATGAGCACAGGGGATCAGTGGACACGGCGAGTGGTGACTCCGGAGTAGGTCGGTTCGGTCCGGCCCATGGGATGAGTGGACGAACGCGACTCGTGCCCTTGACCGTCCGGGTGGGACGGCCCCAAGCCCCGGGATGGGGGCCTTCAGTCAACCCCCTGTGCCCATGGAAAGGGCAGGCACCATGCCACCCAAAACCGCACTGCTGGAGTCGCGCGCCCTGCGCGACAGCGTCCGCACCCGCACCCGCACCCGCACCCGCACCAACGCGATCGACCGCGTCAAGCCCCTGATCCTGTTGCCGGACGACCTCCACGTCACGACGTCGATGGTCGCCGCCTACTTCGAGGTCGGCCTGGAGGCCGTCAAGTCCCTCGTGAAGGACCACCGAGGGGAGCTGACAGCCAACGGCTACCGTGTCCTCGCAGGTCAGGAACTCAGGTCCTTCAAAAACCTCAGTGGGATCCGCTCCCGAACGCCATCCCTCGCGCTGTTCTCGCGCCGCACCGTGCTCAATGTCGCGATGCTGCTCCAGGACAGCCGGGTGGCTCGGGACGTCCGTCTCCACCTGCTCGACACCGAGGCGGACCACCGCGAGCATCCCGCCCCGCGCTGGGGGATGCCGCCCGGCCAGAAGCTCGGCCCGGGCCCGCACTGGGACGAGTACGAGTACCTCCAGGACCACCCGCAGGCAGCCACCCCCGAGCACCACCGACAGTCCGACCAGCGGACCCGTCCGGATCACAGCACCAGCCACGGCCGCCTGATCAGCGCGATGAGCGGACAGCTCCACCACGTCGGCGAGGACGTCCGGGAGCTGCACGAGGAGCTGTCCGAGATCCACACGGGCATCGCCGAACTACAGCGCAAGGTGGCGCGACTCACCAACCCGCGCCGCCGCCGCTGACCCGGCAAGACATCCCCAGCCCCTGTGGATAACTACCGACGACTCACCTCCGAGGGCCTGTGGAAAACTCGTCCACTCAGGACGAGAAAGGCCCCTCGCCGGTAAATCCGCAGGTCAAGCCTCGCCCGCTCGGGTCCTCGAAGGACCCGAGCGGGTGAGGCCCCTCTCGTGGCCGGTGTCGCCGCCTACAGGATCGGGGATCTCCGCCAGCCCCGGACGCCGTCGAGTCTGCAATCGGGTGCTCAGCAGGTCCAGGGCGTGAACGGAGGCGTCCAGGGCTGGCCGTCACCGGGCACGTTGCTGGGCGCACCGGTGTAGTCGAGTGGCTCGTACAGCACCCCGGCCGACGCCTCGTTCCCGTGGCCGGTCCACAGGTCGATGCCCTGCCACGGCTGGCCGTCGACGACGCTGATGGTGCGTGGCTGGCCGCCGCAGGACGTCGCCGAGATGTCCCGGCGGCCACCGGCGGGCGGCGGTGCGGCTGCGGCTACGTTGACCGGAGCGGTGTACGGGCCGAGGAGGCTGCCGGAGGTCGCGTACCCGGTGGCCGTGCCGGAGCAGTAGCCACAGTCCGGGTCGCTGTAGGTGAGGACGTAGGTGGAGCTCGCGGGGTCGTAGTACCCGCCGTCGCCTTCGATCGACGACAGTCCCGCGAGCTTGGTCGAGCCCGCGCCCGTCCCACCGTTACCCCAGTAGTCGAGTTGCTCGATGCTCAGGCTGGCGGCACCGGGCATGGAGCAGATGATCGCCGGGGCCTGGCCTGGCGTGCCGGAGTCGATGATTCCGAAGTCGCCGTTCCCTGAGCTGATGCGCAGGCTGGGCTTGGCGTACGAGCCGTGGCCCGGCGCACCGGGGCCGCAGGGACCGGCTGGGCCGGTGCACCCCATGGCGTTGTAGGCGTTGCTGTGGTTGCGGCTGTAGTCGATCAGGAGCGTCGGTGCCGACCATGGGCCGGAGAGGGACGAGGCAGTGGCGACACCGAGCCCACACCAGGGTGTGTTGCGGGTGTACCACTGGAAGTGGCAGCCACTGCTGTTCGAGTAAACAGTCCCGTAGGCGTAGTACGTGCCCCTGAAGTCCCCGATCATGCCGTCGTGCAGGCCCAGTCCGGCGGGAAGCCGGAAAACCGTGGCCCCGGCCGCATCGGCCTGCGTGGGGCCGCCACCGCCGATGAGCGCAACACAGAGCAGGGCGACGACGGCGAGGATGCCGGCGCAGCACGTAGGCTCCATTCAGGGGGTAAGCAGTCGGATCACATTCGCATGACATGCCCGACAAACCGGCATTGACGGGCAGCGAAGACGGCACAACGGCGTCCGGGGCTCCCCTTCGGTCCCGGACGCCGTTGAGTCTGTGTGGCTGGGGCTCGACGTCAGTCGGCCACCGGCAGGTACACCCGGTGGCCGCCGGCCGCGAACTCGTCCGACTTGGCGCGCATCCCCGCGTCCGCGTCCAGCTCCGGGCCGAACTCCTCGCGGATGCCGTGCGAGATCTTCATCGAGCAGAACTTCGGACCGCACATCGAACAGAAGTGCGCGGTCTTGGCCGGTTCGGCAGGGAGCGTCTCGTCGTGGAAGTCGCGGGCGATCTCCGGATCGAGGGCCAGGTTGAACTGGTCCTCCCAGCGGAACTCGAACCGGGCGTCGGACAGGGCGTCGTCCCAGACCTGCGCGCCCGGATGGCCCTTGGCCAGGTCGGCGGCATGGGCGGCGATCTTGTAGGTGATCACGCCGGTCTTGACGTCGTCCCGGTTCGGCAGACCCAGGTGCTCCTTCGGGGTGACGTAGCAGAGCATCGCCGTCCCCCACCAGGCGATCATCGCCGCGCCGATGCCCGAGGTGATGTGGTCGTAGCCGGGGGCGACGTCCGTGGTCAGCGGGCCGAGCGTGTAGAACGGGGCCTCGTCGCAGATCTCCCGCTGGAGGTCCATGTTCTCCCGGATCTTGTGCATCGGGACGTGTCCCGGCCCCTCGATCATCACTTGCACGTCCCGGGACCGGGCGATCCGCCCGAGCTCGCCGAGCGTCCGCAACTCCGCGAGCTGCGCCTCGTCGTTGGCGTCCGAGATCGACCCGGGCCGCAGCCCGTCGCCCAGCGAGTAGGTCACGTCGTAGGCCGCCAGGATGTCGCACAACTCCTCGAAGTTGCTGTACAGGAAGTTCTCCTGATGGTGCGCCAGACACCAGGCCGCCATGATAGAACCGCCGCGCGAGACGATGCCGGTGCGGCGGCGCGCGGTCAGCGGCACATGCCGCAGCAGCACGCCGGCGTGCACGGTCATGTAGTCGACGCCCTGCTCACACTGCTCGATGACGGTGTCCCGGTAGACCTCCCAGGACAGCTCCTCGGCCCGGCCGTCGACCTTCTCCAGCGCCTGGTAGAGCGGCACGGTACCGATCGGCACCGGGGAGTTGCGCAGGATCCACTCCCGGGTGGTGTGGATGTTGCGGCCGGTGGAGAGGTCCATCACGGTGTCGGCGCCCCAGCGGGTAGCCCACGACATCTTCTCCACCTCCTCCTCGATGGACGAAGTGACCGCCGAGTTGCCGATGTTGGCGTTGATCTTCACCAGGAACTCGCTACCGATCAGCATCGGCTCGGACTCCGGGTGGTTCACGTTGACCGGCAGCACCGCCCGCCCGGCCGCGATCTCGGCCCGGACGACCTCCGGGTTCAACCCCTCCCGCAGCGCCGCGAACTCCATCTCTTCGGTGATCAACCCTCTTCTCGCATAGGAGAGTTGGGTGACTGTGCGTCCGCCGCACCCCCGTAGCGGCGGACGCACACCCCCGGGGAACACCGCGTCGAGGTTAGCCAACCCGGTCCCCGAGGCCCGACCGTCGTCCTCGGGGACGACCGCTCGCCCCTGGTACTCCTCGACGTCCCCACGCCCGGCGATCCACCCGGCCCGCAGCGCGGGCAGCCCACGCCGGACGTCCGGCGCGTGGTGGGGATCGGTGTACGGGCCGGAGGTGTCGTACAGCGGGACGGTGCGGCCGGTGCTCAGCACCACCTCCCGATAGGGAACCCGCAGGTCAGGGCGTGATCCCTGGCGGTACGCCTTGCGCCAGGCGGGGGTTGGGTACCCGGTGGTGGTGCTGATGGCGGCATGCTGCTGCCGCGACTGTGCGTCGTGCTCGGTCATAAGACCAGCTGCTCCCTACGCCGGCATTACCCGGTCAGGTTCCTGCGGTCGGCGCAAGCAGCGGCCGTACACGGATGTACGACGGTCAGCGCCCTCTCAGCCCGGTGCTCCGAGCTCCCGCGTCTGCAAATGAGATGTACACACCGTACCCACAGCCGACCGCCTTTGACCAGACCGCCGGTCCTGAGCGGACCCGTCGTATGCTTCCAGCCCGGCTACCTGCCCGGACGTGCGGGACGACTCAGGTGGAACAGATGATCGACACGACCGGAACCCTGTTCACTGGCGGCATGGGCGCTGCCACTTGGCCGGCCGCCGGCTGGGACGCCCGGCGGCAGTGGCGGGCCCGGTCCGGGCTACGGGCGACCGGCCTGGTCACCCAGGTGCGTGCCACCGCCCGAGGCGGCAGCTCCAGCGTGGTCCGCTTCGTGGCCGAAACCACTACCCCGCAGCGGGTCAACGTCGACGGCGGCCGGATCGGGGAGGAGGTCCAACTCGGATACCCCGCCGGAATGCCACAGCAGGCCCGCAGGATAGGAGGCATCGGATCGTGGGGCTTCAGCCTCATGGCCACACTGGTGGGTGCCGTGTTCTTCTCAGTCGCCGAGGGCCTGCTCACCAACATGACTCCGCTGGTATTCAGGCTGCATTGACGATCAGTCAGCAGTAGTTTTGCCCCTCCCGCTGATACAGGCCACGATTGTGCTCGTCGCGGACGTCAATGGCCGCCGAGAACGACGCCGACGCGAGCGGGACACCGTCCCGGTCCACCAGCGGCTCGCCTCCGGCAGTGATCCTCCACCGTGTCGCCTCCCGGTCGAAGCACACTTCGGCACGCTCAGTCGGTTCCATCACAACCCCCTTGTTGATACTGCGAGTCGGTCGCCCCGGCTTCGCCGCCGAGTCGGAACCTGACCCAGACCCGTTTGACGAACGGCCCCCGCTGCATCCCGACCTCCCCCAACTGCTGGACGATCAGCAGCCCCCGCCCGCTCTCGTCCAGCAGCCCCCCGCCCTCGGCCGGTCTCGGCCCCCGTCGGCCAGGGTCGGAGACCCCGAGCGTCAACGACTCCCGACAGGAGGCGATGTCCACCCGGATCACCGCCTCGTCGACGTCGCAGTACTTGACCGCGTTGGTCGCCAACTCCGACACGGCGAGCACGGCGTCATCGACCAACGTCGACAACCCCCAGGCGGTCAATGTCTCGCAGACCAGCATGCGAGCCTTGCGGACCGACTCCGGCACTGCGGGGAAGTAGGCGACCACGGGTTCTAAAGCACGTGACACCTCAAGGACGGGTACGGACATGGGGAGCCCCTGATCTGTGCGCGGCACAGTAACGGATTGCCTTGAGCCAGGCACCTGCTGTGACCAGAGACCACGCTAGACCCGTGACGGGCATGCCCGCAATGTGTTGCGACGCAATGTTGCGCGATCACTCTTTGGGGTGACTTTTGGCGGTAACCTGTGCCCACCCGGCAGACTGGTCAAACAAGTTGATGGGAGGTCACATCGTGCCTGATGGCGGCAGGTCCACAGTACGCAGCCGACGACTCGGCGCTGCGCTGGTCAAGCATCGAGAGGCCGCCAAGCTCGTCCAGAAGGACGCAGCGGCAGCGATCAAGGGCACCACAACCAAGATCAGCCGCATGGAGACCGGGAAAGTGTCCGTTCGACCGCTGGAGCTGTCGATCCTGCTCAACCTCTACGGCATCCGCGATCCGGTGGAGTGCGCACGGCTGGAAGGGCTCGCCCGCGACAGCGGCAGACGCGGCGGCTGGTGGACGGACTACGGCGACACCACAGGCCCGGGCTACGCCGACCAAATCAGCCTGGAGAATGACGCCACCCATATCTCCGAGTGGACGGGGCTCATCATCCCCGGCCTCTGCCAGCATCCGAGCTACGCGCAGAAGGCCATCGAGAATGGTCCCAACTTCATTCAACCCGAGCGTATTGCAGAGCTAGTGGCGGTACGGAGGCAACGGCAGGAGCGCATTCTCAAAGAAGGGGTCTACTATGCTGCCGTCATCTGGGAATCCCTGATCACGACGCCAGCGTGGGGAGATGAGATCCATCTGGCGCAACTGGGGCACCTCCTGGCCATGTCAGAGCACCAGAACGTTACCATCCAGGTGCTACCCACAAAGGCAATCGCTATCGCGGGCCTGGCCAGTCCATTCTCAGCCTTCTCATTCGGCCTGGAGCCGGGCATTGAGGCCGTGGTGGTCGGCAATATCACAAATACGACAGTCCTCGAAGAGGCCGAAGAACTGAGCGCTTACTCTTTGGCTTTCGAGCGGCTAAGATCAGATGCATTGTCAACGGACGAGAGCACGGCTCTCATTCGGCGCAACCAATAAGCAAGGGACCTGAAAGATGAATCCGGAGATTGTCGGCGCGTTCCACAAGTCATCGTTCTCGGGCAACCAGGCGAACTGCGTGGAAACCGCGCCCACGGCAGGCGGCGGCCGGGCCGTGCGCGACAGCAAAGACCCCGAAGGCCCGAAGCAGTTCTACTCGGCGGCCGAGTGGTCGGCGTTCATCGCGGGCGTGAAGAACGGCGAGTTCGGCGCCTGACGCCACCGTCGACAGACAGGACCCCCGCCAGCCTCCTGGCGGGGGTCTCTTCACGCCCGGGCGGTAGCAGGTGGCAGGTGGCAGAACTGGGTACGCTCCACGCCGAGTTCAGGACTCCCGCAGGACCGCATCCGAGCCAACAAGGAGACCACAGCGTGAATCCGGAGATCGTCGGCGCGTTCCGCAAGTCATCGTTCTCGGGCAACCAACCGGACTGCGTGGAAACCGCGCCCACCGCAGACGGCGGCCGCGCCGTCCGGGACAGCAAGAGCCCCGAAGCGGGCACGCACTTCTACTCCGCCACCGAGTGGTCCGCGTTCATCCAGAGCGTCAAGGACGGCCGGTACGACCTCTGAGACCATCATCGAGCCCCCCGCGTGGGTCAGTTGCAGTCGAACCAGCTCGCCAACGGCATGTCCGGGCAGTGCGCGCAGTAGAACACGTAGCACCCGCCGTTGTCGCCGAAGGTCATGTCCAGTGGATGCCGGTTCGCCTCCGCGGCCTCATCGTCGGCGGTCGGCTCCTCGATGCCCCCGCTGTAGCCGGCGGTCTCCCATTCTTCGAGTGGTATCCAGCGGCGGCTGCCCTCGTCGCCGGAAAGGGTGAGGAGGTGACCCATGGTCCGCTGGCACTTCGGGCACTCCGGCCACTCCGGGGACTGGGTCCAACTGGGGTAGCCACCGACCTTGCACCCGTGCATGACCAGCAGGTCCCACACGCTCCAGCCTTCCTTCTGGGTCCCGAAGAACGGCTCATCGTGCTCACGGAAGCGCTCGTACAGGCTCTCCGGCGCGTCCTCGTACGGATAGTCGGTCACGTCTTCGGGATCGACGGTGCACGGACGCGGGATGAGTCCGGCGTCCGCCTCCGGGGGCGCGGCGGGCGGGGTGTCCAGGCGCGCGTCGATCGATGCGGAGTCGCGCCACAGCAGCAGCGGAGCATCAAAAGCCTCGAACTCGTCTATCGGGCACCACAGCATCTGCAACAGGTCCGCGCCGGGCGGGTGCGGCAGGCCCGGCACATCGCGAACGTAGAGCTGTAGCGCGGGGATCAGCGGCGGCGGCGCCTCGCCCTGATGGAGGCCGCACGTCGGCCATGGCTCGTCCGCCGGCCACAGCAGCGGACCGCCGATCGAGCTCTGCTCTGCGGTCGGGGTGCCGCGCCGTGGGTGCAGCCTGGTCGCGGGGCGTGCCAGGGGCCCGAGTTCGGGATAGGCAGCCTCGACGTCAACCGGACGCGGGGGTGTGGTGCGGGTCATGGGCGACCTCCTGCTGGCCTGGCCGATGGACACAACACGTGTCGATCAACCAGACCGTAGCGTCCGCCACTGACAGCCCGACGCGAAGGCCGCCACGTCCTTGTCCGCGTTCCCCGGGAGCGCCGTTCCCCGGGTGCGCCGTTCCCCGGGAGCGCCGTTCCCCGGGAGCGCCGCGCACGGACGGCGTCAACCGGACGGGGACGGGCAGGGGTACGCTCCGAGCCGGGGCAGGATGCCACTGCGGGTGGTCGACGGGGGGCGGGATGGTCGGGAGCATGGGGCGGGTGACCGGGACGGTCGGGCCGGGGCTGGTGGGCGAGGTGCTGATCGCGGTGCGGGGCGGGACCGAGGCCTTCCTCGCGTACCCGGCGGTGCCGGGGGATCGGATCACCCCCGGGTCGCTGGTGGTGGTCCAGGAGTACCAGCCGCCGCGCACCGTCTATGTGGCCGCGCTGCTGCCGGACTGAGCAGGCCCGTCGCGGCGATCCGGATGTCAGTCGGCGTCGGGTCTGCATCAATGCGCCCCTTCATTCGGCGCAG
>Ga0302314_10013683_pt1 | contig 13928 bp, 14 predicted proteins | sample III_Palsa_N2_3_FD_200533 | JGI IMG/M metagenome (GOLD analysis project Ga0302314, IMG submission 200533) | Peat permafrost microbial communities from Stordalen Mire near Abisko, Sweden - III_Palsa_N2_3 | ecosystem: Environmental > Terrestrial > Soil > Palsa > Peat permafrost | place: Sweden... | reverse complement strand
GGCGGGGGATCCACCTACACGCCGGAACTGGCCGACGGCCTGGGCCGGCTCGCCCCCTGGGTGACCGAGCTCGTCCTGGTCGACCCCGACCAGACGCGGCTCAGCGCGGTCGGCCCGGTGTCGGCGCGGATCATGCGCAGGCACGGGCACCCGGCCGCCGTCCGCTGGACCAGCGACCTCGACGACGCGCTCGACGGCGCCGCCGCGGTGCTGATCCAGCTGCGGGTCGGCGGCCAGGCGGCGCGCGACCGGGACGAGACCTGGCCGCTCGACTACGACTGCGTCGGGCAGGAGACCACCGGGGCCGGGGGACTGGCCAAGGCGCTGCGGACCGTGCCCTTGGTGCTGGACATCGCCGAGCGGGCCCGCCGCCGCGCCCTGCCGGGCGCGTGGATCATCGACTTCACCAACCCGGTCGGCATCGTCACCCGGGCGCTGCTCGACGCCGGCCACCGGGCGGTCGGGCTGTGCAACGTCGCGATCGGGCTGCAGCGGTACTTCGCCTCGGTGCTCGGCACCGATCCCGCCCGGGTCTCGCTCGACCACGCCGGCCTGAACCACCTGACCTGGCTGCGCGGCGTGCACGTGGACGGGAAAGAAGTGCTGCCCGAGCTGCTGGCCGCGCACGGAGACGAGATCGCGGACCACGCCGGGATGCCGCTGTCGGTGCTGCGCGAACTGGGCGTCGTCCCCTCGTACTACCTGCGCTACTTCTACTTCCACGACGAGGTGGTCGGCGAGGAGCGGACGCGGCCCAGCCGGGCGTCGGAGGTGGCCGCCATCGAGCGGGAGCTCATGGAGCTGTACGCCGACCCCGACCTCGACCAGAAGCCGGAGCTGCTGTCCAAGCGCGGCGGTGCCTTCTACTCGGAGGCGGCCGTCGCGCTGATCGCGTCGCTGTTCGGCGACGGAGCCGGCCCCGGTGACGGAGCCGGAGCCGGCGACGAGCAGGTCGTGAACGTGCGCAACCACGGCACGCTGCCGTTCCTGGCCGACGACGCGGTCATCGAGGTGCCCGCGACGATCACCGCCGCCGGCCCGGTCCCGGTCCCGGTCGCGCCGCTCGCGCCGCTGCCGCGCGGGCTGGTCGCGCACGTGTCCGCCTACGAGGAGCTGGCCCTCGACGCGGCCCTGCGCGGCGGCCGCCCGCGCGTCGCCGCGGCGCTGCTCGCGCACCCGCTCGTCGGCCAGTACGACGTCGCCGGGCAGCTGGCCGACCGGCTGATCGCGGAGAACGCACCGTTTCTTTCCTGGGCCTGAAGGAGTCCGCACATGAGGCCGCACCCGCTGCGCCGCACCGGAATCACGCTAGCCGCACTGACCGCTCTCGCCACCCTGACCGTCCCCGCCGCGGCCCGGGCGGCCACGGCCGCACCCCCGTCCCCGGCCACCGCCGCCCCCGAGATCCGCGTCAACCAGGTGGGCTACCAGCCCGGCGCGCCCAAGGCCGCCTACGTGATGCTCCCGGCCCGCGTCGCCAGCGGCGTGCCGTTCACCGTCACCGACGCGCACGGCACCGTCGTCTACCGCGGCACCTCGCACAATGACGTCGGCCGGTGGAGCTCCCGCTACCAGGCGGTCTACCTGCTGTCGTTCTCCGGGCTGCGCCAGTGCGGCACCTACCGGGTGCGGGCCGGCTCCGCCGTCTCGCCGGCGTTCGCGATCGCCAGCGGAACCGCCCTGTACGGGCAGCTCGTGAACAACGCGGTGCGCTACTTCACCTCCGAGCGGGACGGGCCGGACGTGGAGAGCCCGGTCCTGAGCCGGAAGCCGGCGAACCTCACCGACGAGCGGGCGTACGTCTACAGCGCGCCGCGCTACGACTCGGACGACAACCTGATCGGCGCCCTGAAGCGCGTCAGCGGCCCGGTGAACGTGGCCGGCGGCTGGTTCGACGCCGGGGGCGGCTACGAGAAGTTCGGCTACACCGCCAGCTACACGGACGCGCTGATGCTGATCGCCGCGCGCGACAACCCGGGCGCCTACCCCACGCTCAGGCCCGAGGCGGAATTCGGGCTGCAGTGGATCACCAAGCTCTGGAACCCCGCGCAGCGGGTGCTGTACATGCAGGTCGGGATCGGCAACGGCAACGCGTCGAACACGATCCAGGGCGACTACAACTTCTGGTTCCTGCCCCAGCGGGAGGACCTCCTCGACGTGGCCAAGGGGGCCGACCCCGGCCCGAGCGCCTACTACGTCAAGAACCGGCCGGTGTTCGAGGCCGCCGCCCCCGGCAAGAAGGTCAGCCCGGACCTGGCCGGCCGGTACGCCGCCGACTTCGCGCTCGGCGCGCAGCTGTCCCGGGGCGCCTCCGCCCGGCACCTGGAGGGGCTGGCCCGCTCGGTGTACGCGGACGCGAAGACGACCGACGTCGGGCCGATCCTCACCGCCTACCCGGACGACTACTACCCGGGCACCGAATGGAAGAGCGACATGCTCTGGGGCGCGACCGAGATCGCCCTGGCCGACGAGGCCCTGAAAGCACCCCGGCCGGTGCTGCGCTCCGACCTCGCGGTGGCGGGCCGGTGGGCGCGGGCCTACATCGCGCAAGGCCACCCGGCCGGCTCCGACACGCTGAATCTGTACGACAACGGCGCGGTCGCCGAGGCCGAGCTGCTCCGGGCCATGCGCGCATCGGGCATTCCCGATGCGATCGGGCCGAAGCTGCTCGTCAGCGACCTGGGCGCCCAGCTCCGGGTGGGCGAGCAGTGGGCCAAGGGCGACCCGTTCGCGCTCGGCACCGACCTGGGGCCCGCCGACGCGGCCCCGCACGCGTTCGGGCTCTACGTGACCGACGAGCTGTACCGCCAGGCCGGCGGCTCGGCCCAGTACCAGGCGTTCGCCCAGCAGCAGCTCAACTTCGCCCTCGGCGCCAACGCGTGGGGATCCTCGTTCGTGATCGGCGCCGGAACCGTGTACCCCCACTGTCCGCAGAGCGAGATCGCCAACCTGGCGGGCTCGCTCACCGGCCACGGGAGCATCCAGCTGGGCGCGGTCACGGACGGGCCGAGCAGCCCGGGAAACTTTGTCGGGCTCGGGACGGTGACCGGGATGCGGGCCTGCTCCGCCGGGTCGTTCTCGGCCGACAACAATTCGTCGGCCGCCTATGAGGACAACGTGCTGTCGTGGCCCTCGGTCGAGCCGGCCGACGACTACACGGCGATCTCGCTGCTCGCGTTCTCCCTGGCGGCGGCGCCGGGGGCGGCGTCCTAACGTGAGCGAGCAGAACGGCGGCCCGCCCGCGGCGGTGCTCGCCATCGACGGCGGGAACAGCAAGACCGACGTGACGCTGGTCGCGGACGACGGCACCCCGCTGGCGTCGGTCCGCGGGCCCGGCGCCAGCCACGAGGACTTCGGCCTCGACGAGGCCATGCGGCGGCTCGGGGACCTAGTCAAGCTCACCGCCGACAAGGCCGGCATGCCCGCCGCTGGCATCGTCGCCCGGCACACGTCGGCCTGCCTGGCCGGAGCCGACCTGCCGGAGGAAGAAGCCCAGCTGACCGCCGCGATCCAGCGGCAGGGCTGGTCGCTGACGTCGGCGGTCGCCAACGACACCTTCGCCGTGCTCCGGGCCGGCCTGACCCCCGGCGAGGGAGAACGCCCGTGGGGTATCGCCGTCACCTGCGGAGCCGGCATCAACTGCGTCGGCGTGGCCCCGGATGGCCGCACGACCCGCTTCCTCGCCTTCGGCGCGCTCAGCGGCGACTGGGGCGGCGGTCGCGGCCTCGGGGAGGCGATGGTGTGGGCGGCGATCCGGGCCGAGGACGGCCGGGGACAGCCGACCGCGCTGCGCCCCGCGGTCGCCCGCTTCTACGGGCTGCCTTCCATGCACGACGTGGCCGTCGCGTTCCACCTCGACCAGCTCGGCGAAGACGACCTGATCCGGCTGCCCGCCGTCCTGTTCGCGACCGCCGCGGCCGGGGACACGGTGGCCCTGAGCCTGATCGAGCGGCAGGCCGAGGAGATCACCGCGATGGCGGTCACCGCGATCCGTCGGCTCGACCTGGACGGCGGGCTGACCATCCCCGTCGTGCTCGGCGGCGGCGTGCTCGAGGCCCGGAGCCCGCTACTGACCGAGGCCATCACCCGGCGCCTGGCCGAACAGGCCCCCGGGAGCACCGCGCGCGTCGTCGACTCCCCGCCGGTCACCGGGGCGGCCCTGCTCGGCCTCGACTACCTGGGCGCCGGCCCCGCCGCCGAAACCCGCCTCCGCCCCGGGAATGTCGGTGCCGGCCGCTACCGTCATATACACGCTCAGTAATCAAGAAAACGCTTATCTCCACCGGAGTAAGATATGTCTACTACCCCGACGGCACCGTCACGGACGCTGACGGCCACCGGCTGGAGGAGGAGCGATGACGCTCATCCTGGACGCCGGGGCTCTGCTGGCGCTCGACGAGGAACTCGGGCGTCAGGCGGGCCACTTGCTCGGACGGGCTGGCGGGCGCGACGTGATCGACGCGGCTCTTGTCCTGCTCGCCGAGGATGGCGACGAGATCATGACATCCGATCCATCCGACCTGGCGAGGCTCAGGGCCCATACCGGGATCAGCGTCGAACTGATCCCGGTCTGACGCTCAGTCCCGACCGCCGGAGAAGATCCGCAGGAAGAACCAGAACACGTTCAGGATGTCGAGGAAGATCGACGCGGCGATCAGCGGCGCGGAGCTCATGTCCTTGCTCCGGCGCAGCCGCTGGAAGTCGCCCATCGTGATGCCCGCGAAGATCACCAGGCCGAGGATGGCGTAGATCAGCGACCCGTGCGGGATATGCACGAAGATCAGCACGATCCCGAAGACCAGCAGCGCGAGCAGGGCGAAGAAGGAAATCCGGTAGACCACCGACAGGTCACGCCGGGTCAGGTACCCGACCGCCCCGAACGCCGCGATGAACAACGCGGTCGCGCCGCCCGCCTGCCAGAGAATGGACGGGTCGGTCGTCGCGTACCAGTAAAGCGTCGGCGCCGACGCGACCCCCAGCAAGATCCCGAAGATGACCAGCAGCACCGTCGCCGCCACCGGCGACTTCCGGGCCGCGAAGCGCATGACCATCAAGATGACGAAGGCCACGATCCACGCGACGATCCCCGCCGCCTCCGACAGGTTGCGCCCCGCGTAGGCTCCGGCCGCGAAGACCGCCGCCGTCAGCGCGACCAAGCCCATCGTCTGCCCGAACAGGGTCGCCGTCTGGTCGCGCGATGAGGCAAACCCCTGATACGCCGGAGTCGAGTACATCGAATTCTTTGCTCCTTATTAAGGGGTGTCTCTCTTCAATTACCCCACCAATTATGCAGAACGTTCCCGTGGTTCCCGCCGTTCCCGCCATTGCTCCGTACAATCGCACATGACGGGAGGGCGGACGGATGGACCCGATAACGCTGATCGTGACCGCTCTGATCGCGGGTGCGACCACAGGCGCGCTTGACTCGGTGAAGGACGGGGCGAAGGCCGGCTTCAAGGCCGCCGCCGAGAAGCTGCGCGGGCTGGTGAAGAGGCGGGTCGCCGGGAACCCGGGCGCCGAGGCGGCCCTGGCCGAACTCGAGGCCGACCCGCAGACGTGGAAGGCACCGCTCGCCGCGAAGCTCACGCAGCTCGGCGCGGCCGATGACACTGACCTGGTCGCCGCCGCCCAGGCGCTGATGGAACTCGTCGACCAGGCGGGCGCACGAGCCGGGAAGTACAACGTGACGATCACCGGGTCCAAGGGCGTTCAGGTCGGCGACGGCAACATCCAGGTCAACCGCTTCTGACGACAACGTGGACGACGACGGGCGGGCCGGCCCGGATGCCCCGGTGATCCGGCCGGTGTACGTGACCGGCGGCTCGGGCGTTCAGGTCGGCGATCACAACATTCAGGTCAACTTCCTGTTCGGCGGCGGCCGGCCGGCTGGTCCCGTCGTCGCGGGCAACGTGCCGCAGGTGCCGGTCGCGTTCCAGGCCCGGGAGGAACTGATGGCCGGGCTCCGCGGCGCCGGGCCCGGGGCCTCGGTCGTCCGCGCGGTCACCGGGATGCGCGGCGTCGGGAAGACCCAGCTCGCCGCCGCTTACGCCCGGGCCCGCATCGACGACGGCTGGCGGCTCGTGGCCTGGGTGAACGCCGAGGACACGCCCGCCATCCTCAACGGGCTGGCCGTCGTCGCCGACCGGCTGGGAATGGCCAGGCCGGGCCGGGCGCTCGAGGCGGTCGGGGGAGAGGTCCGCAACCGCCTTGAGGCCGACGGCCAGCGCTGCCTGCTGGTCTTCGACAACGTGACCGACCCCGACGAGGTGCTGCCCTACGTGCCGGCGGCCGGCCAGGCCCAGGTCGTGGTCACCAGCACGGACGCGACCGCGGCGGCCCTCGGCCGGGCGATGCCGGTGGACGTGTTCACCGAGCGGGAATCCCTCGGGTTCCTCGCCGACCGCACCGGCCGCGGCGACCCCGAGGGGGCGGGGCGGCTGGCCGAGGAGCTCGGTCACCTTCCCCTCGCCCTCGCCCAGGCGGCGGCGGTGATCGCCGGGCAGCGGCTGACCTACCCGGCGTACCTGGAGCGGCTGCGGTCCTACCCGGCGGCGGCGTACCTGCCCAGGGTCAAGGGCGACCCCTACCCGCGCGGCGTCGCCGAGGCGATCGGCTTGTCCGTCGACGCCGTGGCCGACGCCGACCCGGCCGGCCTGGCCTGCCACCTGCTCGACGTCATCGCCCTGCTCGCCGCGCCGGGAGTCGCCCGCGAGCTGCTCTACCTGGGCGCGGACGCGGGTGCCTTCACCAGCGGGGCGGAGGCGGTCGACGCGGCGGCCATCGACGCGGCCATCGGCCGCCTGGCCGACGCCTCCCTGGTGACCTTCGGCGGCGGCGACACGGTCATCGCCCACCGGATGACCATGCGGGCGGTCCGCGAGCGAGCCGAGCGCGCGGGCCGCGGGTTCGTCCGCGCGGCCCAGGCCTGCCTGCTGCTCGACGCCGCCCGGCAGGCGCAGCGCGAGCCGCGCCTCAACCGGGCCGAGGTCCGGGTATTCGCCCAGCACGTGGTCGCGCTGAACGCCCAGGTGGGGTCGGCCGTCGAAGGCGCGCCCAGTGCCGCGCTCGGCCAGGCACTGGCCGAGCGGATGCTCAGCCTGCGGGTGTGGGCGCTGGCCTTCCTCAACCTGGCCGGCGACGCGGTCACCCAGGCCGTGGGGATCGCCGAGCCGCTGGCCCGCGACTGCGCGGCGGCGCTCGGCGAGTCGCATCCGGGCACGTTGTCGGTGCGGACCCAGCTCGGCTTCGCCTACCGGGCCGCGGGGCGGCTCGACGAGGCCATCACGGAGTACGAACGTGTCCTCGCCGACCGGGAGCGCCAGTACGGGGCGTCGCACCCGGACACCCTGGAATCGGTGAACAACCTCGGCGCCGCCTACGACCAGTCCGGCCGCACGGCCGCGGCCGTCGAACTGCTCGAGCGGGCCGTGGCCGATCGCGAGCGGCTGCTCGGCGCGGATGATCCCATCACGCTGACGTCGCGCAACAACCTCGCCACTGCCTACGCCCGGGCCGGCCGGCTGCCCGAGGCCATCGAGCATCAGGCGAGGTCAGCGGCCGACCGGGAGCGCGTCCTTGGGGCCGGGCACCCCGACACCCTGCGTTCCCGCAACAACCTCGCCTGCGTCCTCCAGGACGCGGGGCGGCTGACCGAGGCGCTCTCGCTGCACGAGCGGGTCGCGGCCGAGTACGAGCGCACGCTTGGCCCCGATCACCCGGAAACCCGTACCGTCCGCGACAACCTCGCGGCGGCGCGCGAGCAGGCCGCGGGCGGGGAGATTCCGCCGCGGTCGTTCTAGGGTGAGTTCATGAGCAGGCTGCGGGTTCTGTTTATCGGCGGTACCGGGGTCATCTCGGCGGCTTGCGCGCGGGAGGCGGTCGCGCGCGACGTTGAGCTGTTCGTGCTGAACCGGGGGCAGTCGGCCGCTCGCCCGCTGCCGGCCGGCGTCCGGGAACTGCGGGGGGACGCGCGGGAGCCACGGTCCGTTCGCCGGGCGGTTGACGGTCTTGACTTTGACTGTGCCGTTGACTTCGTGGCCTTCGGCCCGGAGCAGGTGCGGGCGGATATCGAGCTGCTGCGCGGGCGGACCGGGCAGTACGTGCTCATCTCGACCGCGTCGGCCTACCAGAAGCCGCCGTCGCGGCTGCCGGTGACCGAGTCGGCGCCGCTGCGGAACCCGTTCTGGCCGTACTCGCGGGCGAAGATCGCGGCCGAGGACCTGCTGACGGCCGCGTACCGGGAGAGCGGGTTCCCCGCGACGATCGTGCGGCCGTCGCACACCTACGACGCGACCAAGACCGTGCTGCCGGGTGGGTGGACGGCGCTGTCCCGGATGCTCGCGGGCCGGCCGGTGATCGTCCACGGCGACGGGACCTCGCTGTGGACGGTGACCCACGCCGCGGACTTCGCCCGCGGGTTCGTGCCGCTCCTCGGGCATCCGCGAACGCTGGGGGAGGCGTTCCACATCACCTCCGACGACGTGCTGACCTGGGACCAGATCGCGCGGGCGCTCGGTTCCGCGCTCGGGGTGACGCCGCGGATCGTGCACGTGCCGTCCGACGTCATCGCGGCCCGCGACCCGGAGTGGGGCGCCGGGCTGCTGGGGGACAAGGCGCACTCCGCGGTGTTCGACAACGCCAAGCTGCGGTCGGTCGTGCCCGGCTGGCGGGCGGTCGTCCCGTTCGAGCGGGGCGCGCGGGAGATCGCTGACTGGTACCTGACCCACCCCGGAGGCCAGGTCGTCGACGAGCGCCTCGACGCGCTGATGGACAAGCTGGCCGCGGACTTCGCCGTCCCGGTCAGCTCGTGACCCGCCCGTTGATGAGCTCAAGGAACAGTGCCATGGCGGCGTCGGTCTCGGCCGTCTCGCCCGTGGCCAGCACGTCGAGCAGCAGGCCGCGGGTGACCGCGATCCCCAGCCGGGCCCCGACCCGGGCCTGCGCCGGGCTCTGTCCGGCCGCCGTGAACAGGGCCGCGAGCGGGGCGACCCAGTCCTCGACGACGCCCGGCAGCAGGGGCTTGGCCCATTCGCGGCCCTGCAGGGCCTGGCCGTAGACCTCGAAGAACAGCCGCTCCTGGGGGGCGAGCGCGGGATCGCGCAGCCGGGACCACATGGCCTGGCCCAGGTCCTCGGCCGGTTCTTCTGGGTCAGCCTCCAGCGCGGCGAACAGGGCCCGCTGGCGGGCCTCGACGGCCCGGATCACCTCGACGAGCAGGCCTTCCTTCGAGCCGAAGTGGTGAATGAGCATCCGGTGGCTGGTCCCGGCCGCCTCGGCGATCGCGCGCAGGCTCTTGTCCGCGATGCCGCCAGCCAGCGCCGACTCGACCACCGCCTCGAGCAGCCGGTCCTTTGGGCTGGCGGCGTCCGGGCTTGTGGCGGTCATGTACCGGATGGTACACCTGAAGGCATGGAATTTCGGGTAACGGAGACCGCGGACGTGTCTCCCTCGCAGGTGTGGCGGTCCTTCGTCGACGTGGAGCACTGGCCGGAGCTGACGCCGAGCATGCGCGAGGTCCGCCGGGTGGACAGCGGGCCGCTGCGGGTCGGCAGCGAGGCGATCATCAAGCAGCCGGGGATGGCGCGCACGCGCTGGCGGGTGACCGAGCTCGAGCCCGACCGCTCCTTCGCCTGGGAGACGCACGTCGGCGGGGTTACCGCGGTCGGCGGTCACCTGGTGGAGCCGGCCGGGCCGGGCTCGACGATCACCCTCACGCTGTCCCAGAGCGGGCCCCTCGCCGGGATCGTCGGCGTCCTCATGGGCCGCCTCATCCGGCGCAACCTGGCGCTGGAGCTCGAGGGCTTCCGCTCGGGCCGATGATCGGTGACCGCCGGGCGGGTCTAGGCCGTGGGCCGCGCAGATCCGCCTCGCGCCCTACTCCTACGACTGGGCCTAGGCCTGCTTGGCCGGCGCGGCGGGCGTGCCCGGCCCGGCGGGCTCGATGCGGAAGACCGGGTAGCCGGGGGCGATCTCGCGCAGCTTCTCCGCCGGGGCCTTCGCGTCCACGCCGTCGAAGAACACGCCGACCTCCCACTTCCAGTGCTTGAGGTACTCGCGCAAGATCGCGGGCTTGTCGTCGTCGGCGACCTCGGTGGCCAGGAACGGCTCGGCCCGGCGGCCGACATGGAGCTCGCCGCGGCCGCCGCCGGCCCGCAGGTTGCGGACCCACTGGGTGTTACCGCGCGGGGCGACCAGGTAGCGGGTCCCGTCGAGCGTCAGCGGGTTGACCGGGGTGGTGCGCCACTCACCGGACGTGCGGCCCCGTACCCACAGCACGCGCGAGCCGTAGACGCTGATGCCCATCCTGGTCAGGCGGGCCACCGCCGTGTTGAAGAAGTCGGTCGCGGACTTCGGCTTGATGTAGCGGGCGGCTGACTCGCTCATGGTCTTCCTCCATCGTCTGGGGCGTTGTTTTCCTTGCCCCGCCTTGGTTGCGAGATCACTGATCTCGACTAAGATCAGTGAACACCCGAACGGTGCATCTTGTCAAGATCGGTGCTCTCGTTTTGGTGCACCGATCTGTGTGTTGCCTGTTTTGGAGGCTGAGCCGTCATGACCGCGCCGAACGCTCCGCGCACCGCCCGCGAGCGCGCCCGGGCCGAGCTGACCCGCGAGATCAAGGAAGAGGCGCGCCGCCAGCTCGCCTCCGTCGGCGCCGACGGGCTGTCGCTGCGCGCCGTCGCCCGTGAGCTCGGCATGGTCTCCTCGGCGCTGTACCGCTACTACCCGAGCCGCGATGACCTGCTCACGGCCCTGATCATCGACGCCTACGACGCCCTCGGCTCGGTGGCGGAGGCCGCGATCGCCGACTCGGGGCCGGGCGTGGGCGCTGGTGCCGGGCTGGGCGCTGGGCTCGGTGGCGGGCGGGTCCGGTGGGTGGCGGCCTGCCAGGCCATCCGCGGGTGGGCCCTGGCCCACCCGCAGGAGTACGCGCTGATCTACGGCTCGCCGGTGCCCGGCTACCGGGCGCCCGAGGCGACGATCGGCCCGGCGGCGCGGGTGCCGCTCGCCTTCGGCGGCCTGCTCCGGGCGGCGTTCGCCGCCGGGGAGCTGACGGTCGGCGGCCCGGCGGCGGACCCGGGCCTGTCTGGAGGGCTCGCCGCGCAGGCGGAGGCCCTGTCGACGGCGCTGGCTGGTGCCGCCTCGGCTGGCCCGGCTGATGCTGGCGTGCCGCCGGGGGTGCTGGTGCGGGCCGTGATCGCGTGGGCCCAGCTGTTCGGCCTGATCAGCTTCGAGCTCTTCGGCCAGTTCGTCGGGTCGTTCGAGCCCGCCGACGCCCTCTTCGCCTACGCCGCCGGGCAACTCGCGGCCTTCGTCGGCCTCGCCTGACCGGGTTCGGCTGATTTCAGATAACAGCAAGAGGCTTGAGCTGGGGATCCGCGCCACTACTCTCTGATGATGTGAACAAACAGGAGCGGACGTACACCGTTCTGCGGGACAGGATTCATTCCGGCGCGTTCGGGCCGAAGGCCCGGCTCAACATCGACGCGCTCGCCCGCGAGCTGGGGGTGAGTGCGATCCCGGTGCGCGAGGCGCTGCGCCGCCTCGAGGCCGAGGGCTGGGTGCGGTTCCAGCCCAACGTCGGGGCGATCGTGGCGCCGCTGGACGCCACCGCCTGGGAACAGCAGATGGTGGCGGTCGCGATCCTCGAAGGTGCCGCCACCGCCGACGCGGCCGCGCACCTGCGCCCGTCCGACTTCGCCCGGGTCCGCACGCTGGCCATGGAGATGGAGCAGGTGGCCGCGGGCGGGGACATGAACAAGTTCAGCCGGCTCAACCGCCGGATGCACGCCACGATCATGGCCCGCTGCGCCAACGTCTACCTGCTTGAGCTCCTCGAGCAGACCAACCAGCGCCTTGACCGCATCCGCGGCACGATGTTCACCTACCTGCCCGAGCGGTCCACCCGCGCCCTCGGCGAGCATGAGCACCTCATCGGCCTACTCGAGTCCGGTGACCAGGCGGAGATCGAGGGGTACGCCCGCTGGCACAAGCTGCAGACGGTCGAGGCCTACCGCGCCGCCCACGAACAGCCGGCTGCCGCCCACGAACAGCCGGCTCCCGGCTAGTTGGTGACGCCCGGCTGGGCGATGCGGCGCCCGCTGATCGACACCGGCCTGATCCGGACCCAGGCCTGGGCGGCGGCCGTCCCGCTCCAGGATCGCGGGCCGAGCGCGTCGAGCCGCGCGCGCTCCGCGTCGGACTCCACGATCTCGGCCAGCCCGCTGACCGTGACCGACCACCCGGTATGCGCGGCTGGGTCGTAGGCGTCGGCCTCGAAGCCGACGTAGTGCCCGACCTCGATGCCCGCGAGCTTGGAGCCGATCGCGGCCCGGAACACCACGTCCTGCCCGTCGACCAGGAAGCTCACCGGCAAGATCACCACCTCACCGCCCTCGGTGAACCCGATCCGCCCCACCGGAGCGGACTCGAGCAGGCGGAAGCAGTCCCCGAGATGCAGTATCTCGAGCCCCGCGCGATCGGTTGCCAGCTCCCGCATCATGCCCTCCCGCACAGCCCTGTCCGGTCCGTCGCCACCAGTATTTCTCACCGGTGCGATCCCGCGCGGGCCGGTACGTTACTGTCCAGTAGCATGAGCGACGCCGCGGCCGGATTCTCCCTGAAGCTAAGCAGTGACCTGCGCGAGATGCGCGACTGGGTGCACACGTTCGCGGAGTCGGTGATCCGGCCCGCTGCCGCCGAATGGGACGAGCGCGAGCAGGTTCCCTGGCCGGTCCTCGACGAGGCGGCCGCGATCGGGCTCTACTCGCTCGACTTCTTCGCGACGCAGTTCTTCGAGGAGTCCGGGCTCGGCATCCCGGTCGCGTACGAGGAGCTTTTCTGGGGCGACGCCGGGATCGGGCTGTCGCTGACCGGATCCACGCTGGCCGCCGTCTCGGTGGTGTCGAACGGGACGCCCGAGCAAGTCGGGGAGTGGCTGCCGCAGATGTTCGGCGAGCCCGGCGACGTGAAGCTCGGCGCGTTCTGCTCATCCGAGCCGGACGCGGGCAGCGACGTGGCCGCGATCCGCACCCGGGCGGTCTACGACGAGGTGGCTGACGAGTGGCTCATCAACGGGGTCAAGACCTGGGTGACCAACGGCGGCATCGCCAACGTGCACGTCGTCGTCGCGTCGGTCGACCCCACGCTCGGGTCACGCGGGCAGGCGAGCTTCATCGTGCCGCCGGGAACGCCCGGGCTCTCGATGGGGCAGAAGTTCCGCAAGCACGGCATCCGGGCCTCGCACACGGCCGAGGTGGTGCTGGACGGCGTCCGGGTCCCGGGACGGTGCCTGGTCGGCGGCAAGGAGAAGCTCGACGACCGCCTGGCCCGGGTCCGGGAGGGCGGGCGCGGCGGCGAGCAGGCGGCGATGAAGACGTTCGAGGCGTCCAGGCCCTCGGTCGCGGCGATGGCCGTCGGGGTGGCCCGGGCCGCCACCGAATTCGCGACCGAGTACGCGCGCACCCGGTCGCAGTTCGGCCGCCCGATCGGCCAGAACCAGGGCGTGGCGTTCCAGCTCGCCGACATGGCCGCCGCCGTGGACGCGGCCCGGCTGCTGACCTGGCGGGCGGCCTGGATGGCCCGGGCCGGCGAGCCGTTCGAGCACGCCGAGGGCTCGATGTCCAAGCTCGTGGCGGGGGAGACGGCGGTCCGGGTGACCGAGCAGGCGATCCAGATCCTCGGCGGCAACGGCTACACCCGCGAGTACCCGGTCGAGCGCTGGCACCGGGACGCGAAGATCTTCACGATTTTTGAGGGAACGAGCGAAATCCAGCGGATGATCATCGGGCGCGCGGTTACCGGGCTGGACGTCCGGTAGCCTGACCTGCACATATACCTATCGTGGACCCGGGGGAGGGGCCGTCCCGCGGTCGCGCGGGCGGTCCCTTCTCGTGTGTCGATTGTCCGAATCGTCCCGGTTGTTTCCC
>Ga0302314_10013682_pt1 | contig 13928 bp, 12 predicted proteins | sample III_Palsa_N2_3_FD_200533 | JGI IMG/M metagenome (GOLD analysis project Ga0302314, IMG submission 200533) | Peat permafrost microbial communities from Stordalen Mire near Abisko, Sweden - III_Palsa_N2_3 | ecosystem: Environmental > Terrestrial > Soil > Palsa > Peat permafrost | place: Sweden... | reverse complement strand
CTCGCCGTCAAGGCCACGTGGGGGACCGCTTCCAGCGCCAACTCGATCGCCCTGGTCGGCGGCAGCGTCGAGCGAGTCGCGTAACGCCGCCGCGCACCCCGGCGGGCAGGACCAGGTGTCCCGGCCGCGGTGCTGTCCAGGCTTCCGGCCATGGACAGCACCGCGGCCGAGCGCCTCCTGACCGTCGTGGACCCGGCCGGCACCACGGCAACGCCAACGCGGTCTTCGCCGAGGCATCCGGCCCGCACAAGCGCCCGGGAATGGCGCAGGGCCCTGGAGATCGCCGCCCTCCTCCCCCAGTTGTCCGGGAGGGGCGCCTGGCCGGGTACCGCCGAGCGGAAATGTTTTCCGGATCCGCCAACCCACAGGCCACCCCACCCACTCCATATGGGCAGGAGCAGGGACGGCGGAAGGCGGGGGACAGAGAGTGCACAGTGATGATCCGGAGCTTCGGGAGTTCCTCAGTCACCGGCGCAACGCGCTGCTGCGGAGCGCCTATCTCATGTGCGGCGACGCCCACGCGGCCGAGGACCTGGTCCAGAACACACTGATCAAAGTGGTACTGGCCCGGCGGGGACGCCGGAAGATCGACCACATCGACGCCTACGCCCGGCGGACGCTGGTCAACACCTTCATCGCCTCACAGAAGCGGTTCTGGAACCGGGAACGCCCGCACGGCGAGCTCCCGGACACTCCGGAGCGAACGGCCGACGCCGACCTGGGAATGGCCGTGCGGCAGGCCCTGCTGTGCCTGGCTCCGCGTCAGCGGGCAGTGCTGGTCCTGCGGTTCTTCGAGGACCAGAGCGTGCAGGCGACAGCGGAACTGCTCGCAGTGAGCGAGGGGACGGTGAAGAGCCAGACCGCCCGCGGTCTGGCCGTGCTCCGGGCCACCCTGGGTGACGTGGTGGGCAATGTCGTGGACGAGGAACTGGCAGAGATGCGCGGGGTAATCCGATGACTGACTACACAGTGAGGGAACTCATGGACAAGGCCTTGGAAGGGCTGTCGATGCCGGGCGAGGACATCACCGAGAGCGTACTGGCGCAGGCGGCTCACCGGCAGCGCAGGCGCAGGTCCGCGACGGTGCTGGCGTCGACCGTTGCCGTGGGGGCGGTGGTGGGTGTGGTGACCGTGACCGGCCTGGCCTTCCCGCACTCGGCGAACGGCGCCACCGCGGGACCGCAGCCGGGGTCGGCGACGCTCACCGCGCCTCCCGCCGCGCACCCGTCCGCGACGCAGGCCGCTCCCCCGCCCGCGAGTGTGGTCTCCGGACTGCTCCCGGCCGGAAGCGGCAGCGTCGTCAAGATCAAGGACCAGGCCCCCACACCGGGTCAGCCCAGGACCAAGTACTACCCGAAGTCCCGGTTCGACGGCACCTACCTGGTCACCAGGAACGGCCTGACCGCAGCCGTGATCATCCAGTCGTACAACCCCCACGCCAAGCCCGCCCAGGACCCCGAGGGCGGGGACCTCACCCATGTGTGCGGTGAAACCCCCGCGTCGTGGGACTGCCAGGAGACCACTCTTCCCAGCGGCGTCCAGGTCCTGATCGACACCGAGCCCCCGGGCGCGTGGGCCCTGCACGCCGGGACCGTCAATTCCGTCGAGGTGTACTACCCGGACGGCCGGTTCATCGCCATCGACGTCCCGGCCGGGACCGCCGGTGTCCGGCCGACCAGCTTCGGCCCCGGGTGGCCGGCTCCCCCACTGGACCGATCGCAGCTGATCACCTTCGCGGAGAACCCCGTCTGGTTCAGCTGACCTCCGCGCCGGGCACCTCGGCTGTCTGCTCCGGGGCGGGCAGGCAGCCGAGGACCCTGGCCTGCACCGCGACCACTCGCCCGGGCCGGCTGCCCGGCCCGGTTCGGGTCGTGCCCCTGTGGCCGCCGCGCGGGCGAGCAGTCCCGGCGTGGAACCGGTTGGCGTGCCAACGTCCTCTGCGGGTAGGAATATTGGGAAAGGGGCAGGTGGCGGGCGCCGCTTCCGGGCTCCACGGTCGGCACGCACACGGAAGGCCTCGGATGGACTCGCCCGGTACCTTCCACCCGCCTGAGCCCGGACCTGACCACGCGTCCGCTGACGCCTCGCGGACGCGCCGGGCCCTACGACTGGCCGATGCCGACCAGATGGTGCGGGAACTCCTCGCCCCCGGCCGCCCGCGGGACCGCGGCTCCAACCCGAACCCGGTCGGCGCCGCGGGGCCGTCCCTGAGCGATGTGGGCCTACGGGTCCGCGCCGGCCATCCGTTGCAGGACGCAACCGAGAGGGTCCTGGCAGGAATGCTGGCCATGCACTGGGCCCGAACCCTGGAGACCTCTGCCGTGCGGGTGCACCGCACCGGCGCGCCGCTTCCGCACCGCGACGTCGTCCAGGTCACCACCGCCTCCTGGACCCTGGTCGGACGCCTGCCCCACGGCCCGCTGATCCTGCTCACCGACGCGGACCTGGGCCTGTACCGCCTGGCCAGAACCTCCATGCTGATCGACCTGCTCACGGCGCTGCTCCCGCCGTGACCGCCCCCGGGGACGGGAACCCGCCGGTCACCGACCGGGCGGACCGGCCCGGCTCCCGCTGTCCGCGGAACTCGGCCGGCCCGCTCGATGGCGGCATCTCACCCGATTGCGCCAGCAGACGGCCATCGGTTCCGGGCGGGATGTCCGATTGTGCCTGATCATGGTGTGGGGACCGCGGCCTGAAGGGGAGCAAGCGTGCTCGATCGGCATGTCGGACGTCCGCCGCGGGCGGTGCAGGTGGCCGCGGTACTCCTCGCGGGCGTCTCGGGCGGGGTGGACGCCCTGGCGTTCGTGGCCCTGGGACATGTCTTCGCCGGGGTCATGACGGGCAACCTGGTGCTGCTCGGCCTGGGGCTCAGCGGGACCGGCCAGTCGGCGCTGGTGGCCCCGTTGCTTGCGCTGGCGGGCTACGCGGTGGCGGTGGCGGCGGTGGCGCTCTCGTCGCGGGCCCCCGCTGACCGTCCTGCCCCGGGCGACGGGGTCCCTGGGCCGTTGACGTACCGGTGGCTGCTGGCCGAGGGCGTGCTGCTGGTCGCCGTGGCCGTGGCCTGGGCCGCTGTCGGCACCGTGCCTTCCCAGGGCTGGCGGTGGGGGCTGCTGACGGGTTTCGCGGTGGCGATGGGCATCCAGTCGGGGGCGCTGAACTCCCTCGGCGGGGCGTTGGGGCCGGGCACCTACTTCACCGGCACCCTCACCCAGGTCCTGCTGCGCACCGCCCGCCCGGGCCCGGACCGGCCGGAGCGCGGCTGGGACGTCGCCCGCCTGGTCGCGGTGACCGCCGCGGCGGCTGCCACCGCGGCCCTGCACTCCGCGTGGGCGGGCGCGGGGGCCTTCCTGCCCGCGCTGCTGGTCGCCGCGGCCCTGGCGCTGACCAGCCGCGCCGGCCGCCGGGGCAGCCCCACCCCCTCCCGCGACCGGTCCGACGCACCGGATCCCGGTCCAGGGCCTGACCGCTGAACCAGGCCGCACGCGGGGCGTGCATGGTCCGGGCGTCCGGGGGCAGCAGCGTGTTGAAGGAGGATGATGACAATGGGTGCTCTACTGCTGGTTCTTCTGCTCGCCCTGCTCCTGGGCGGTGCGGGTTTCGCGATCCATATCCTGTGGTGGGTCGCGGTGATTGTGCTGGTCCTGTGGGTCGTCGGGTTCTTCGCCCGCAGCGGCGGCGGAGGCGGTCGCTGGTACCGATGGTGACCAGGCAGCTGCCACAGCCGTCACCTGCCCCGGGGCGCACCGACTGGTGCGCCCCGGGGCAGGTCCGGTCCCTCATGCCGGAGATCTGCCGAAGGAGTTCAATGGAACCCGTGACCGACCACCCCGGACCGGAAACCACCGGCGTCACCGTCGGTGAACTGCTCGCACGCATCCAACGCGCCCGGGACTGGGCTCAGTTGGAGGCGCAGAAGGACTACGCGCTGGTGGAGGAGCACATCGACGAGGGCGGCATGATCCAGGCACTGGCCCAGCAGTCCCGTGCCGCCGCCTTCGAAGCGGTGCGGGTCGTCCTCGACGAGATCCTGGCTCCCGGCACCCACACCGCTGTCGTGACTGACCTTTGACAGGCCCGACGCTGCTACTGGGCGACCGCCCACGGCGTGGCCCGGTGCAGGAACGCCGGGCGCAGCCGCTCGTCGGGCAGGTCGTAGTAGCGGTGGAACACCGGCGTCGCGGATCCCGACAACGGCGGCACGATCCAGCTCCAGTCGGCGGGCACCTGGCGGCCGTGACGCCGCTCGCGTTCGATGTGGGCGAGGAAACGAGCTGACTCGGTGTGGTGGTCGGCGATGGTCACGCCTGCCGCCTCGAAGGAGTGCAGCACGGCCAGGTTCAGTTCCACCAGTGCCCGGTCCCGCCACAGGGTCCGGTCACTGCTGGTGTCCAGGCCGAGCAGTTCGGCGACGGCCGGCAGCAGGTTGTACCGGTCGGTGTCACCCAGGTTGCGCGACCCTATCTCGGTGCCCATGTACCAGCCGTTGAACGGGGCCGCCGGATAGCTGACCCCACCGATCTCCAGGGTCATGTCCGACACGGCGGGGACGGCGTACCAGCGCAGGGCCAGGTCGGCGAACCCGGGGTGCTGAGGATGCGTGAGCGGCACCTGGAGTACCGCGTCGTCGGGTATCTCGTAGTACTCCGGCGAACGGTCGGGGGCGGCTTGCACCAGCAGCGGCAGCACGGCGAACCGCTCCGCGCCGCCCCGCCAGCCCAACTCCCGCGCCAGCAGCGTGCGTTCCGCGCTTCGCGGGTCGTCCGCATAGCGCACCAGCTGCTCGCCGAGCAGACGGGGCGCCGGGCGTCCGGGGCGGTCGGGGGCGAAGACGCTGATCACCGGCCTGATCCGGCCTCCGTTGGTGGCCAGGCGAAGGTGTTCGAAGGACTCCTGGGCGATGTCGTCGGGGTGGTTCAGGTACCGCAGGTCGCGCACCGTCAGGTTGTTCCAGTACAGCCTGCCGATGCAACGCGCGGCGTTGCGCCAGGCAGTTCGTGCCCCGAACACCAGTTCCTGGGGAGTGTGCTCGTAGCTGCCGGACGACTCGATCGAGGCACGGACCTCGCGCAGCCGCCTCCCGGGATCGCCGGTGCCGGGATTCTCCTCGGCGAACTGCCGGATGAAGGACTCGGCCGCCGCCAGTGTGCCGCTGTACCCAGGCGGCCGGCGGTGGCCGGAGCCGGCGGGCGGGCGGCGGAACATGGATATCTCGACGTCCTCCTGCTGTTGCTGCCGGAGGCGGGCGCCGCGCGCGGCGGCGAACAGGTTGTGGTCGCGGGGGGTCACTGCTGCCGGGCCTCCGCCTCGACTCGGCGGGGCAGGAGTGCTGCCTCCAGGACGGGAACGTCGAAGGGGTCGTGGTGGATACGCGCCGGGGACACGCCTTGGCGCAGCAGGGTCTGCGCGGCCTGGGTCACCATGTCGACCGGACCGGACAGGAAGGCCTCGTGCCGGTACCAGGGGCCGAAGTCGCGCAGGACCTCGGGAAGATTGCCTTCCAGCCCGGCTATGCGCTCGTGCGACACGGCCGCGCGCACCGACAGCCAGTGGTGGCGTTGGGACATCCTGAGCATATCGTCCAGTCCGTAGAGTTCGTCCGCGGTGCGGGCGCCGATGAACACGTCCACGAAGCGCTGCGACCCGCTCCGCGCGGCCTGCTCGACCAGTGCCTGGATCGGCGCCAGCCCGGTTCCCCCGGCGATGCACACCAGGTCACGGTTGGCTCCGGGGTCCAGGGTCATGTCGCCCTGGGCCGGTCCCAGCCTGACCACGTCGCCCACCCGGGCCTGGTAGACCAGGGGGACGCTGACCTGGCCGCCGGGGACCGCACGGACGTGGAAGGTCAGGGTGGCGTCGGCGCGGGGGGCGTGCGCGGGCGAGTAGTAACGCCAGGCCCTGGGCTGCCATGGCGTTTCCATGCTCGCGTACTGGCCCGCCATGTACGGGTAGGGGGTCTGCGGGCGCACGGTGATCTCGGCGATGCCGTTTCCCCGCTGGACGTGGTGGATGATCTCGGCCGGCCACACGGCGGGCCGCACCATGGCGTCCTCCTCGGCGGCCTGTGACATCACGTGAGCGATCAGGCCGTAGGCGTGGGTCCAGGCGGCTGCCAGTTCCTCGCTCCAGACGGGGCCCGCGAAGCGGGCCAGGGAGTCCAGCAGACACGCGCCGACTGCCGGGTAGTGTCCGGTCAGGGCACCGAACTTGCGGTGGTCACGACCCAGCCGCGCGCAGAACCGCACCAGGTTGTCCGGATCGTCGACCAGGTCGACGATCCGCAGCAGACCGCGGAGCAGGCGGTCGCGCTGCACGTCCAGGTTGACCGGAAACAGCTCGCGGACCTGCGGATAGCGTGTGAACAGGATGGCGTAGAAGTAGACCGTGACCTCGCCGGCCAGGGGGCTGACCACCTCAACGCTGGCGCGCAGCAAGGCGATCTCCTGCGCGGTCAGCGGAGCGGGTGCCGGAGGGGCGTCAACGGGCAGCGGCCGGGCGGGCGGGGCGGGGGGAGGGCCTGCCACGGTCTCCCTGTTGCCTGTGTGCCCAGGACGGAAGGGGCGCGCGGAGAACCTCACGGGCCGCACCACACGTCACTGTGCTGCATCATCAAAATCAACAAGCCCTCATCATCGGAGCGGTGAAGACCCAGGGCCCTCGGTGACGTCCGTCTCCAGGGGCAGGAGCGTCGGAGGGCGCGGCCGGGAGGGCCGCGAAAGGGTAATCGGGGTGCGGCGCCCGTCACGCGCGGGCGGTTCTGAGATGGGTGACGGGGGCCTCACTTCGGGGTCTGCGCCACTCAGGATCAGAGGGCGCGATTCCGCTTACCCTAGTTGGTCCGATTGATGTGTCAGCGTCAGATCGAGCGATCTCAACCCTTCTTCAGAGTTCCTTCACAACCTCTCGACACGACCCTCTCCTACTGTCAGCAAGCGGCCCGGGCACGGCCGTCGATGGCGCGCCGGTGCCGCGGGCCGAGACGGTCAATGCGGGCCCGGCCAGGTCTTTTGGCACGGGAAAGGGTCTGGGTCAGATGCCCGCCCTCCCTGGTTCTCCGTCCAGGCCGTGGACCTTGGTGAGGCCGGCGAGCCCGGAGACGGCGAGCAGCGGGCCGAGGATCGGGTTGGCGATGAGCTCGATCTGTTCCGCCCGGGCGAACAACGCGGTCAGTCCCGCGCTGTCGAGGTACTCCACCGCGCTCAGGTCGACGATCAGCGGGGTGGCGCGGGCCGTCCCCTCGTCCAGGGCGGAGGCGAAGGCGTCGACGTTGCTCATGTCGATCTCACCCACGGCTTCCAGGACGGGCGCGCCGTCGTGGCGGCGGCCGGAGGTGAGCGTCAGCGGGGTGGTCATCAGGCGATCCTCGTATGCATGTCGACGGTCGTGCCGGCCTCACCGGGGGTGATGGTGACGCGCTGCATCAAGGCGCGCATCAGGGTGATGCCTCGTCCGCGGTGGGTGTTCACCTCGGGCTGGGGCACCTTCCACCGCCCGGTGTCGGCGACGGTCAGCGTCAGGTCGTCCACAGTGGCGGTGGCCCTCAGCCGGATCCGGGAGCCCGGGGCGTGACGGTGGCCGTGCTCGATGGCGTTCGCACACGCCTCCCCCGCGGCGACCAGGACGTTCTGGACTGTCTGGGCGGGCAGCCCGCACTGGGCCAGCCAGTTCCTCAGTGCCTTGCGGACCGGTGCGAGCTGGGATGACTCGGCCGGAAACGACACCTCCAGCGGGGCTGGATGGCGGTAGAGGAGCAGGGCGACGTCGTCGTCGTAGCCGCCCTCGGGGGCGAGCGCGGTCATCACGCCGCCGGCGAGTTCGTCCACCGGAGTCGCGCGGCCCTCCTGTACGACGGAACCCGCGCGGTGGATACCGTCGACCAGGGAGTGGCGGCGGCGCTCGACCAGGCCGTCGGTGTACAGCATGAGGGTGGAGCGTGGGGGCATGGTGTGCCGCGCCTCCGGCCGCTGGACGCCGCCGCGGACCGCGAGGGGCAGGGAGCGGCCGCCCTCCAGGTAGTGGGTGGTGCCGTCCGGGTGGGCGAGGATGCCCGGGGGGTGGCCGGCGCTGGAGTAGGTCAGATCTCCGGACCCGGGGTCGAGGACTCCGCAGAACACCGTGGTGCACATGGCCCCGGGAATGGCCGCGGCGAATCGGTCCAGCGCCATCAGCGTCTGGGCCGGTCCGGTGTCCTGCAGCAGCAGGGCTCGGCACGCGCTGCGGAGTTGACCCATGACGGTGGCGGCTGCCAGACCGCGGCCGACGCAGTCGCCCACCACGATGCCGATGCGGTTGTCGGAGAGCTGGACGGTGTCGTACCAGTCACCACCGACTTCCAGCGGCCGGGTGGCGGGCTCGTAGCGGACGGCGAAGCCCGCCGGGAGCTGGGAGGGGCCCAGGATGGCGCGCTGGAGGGAGATCGCCGTCTCCCGTTGCTGGTCGATCTGGTGCGCCCGGGTCAGTCCCTGAGCGAGCCTGCTGGCCAGCAGGGAGAGCAGCACCTGGTCCTGGTCGGTGAAGCGGCGCCGCTGACCGGGTCCGACCCAGAGGACGAGCCGGCCCTCGGGGTGTTCAAGGACGACGGCACCCCCGTCGTCCTTGTGGGCGGACGGCGTCAGCAGCGGCTGCTGACGAAGGCCGGTAAGCACCGTGCGGTACTCGGCGGGCAGGTCGTCCCAGGTGAGGCCCGGTTCGGTTGCGGTCAGCCGGACGCCGCCCGCGTCGGCGAACAGGGTGGCGATGACCGACGGCACCCGCCACAGCGTCGCCAGTTCCGTCAGGGCCGAGCTCAGTGCCTCGGGCAGGCTGGTCGCCTCCGCCAGGCGCAGGCTCAGGGCGGCCATGGCGGTCTCCCGTTGGATGGCATGGTGCTGGGCGGTGACGTCGTGAAAGGTCCCGACCGCTGCCCGTCGGCCGGTGTCCGGGTCCTGGACCTGGTTGAAGGCGGCGTTCACCCACAGGCGGTGACCGTCGCGGTGGATGACCGGAAGGACATAGCTGCCGTTGCGGGCCGTGATCAGCCCGTCGAATGCCTGGCGCACCTGCTCGTGCGCCTCGGGATCGGCCTCCGCGGTCGGCCACCAGGGGTGGGGATAGGTGTAGGGCAGACCTTCCGGGCCGTAGCCGAGGACATCGGCGAACGCGGCGTTGGTCTCGACCACCGACCCCTGCTCGTCGCAGACGAAGAAGGCCTCCTGCAGCGAGTCGACGAGGGCGGTGCGCCAGCGGGCGTGGTGGTTGCGCAGGCGGGCCAGTTCGACGTTCGCCCGGATCCGGGCCAGCAGTTCGGCTGCGGCGAACGGCTTGACCAGGTAGTCGTCGGCTCCGGCCTCCAGCCCTTCGATGGAGGCCTGCTGCCCCGCCCGGGCGGAGAGCAGCAGCACCGGCACCCCGGTGGTGCGCCGGTCCGCGCGCAGCGCGGCGACCAGGGCCAGGCCGTCCAGACGGGGCATCATCACGTCGCTGACGACCAGGTCGGGGGCGTCCGCCCGGACCGCCTCCAGGGCCGCCCGGCCGTCGGTGACCGCGTCCACCTGGTACCCGGCGCCTTTCAGGAGGCGGACGAGGTACTCGCGCATGTCCGCGTTGTCGTCCGCGACCAGCACCCGGGCGGCAGCCCTGGGCCCGGCCACCGGTGCCCCGGCCCCGGTCTCGGCGCTGTCCGCGGTGCGCCCGGTGCCGCTGCGGACCTCGGGCAGCCAGCGCAGCGCCTCCTGGACGTAGGGGTCGGCGGTGGCCGACACGGCGATCGTGCCGCTGGGCGGGGCGATGGAGTCGGGGGGCAGGTGCGCGGTCCCGAAGGGCAGGCGGACGGTGAAGGTCGTGCCGCGCCCGAGGGTACTCTCGGCGGTGATGGAGCCGCCGTGGAGCTGCACGAGTTCGCGCACCAGGGCAAGACCGATGCCGCTCCCCTCGTTCGAACGTGACCGGGCGTTGTCGATGCGGTGGAAGCGCTCGAACAGCCTTGGCATCTCGTGCCCGGCCACGCCGATACCGGTGTCGGCGACGGTGACGGCCGCCTGGTCGCCCTCCCGGCGCAGCCCGACGCGGATCGATCCCTCGAAGGTGAACTTCAGCGCGTTGCTGAGGAGGTTCAGCAGGACCTTCTCCCACATGCCCCGGTCCAGGTAGACCGGCTCGGAGAGCGGTGGGCAGTCGACCTGGAGGACGAGGCCGGCCTTGTCGACGGCCGAGCCGAACACGCTTGCCAGCTCGGCCGTCGCGGCGGCCAGGTCGACCGGCCCGTAGGTGGCCTGCATGCGGCCGGCCTCGATGCGGGAGAAGTCCAGCAGGGTGTTGACGAGCTTGCCCAGGCGCAGGCTGTTGCGGTGGATGACCGCCAGCTCTTCGTGTGCTCGCACGTCGGCCTCCGGCAGACGTGTCCGCAGTTCCTCCAGCGGCCCCATGATCAGCGTGAGGGGAGTGCGGAACTCGTGGCTGACGTTGGAGAAGAACGCGGTCTTGGCCCGGTCCAGCTCCATCAGCTCCTCGGCCCGCCGCTGCTGGGCCTGGTAACCGCGGGCACTGCCGATCCCTGCCGCCACATGCCCGCAGGCCAGCTCGACGAAGCCGCGGTAGTCGTCGTCCAGCGGCCGGTAGCGGTTCAGCGCGGCCACCACGAAACCGTAGGGCGCACCGCCCTGCTGCATCAGCGGTACCACCAGGGCCTGGATCGGCGGCTCCGGCCAGCTGCCCGTCGGGAGCACCCCGTGCCGCTCCGGGTCGAGTCGCACCAGGACGGACTCCCCCTGAGCGAGTGCCGCTGTCGGCCAGACCGCGTCCGCGGCGTCGACCGGCAGCGTCACCGGAGCGGCCGGGTGCCCGTCATTGATGCCGGTGGCGGCCGCCAGGCGCGGGCGCCCCCCGTCCTCCACCAGGTAGGTCAGCGTGAAGGGGAGATCACGCTGGTTCCGGCCGAGCTGCTGCCCGGCGTGGGCCAGCATCTCCTGTTCGGTGCGGACCACGCTGGGATCGGAGCCGAGATCCCGCAGCGTCGCCATCCGCCGTTCACCGATGACCCGCTTGGTGTCCTCGCTCACCACGCACAGCATGCCCACGACGCTGCCGTGGTCGTCCCTCAGCGGGCTGTAGGAGAAGGTGTGATAGGTCTCCTCCGGGTATCCGGACCGCTCCAGGAACAGCAGCAGTGCCTCGTCCCAGGTCGCCTCGCCGTCGGTCAGCACGGCGTCGATGCGCGGGCCGATGTCGTCCCAGATCTCCGCCCACACCTCGCTCGCCGGCCGGGCCAACGCCCAGGGGTACTTGCGGCCCAGCGTGTCCCGCCGGTATGCCGCGTTGCAGAAGAACGTCAGCTGCGGCCCCCACGCCATCCACATGGGAAACCGCGACGACAGCAGGATGTCCACCGCCGTACGCAGGCTCTGGGGCCAGCCTGCCGGGGGCCCGAGCGGCGTCGCCGCCCAGTCCACCCGGGCGAGGTCGAGACCGGTCACCGGGTCGGCCGCGAACGCACCCACCTCGTCGGCCGGTAGCTCTCCGGGGCCTGCGCTTTCAGAATGCACCCACGGACACCCTTCGCTCACGCACACTGCCGGCCGCCGTCCCGGCCTGCCCGTCGGCCCGGGAACCGTGGGAACTCGGCCGGTCACCGGCACACGGCCGGACGCACACCGGCCGGGCTCACCGTCCGCTCCAGCAGAGTCACCTGCTCAATACGATATTCTAGGGGTCCATGTGCCCGGCATCCGCTGACATCTCGTCACAGGGCAATGCCGGGTCTACGACTGGCGACGGCTGGGATCGAGGACAGCGACCGGGTGTGGTTCCAAGCCGCTCAAGGCGTCCTCGGGTCGTCTCCCAAGCGCACTGGGCGATCCGCGCCCCGCGGGCCTCCGCCGACCGTCACCCCCGTCGTCCCGTCCACCAGTTCAGCCCGCTGACCAGGAGCCCCGGTGACCGACCGCACCCTGACCATCACCCTGCAGACGCTCCCCAGTGGACATGACCTGCTCACCGTGGACGGCGAGATCGACCACGACACGGCACCGCAGCTGCGGACCGCCCTGGACGAGGCGGCCTTCGCGCCCGGCTCGCTGCTGATCATCGACGTCACCCGGCTGTTCTACTGCGACTCCACCGGCATCACCGTCCTGGTCACCGCCCACCAGCGGGCCCAGGCAGCGGGGGGATCGGTCACCCTCGCCGGGCTGAGCCCCGAACTCGGCCGGGTCTTCGAGATCATCGGGCTCGACCAGCTCTTCACCCTCCGGCCCACCATCGCGGACGCGATCGAGACCGGTGCCGGTCACGGGCACGCCTGAACGAAGCGCGGTCGTGGCTGGAGCGCACCTCGTGCGGGTGTCCGAGCCCGCGCGCGGCGGGCATGTCGCGCCGTTCGGGGAACCGGAACTCCGCGCGGAGGATGTCATCGCTCTCCTTCGGCACCGCCGGGGTGGTTTTCGGGTCCGGGCAGCGGGCAGGGATCGGCCGTGGTCATACGCTGTTCCGGTATCCGAGGCACCCGCTGTCCATGACGCCCCCACTCGTACGCAGCAGGCCTTCCACCGCTAGGAGGGTGTCGTGCCGCCGCTGACCGCCCCGGTGAACCCTCTGGAACCGCGCCGCTCCTCCTGGCTGCGACGCGTCGAGCGTTCGTGGCAGCGTTCGCGGGCGCGGCAGTTCGCCGCCGCGGCACAGAAGATCGAGCTGACCAACCGGGCACTGAGTTTCGCGGCGCAGGCCCTGGTCACCCTGGTGCCGCTGCTGATCGTGGTGGCCGCCGCATATCCGGTGCGCGGCGAGGGCTTCGCCGCCTGGCTGGTCGACGGACTCGGCGTGACCGGCGCCGCGGCGTCGACCCTGCGGCACCTGTTCTCCGCGCCGCAACGCGTGCTCAGCACGACCAGCGTCTTCAGCGTGGTCGCGGCCGCCGGTTTCGGGCTGTCCTTCGCGACCTGTGTGCAGACCGGCTACGAGCGGGTGTGGGACCTCCCGCCGGGCCACTGGCATGCCGTGTGGCGCCGGGGCGCCTGGCTGGCGGCGCTGACCGGGGCGCTGTTCGTGGACGTCCACAGCGCCTCACTGCTGCGCCACGGCTGGCCGCAGGGGACCTTGCGCGCGCTGCTGACGTACCTGGGCGCCACAGCCTTCTGCTGGTGGGGCCAGTGGCTGCTGCTGGAAAGGCGGGTGACACTCCGTCAATTACTGCCCGGTGCTGTGCTCACCGCGCTGGGTCTGGCGGCGCTCCGGGCGCTCTGCTCCCTGCTGCTGGCCCCGGTGCTGGCGGCCAACGCTGTCACCTACGGTCCGATCGGCTCGGTACTGATGGTGCAGACCTGGCTGATCGGGGTGGGTACGGTGGTCTTCGGCGGTGCCCTGCTGGGACGTCAGTGGAGCGAGGCCCGTGATCCTCAGGAGCACGTCCGCTACCGAATACGGCTGATGCAGCCGCGAATCACCCGTCCCGGCCACTCCGGGTCCATCCGCACGGCCGACGGCGACCGCCCGCCACGGAAACTGAGGCACCGGGTCAGCCGCCGCCCGCCCAGGCGTCGCACCCCGCCCTCCGGCCCCGCCTGACCCGGGCGGCCGCGTGCCGCTGCCGCCCGGGCGGGCGTGCGGACGAGGCCGTCGGCTGCGACAGGGGACCCGTCACCACCCACCGCCGGCGCCGTCCGCACGTACCCCGCCCCGCTACCGCTGCCGCGGGCCCGGCAGGAAGCCCGTGCCGATGAAGTACTCGAAGTAGGCACGCAGCGTCGCCTCGGTGATCACCGGAAGGGCCGCCCCGGCGATCGCCGCCGCCCGGCGGGTGAACGAGGAGTCGAACACCCGGCCGGGACGCGGGTTCCGGCCGTCCATCTCCTCGGAGGGCTGGAGGCCGTCACCGCCGAGGAAGAGCTGCGCGGCGTTCTCCGGCTGCTCCTCGATCCGCTTGTGCCACTGCCGGAAGGGCACCTGGTCCAGCTGGTAGC
>Ga0302314_10013677_pt1 | contig 13930 bp, 16 predicted proteins | sample III_Palsa_N2_3_FD_200533 | JGI IMG/M metagenome (GOLD analysis project Ga0302314, IMG submission 200533) | Peat permafrost microbial communities from Stordalen Mire near Abisko, Sweden - III_Palsa_N2_3 | ecosystem: Environmental > Terrestrial > Soil > Palsa > Peat permafrost | place: Sweden... | reverse complement strand
GTCCGGCAGACGTCCAGACCGCTCAAGCGACAAGGCGCCGATGACGATCGCCAGCGCAGGCAGACCCCAGATGAGGACCCGCGGCGCCGGAACAAAGGCGCTGATAGCGAGGCCCAGGATACCGAGTGGCAGGAGGAAGATGGTCAGGGGCCTAACGATCTGGTCCTGAAAGCGGGCGATCAGCAAGCCGCCGAGGAATTCCGCCAGAAGCGGATTGGTATAGGTCAGCCAGATCGCCGATCGGGACGGAAACAGAACGCCGGCGATGATCAGGGTGAAGAGCAGGATAAGCACCGTGGGAACAAGTTTCTTCGTCACAAGTCCGATGGCGAAGATGAGGTAGAAAAACGCCTCGAAGTTCAGCGTCCAGCCCGGCACGAGGTAGGGCCAGACCTGGTCGGGGACGATGCGATTGTAGTGGGGGATGAACAGGATGGATTGCAGCAGATCCAACATGTTCGGGCCGACCGGCTGGAAGTGCAGGCGGGACTCCAGAATTATGAAGGTGACGAGAGTCGCCAGCCAGTAGAGCGGGGCGATGCGTACGAACCTGCGCCAGGCGAATTGGCCGACCCCCTCCTTGCGTGCAGCCGAATACATGATGAAACCGCTGATGACGAAGAAGATATCGACGCCTGCCTGCCCCGCGCCGTACTGGCTGATCGGGTTGTAGAGCCAGGGCCGGGGACGCAGTGCGTGGTGGAAAATGACGATCAGTGCGGCGAAGGCGCGCAAATACTGAATAGATTGAAATCTATTTTTATTGGCGGGCAAGACAACTCGCATTGGAAAAGAGTTTCGGATCGAGTGATAATCAGAACAGCCAAAACTGCAAGGATCGTGCCCGCCAGCCCGCGCACCGACGGGGAGGCGCGGTGCGCGTGTCAGTATTCTGAAAACGCGGGGAATATCGGGTTGCGCGCGCGGTCCGACGAGGAAGCCTGTTAGGCTGCCGCCGCGACGCTCTGGAATAGGGTCGCGCCGTCCGCAGACCCCAGGTCGGCTTCGAACGCGCGGTCGGGGTGGGGCATGATGCCCAGGACGTTGCCGGCGGCGTTGACGATGCCGGCGATGGCGCGGGCGGAGCCGTTGGGGTTGTCGCGATAGCGGAACAGCACGTGGCCCTCGCCCTCCAGCCGGTCCAGGGTCTCCTCATCGGCGAAGTAGTTGCCCTCGCCGTTGCCCACCGTCATGGTCGCCTCGCGCTGGCCGCCATAGGCTGCGGTGAAGCGGGTCTGGCCGTTGACGATGTCCAGCGCCACGGGCTTGCAGACGTACTTCAGGGCGGCGTTGCGCAGGAGCGCGCCCGGCAGCATCCCGGCTTCGCACAGCACCTGGAAGCCGTTGCAGATGCCCACCACCGCCACGCCCTTGTCGGCGGCCTGCTTCACCGCGCCCATCACCGGCGAGAGCGAGGCCATCGCCCCGCAGCGCAGATAGTCGCCATAGGAAAAGCCGCCCGGCAGGACGATCAGGTCCAGGCCCTCCGGCAACTCGCTTTCGGCATGCCAGACCATGTGCGGCTTGGAACCCGTGGAGCGCTCGATGGCGACAGCGCAATCGCGGTCGCAGTTGGAGCCGGGGAAGACGACGACGGCGGATTTCATTGGTTGCTTCCCTTCATCATCGGCGTGAAGTCCGACCACATTTCAACTCGATAGCCCTTGATGTCTTTCACGCAGGCTGAAAACCAAGGCATGGCCTTGAGCGCATACATGGCGGCAGAAAGAACGGCGAGGTCTTCAAGATCGGTGTGGTAAACGCTTTGTTGCACGCGGTGAAATCCATAATGCGCAAGTGTGCGCTCTACATCGCGATAAGCCTGCCTGAGGCTTTTCGGGTGCAGCGCCTGGGTCTCGGCGTTGGATAGGTCGAAGGCGATGGCGAACATCAGGCCGGCGGGTCGAGTTCAGCGTCACTCTTGCGATAGTCGAACTCTTCGTCGCTGTGCAGAACCTTCACGCGGACGAAATCGCCCTTGTCCTCAAGTATTTCATAAACCGGCCCTATGCCGGCGATCCTGCGCCATTGGCTCGGCCCTTGGAGGACGATCGGACGGGCGAATTCCGCCGCCTCTTCCTCCATCCCATCCATCAGACGCCTCCTATAGCTCAGCCGCTCAACCTCTAGTCGATCTGCACCTTATAGCTTTCGATCACCTGGTTGGCGAGGAGCTTGTCGGCCATGGCCTTCACCTCGGCTTCGGCGGCGGCCTTGTCTGTGGCGGTGAGGTCCAGGGTGATCACCCGGCCCACGCGCACGTCCGAGGCGCCGGGGAAGCCGATGCCATGAAGCGCCGCCTCGATGGCCTTGCCCTGCACGTCCAGCACGCCCGGCTTCAGGAAGATTTCGACTTTAGCTTTCATCGCGTGCCGGCCTCTAACCCTTACCGCCCTGAATCACCGTCGGCATCTCGTTCATGATGCCCAGGCGCCGCGCCACTTCCGTATAGCTCTCGATCACGTTGCCGAGGTCGCGGCGGAAGCGGTCCTTGTCGAGCTTTTCGTTGGTGGTCGAGTCCCACAGGCGGCACGAATCGGGGCTGATCTCGTCAGCGAGGAGGATGCGCGAGAAATCGCCCTCGTAGATGCGGCCATATTCGATCTTGAAGTCCACCAGCGTGATGCCGACCGCGCCGAACATGCCCGACAGGAAGTCGTTTACCCGCAACGTCATGGCCAGCATGTCGTCGATCTCCTGGGTGGCGGCCCAGTTGAAGGCGGTGATGTGCTCCTCGGTCACCAGCGGATCGTTCAGCTCGTCCTTCTTGTAGTAGAATTCGATGATCGAGCGGGGCAGGGCCGTGCCCTCGGGGATGCCGAGCCGTGTGGACATGGAGCCCGCGGCGATGTTGCGGCAAACCACCTCCAGCGGAATGATCTCCACCTCCTTGATCAGCTGCTCGCGCAGGTTCAGGCGGCGGATGAAGTGATTCTGCACGCCGATGCCGTTCAGCTTGGTCATCACGTATTCGGAGATACGGTTGTTGATGACGCCCTTGCCCTCCAGAACCGCCTTCTTCTGGGCGTTGAACGCGGTGGCGTCGTCCTTGAAATACTGGATCAGGGTGCCGGGCTCGGGACCCTCGTAGAGGATCTTGGCCTTGCCTTCGTAGATTTTCTTGCGGCGCGTCATGGCCTTGTTCGCTCCAGAGGGGCCGCGTCGCGAAAACTGCGATTTTCGACTCGGGCTCGGCCTCGATATAGGTCCAGATAGCCGTAGATGAATGACGGGCCGGGCGCAAACGGCGACATGCGGGAAAAGAGGCGGGCGTGAGCGAAACAAGGTTGCCGGAGAAACCCAAGGCGCCGCCGCTCGTCGGCGGAATCGCGCCGGTAAAGAGCACCGCCTCCAAGCGTCCGTGGGTCACCCCGATCTTCAGCGACCAGCGGCAGTTCCTCCGCTCGACCTCCGCCGTGCCGAACTTCACCATCCGGGGGCGCCACCGCAGTCCGCGGGACATCTACCATTGGCTGCTCACCACATCCTGGCTGGTGTTCGCGGCGATCGGGCTCGCCGCCTATCTGGTCTCCAACACCGTCTTCGCGCTTCTGTATCTGGCCGATCCCCACGGCCTTGTCGGCGCCCGGCCCGGCAGTTTCGAGGACGCCTTCTTCTTCAGCGTCGAGACCATCGGCACCATCGGCTACGGCGTTCTGTCGCCGCGGAACCTCTACGCCAACATCGTCATGACGGCGGAGAACTTTTTCGGTCTCAGCTTCATCGCCGTCGCCACGGGGGTGATCTTCGCGCGGGTGTCGCGGCCCACGGCGCGGGTGATGTTCTCTAAGAACGCGGTGGTGGCGGTGCATGACGGCGTGCTGACGCTGATGTTCCGCGCCGCCAACGAGCGGGCCAACCGGGTGCTGGAGGCGGAGGTGAACGTCAATGTCACTCGCGACTCGAAGACGGTGGAGGGGCGGACCATGCGGAGGTTCGAGCCCCTAAAGCTGGTGCGCGCCACCTCGCCCCTGTTCGCCCTGACCTGGAGCATCCTGCACATCATCGACGAGACCAGCCCGCTGTACGGCATGACGGAGAAGGATCTGGAGGGCGCCTCGGGCCAGCTTCTGGTCGTGCTGTCCGGCATGGACGAGACCTTCGCCCAGCGCATCCACGCCCGCCACTCCTACCTCCCGGAGGACATCGTGTGGAACAAGCACTTCGCCGACGTGATCTCGGAAGCCGAGGACGGGCGGCGGGTTGTGGACTACAATCGCTTCCACGAGCTCGAGGACGTCCCCGTGCCGGAACTCGTGCCCGAGGTGGAGGCGATCGACCACTCGCTGGAGGCGGAGTAGGCGGGCCGCGCCTGCCTCCCGATCGAGCGCGATCAGGGCCTAGCCGACTCCGAACACGCGGTCGAACACCAGGTCCACGTGCTTGAAGTGGTAGGCGAGGTCGAACAGGCTCTCCAGCTCCTCGTCGGTCATGTGCGGGCGGACGTCCGGGTCTTCCTTCAGGAAGTCGATGAACTTGCCCTCGCCGCGCCAGACCCGCATGGCGTTTTTCTGGACAGCGGCGTAGGCGACCTCGCGCCCGACGCCCTTCTGGGTCAGGGCCAGCATCACGCGCTGGGAGTGAACGAGGCCCCCGAGGCGATCAAGGTTCTTCAGCATGTTCTCCGGATAGATCACCAGCCGCTCCATGACGGAGGCGAGGCGGCGCAAGGCGAAATCCAGATGCACCGTCGCGTCCGGGCCGATGCCCCGCTCGACTGACGAGTGACTGATGTCCCGCTCGTGCCACAGCGCCACGTTCTCCAGCGCCGGCACCACGGCGGAGCGGACCAGACGCGCGAGGCCGGTCAGGTTCTCGGTCAGCACCGGGTTGCGCTTGTGCGGCATGGCGGACGAGCCCTTCTGGCCGGGATCGAACGGCTCTTCGGCTTCCAGCACTTCGGTCCGCTGCAGATGGCGGATCTCGGTGGCCAGCCGCTCGACCGAGGAGGCGACCACCGCCAGGGCGGCGAAGTAGGCGGCGTGGCGGTCGCGGGGAATGACCTGGGTCGAGACCGGCTCGACCGTCAGGTGCATCTTCTCGGCGACGTAGCTTTCCACATAGGGGTCCACGTTGGCGAAGGTGCCGACGGCGCCGGAGATGGCGCAGGTGGCCACCTCGAACCGGGCCATGGCCAGCCGTTCCTTGGCGCGCTGGAACTCGGCGTAGTAGCCGGCGAGCTTCAGGCCGAAGGTTGTGGGTTCGGCATGGATGCCGTGGCTGCGGCCCACGGTGGGGGTCAGCTTGTGCTCCATCGCCCGGCGCTTGATGGCTTTGAGCACCAGGTCCACGTCCTCGATCAGGAGGTCGGCGGCGCGGGACATCTGCACGCCGAGGCAGGTGTCCAGCACGTCGGACGAGGTCATGCCCTGGTGCAGGAAGCGGGCCTCGGGGCCGACGATCTCCGACACATGGGTCAGGAAGGCGATCACGTCGTGCTTGGTGGTGCGCTCGATCTCGTCGATGCGGTCGGCATCGAAGGTGGCGTCGCCGCCAAGCTTCCAGATGGCCTCGGCGGATTCCTTGGGGATGACGCCGAGTTCGGCCATCGCGTCCGCCGCGTGGGCCTCGATCTCGAACCAGATGCGATAGCGGGTTTCGGGCGTCCAGAGGGCCGCCATCTCGGCGCGGGAATAACGTGGGATCATGGCGTTCCGATGCGAGCGGCGGGGCCGGGAGTCAAGGGCGCGATCAACATCACCCTCCCAACAACCGTCATCCTAGGCCTCGTGCCTAGGACCCATGAACGCGACGCTCGATCATGCGGGAGCCACGCTAAACCCAGCCTCTTATCTGCAAACACCGCGCGTATGGGTCCTAGGCACAAGGCCTGGGATGACGGAACTGCGTGGGGTGGGGATTAAACCTCCCCCCGATCCGCGCGCGCCTTGGCCAGCGCCTTTACGAGCCCGAACGAGCCCAGAAGGTAGTGCACCGACGCCCAGAGGTAGAAGCACAGGGAGACGATGATCCCCCGCCGCGTGGCGAACACCAGCGCGCTCTTGCACTGGCCGGCCAGCGCCGCGGGCGAGCCCTTGGGCGCCGCCCCGCCGGGGCAGGTCTTCAGGAAGCCGTGCGGGTCTGCCGCCGCGGGCGCATGGGTGAAGGCGCCGGTGATGGTCTCCCACAGGCCCGTGCCCGGATGGGCGAAGCCGAAGCTGGCGAAATGGTCGATCAGCCAGCCGGTGAAGGGAGGTCCGAACCCCAGAGCGATGAAGTTCAGGAAGAAGAACAGCAGCGCCGTGGCGGTCGCCCGGCGGTGCGTCGGCACCATGTTCTGCACCACGCCGAAGGTCGGGCCGAGGTAGGTGTAGTGGAAGATGCCGGGCACGAGCAGGATCAGCGCCGCCACCTGCCAGTTCAGCTGCGAATAGGCGGCGATGTAGATGGGGGTGGCGATGGCGAGGCCGAGGCAGGGCACCAGCGCATACCAGCGGGCGCTGCGCTTGGACGCCCAGTCGGTGACGAACCCGCCCGCCAGCGTGCCGATGCCGGCGGAGAAGCCGCCGATGATGCCGATGATCAGCCCCACCTGCGCATAGTTGAGGCCGAAGGCGCGGATGAAGTAGGGCGGAACGAATTGGCCCGAGCCATAGCTGCCGAACGAGGCGATGGTCACGCCCAGCACCATATTCATCACCGGCCACTTGCCGAAGATGGTGCCGGCGACCGAGGCGGTTTCCTTCAACTCGCCCCAGAGGGAGAAGCCGTGGGTCGCCTCGGCCTCAACGGTCACGTCGCCGGGCAGGGCGGGGACCGGCTCCGGCTCGGAGTGGCCGCGGGGCGGTTCCTTGACGAACAACCAGACCAGCAGCGCCAGGATCAGGCCGGGCGCGCCCACCACCATGAAGGCGATGCGCCAGCTGAAGGTCTGCGTCAGCCAGCCGCCGGTCACCGCGCCGATCATGGTGCCGAGCGGGATGCCGAACGAATAGATCGACAGGGCGGTGGCGCGCTTCTCCGGCGGATAATAGTCCGAGATCAGGGAATGGGAGGGCGGGGAGCAGCCCGCCTCGCCGAATCCGACCCCGAAGCGGAACAGGGAGAGCATCAGGAAGCTGCTGGCCGTGCCGCAAAGGGCGGTGAACCCCGACCAGAGGATCAGGGCGATGGTGATGATTCGCACCCGGCTGTAGCGCTCGGCGAGCCGGGCGATGGGGATGCCCAGGATGGTGTAGAGCAGGGCGAAGTAGAGCCCGCCGAGCAGGCCAAGCTGGCTGTCGGTGATCTTCAGGTCGACCTTGATGGCCTGACCGATCGTGGCGATGATGGTCCGGTCGATGAAGTTAAAGGTGTAGGTGAGAAGCAGGAGCGTCAGCACCCAGCCGGTATAGGTCTTGGTGAACAGCGGCTTGGCCTCGATGGGCGCGGCGGCGTCGGTCATATCCCCTCCTGATCGGCGCCCTGACCTCGACCCTCGCTGGATCGTATGGGCGACCTTGTCGTTCTGATCACTCTAGCTTCGGCTTTTCGCCCGCGCCATATCGGTGTCTGCGGGCAGGACGGAATAAAGGAACATCATGGAACTCGTGATCGGCACCAAGAAGTGGTCCTCCTGGTCGCTGCGGCCCTGGCTCGTCTTGAAGCGAGCGGGCGCGCCCTTCACTGAAACCCTGGTGACGCTGCGCGAGCACGACACGACGGAAGCGTTCATCCGGGCTGCAGGCTCCCCCAACGGGCTGATCCCGGTGCTGAAGGACGGGGATGTGACGGTGTGGGATTCGCTCGCGATCTGCGAATACCTCGCCGACACGCTCCCGGAGGCCAACCTGTGGCCGACCGACCTCAAAGCCCGTGCGCTCGGCCGGGCGGCGGCGGCGGAGATGCATGCGGGCTTCCACTCCCTGCGCGGCGAATGCTCCATGGACCTCTCGGCGCCGATCCGCGCGGTGACCCTGTCCGACGCCACCCACAAGGACATCCGACGGGTGGTGGAGCTGTGGAGCGAGCTTCGGGCGCGATTCGCCGAAAAGGGGCCGTTTCTGCTGGGTGAATGGTCGATCGCCGACGCCTTCTACACGCCGGTGGCGACGCGGTTTCGCACCTACGGCGTCCAGCTCTCCGACTTCGGCGACCGGGGCGAGGCGGGCCTCTACTGCGAGACCCTGCTGGAAACGCCGGAGTTCGAAGAATGGGAGGCGGCGTCGCTGGCCTGACCGTCAGCTCCAGACCGCCTTGCCCCGGTCGGTGAAGGCCTGGCGATCCGCCAGGCCGTTCAGGCCGCCGTTGATCTTGCGGGTGACGCTCTTGCAGTCGTCGCCGTCGGCCAAGGCGTTCAGCCCGTGGTCCTTCCAGAACAGGCAGGCGGTTTCGGTGGCGACGACCGGGTCGGCCGCAAGGCTGGGATTGTCAACAAGGTCGAGGTTCAGCTCTGCACCATAGTTGGCGCAGTTCGCCCGGCCCGTGATCTGGAACAGGCCCCGACCCCGGAAGCGCGCGCCGTCGCCGGGCTGTGTGTTGCCGAGGTCGGTCCGACCGTCATACTTCGAGAAATAGGCGGTGCTCCCAAGCTCGGTCAGATAGGCGAACCGGCCGGTCTCGTGCGCCGCCTGCCCGATCCAGTGCGAAATCCTGAGGGGGCTGTCGATCTGGTATGTGGGGAAATACTTCGCGAATCCGGCGCCGAGATTGGTGAAGATCGGGCCGACCGGCAGTTGCACCGTATAGCCGATCAGAGCGGCGTAGGTCAGGGCGCCGAGCACGCCGTCCACGGGGCCTGGGTCATAACCGTCGGTCTTGAGCGTGGTCTGAAGCTTTGTGACATCCATGGTTCCCCCCGATTGATCCTGTCCCTGCTAAATCGACGTCACATCAGCCTCAGCGCCTTGAAGCTGGCGACGCCGTCTCGCCCAACCACCAGATGGTCGTGGACGGTGATGTTCAACGGCTTGCCCGCCTCGATCACCCGCCGGGTCATGTCGATATCGGCGGGGGAGGGGTTTGGGTCGCCGGACGGGTGGTTGTGAACCAGGATCACCGAGCTCGAGGACAGCTCCAGCGCCCGGCGCATGACTTCGCGGGGATAGACGGGCGCATGGTCCACGGTGCCGCGGTTCATGGTCTCGTCCAGGATAAGCTGGTTCTTCTTGTCGAGGAACAGCACCCGGAACTGCTCCCGCGGCTCATGGGCGAGGGCGACGCGAATATAGGCGAGAAGGGCGCTCCACGAGGAGATCACGGGTCGCTGCTTCACCGTCTCGCGCCCGACCCGCAGGCAGACTTCCTGCAGGAGCTTCAGGTCCAGCGCCGTCTCCGGCCCGATCTTCAGCATCCGCCCCCGGCTGTCGGCGGCGGACACCTGTTTCAGCGCCTCGTCCTCCGCCGTCAGGGTGGCGCTGAGGGAGCCGAACCGACTGAGCAGGGCCTTGGCCAGCGGCTTGACGTCCCGCTGGGGGATCGAGCGGAACAGGAACAGCTCCAGCAGCTCGTAGTCCGGCACGGCGGCCAGCCCGCCGATCCGCGCGCGCTCGCGCAGGCGCTCCCGATGCCCTGCATGCAAGGGGATCAGAGGGGCGGAGCGTTCCTCGACGCCGTGGGTGAGCTTGGAATCCATGCCGCGCGCAGCATGGCGTTGCAGCGAAGCCTTCGCAATACCTATGCGCGCGTTTCGGTGTTTTGCGCCTTACTCGGCGCCGGCGTTGATCGGCGGCTTGTCGAGGTCGGCGGGAGAGTAGGTGAACACCTCCACGCCTGTCTCGGTGACGCCCACCGAATGCTCGAACTGGGCGGAGAGGGACTTGTCCCGCGTCACCGCCGTCCAGCCGTCGGAGAGCAGCTTCACCGCCGGGCGACCGAGGTTCACCATCGGCTCGATGGTGAAGAACATGCCGGCCTTCAGCTTAGGGCCTTCGCCGCGCTTGCCGAAATGCAGGATGTTGGGCGTGTCGTGGAACACCTCGCCAACGCCGTGCCCGCAGAAGTCGCGCACCACTGAGCAGCGCTGGGCCTCCACATACTGCTGGATGGCGAAGCCGATGTCGCCTGTGGTGGCGCCGGGCTTCACGGCGTCGAGCCCGCGCTTCAGGGCCTCGAAGGTCACATCCACCAGGCGGCGCGCCCGTGGCGAGACGGCGCCGACGCCGTACATGCGGCTGGTGTCGCCGTGCCAACCATCGACAATCACGGTGACGTCGATGTTGGCGATGTCGCCTTCGCGCAGGGGCTTGGGGCCGGGTATGCCGTGACAGACGACATGGTTGGTGGAGATGCAGACGGTCTTGGCGTAGCCGCGATAGAACAGGCAGGCGGGCAGGGCGCCGTTGTCGAGCACGAACTCGCGGGCCAGATCGTCCAGATATTCTGTGGTGACGCCCGGCTTCACATACGGGACCAGCATGTCGAGACACTCGGCGGCCAGCTTGCCGGCCCGGCGCATGCCCTCGAAGCCTTCGGCCCCGTGAATCTTGATGCCGTTGGTGCGGACGGGCGCTTGCGCGACCGGCGTGTCCAAAACCGGCGTGTCGGTGAGGCCGACCAGGTTCATGCTCAACTCCAGGCATTGCACAGGTCCGCCCGAAGCGGATCACGTAACAGGATCATAACATAGAACGCCTGCGGTTGGGGAGAAGGGCCGCAGCGCAACATTTTCGGCGACCGAAAGGCCAAGCTTCACAAAAGGTTACGGTCGGGAACGCCGGGTTCGCGGCCTCGTTGATACGCCGGGTGGCGTCGAACGCTTGCGCGTACAGCAACGAAGGAAACGACGATGACCGACTACACCAGATGGAGCGAAGACCGGACCAGCAGCGGCTGGAGTGGCGCGCCGGATCCCACGACGCGCCGCGGCGCCGGCGAACAGCCCTACGGCTCGGATGCTCGCCACGCGGGCGGCCCAGGTTACAGCGGCGGCCAGAGCGACCGCTATGGCGGCGGCGACAGTCCCCGGCGCGAGGAGAGCCGCTTCAGCACACGCCCGAGCGATCGCCAGGGCTCCGGCCCCGACGCCTACGGCATTCCGTCAGACTACGGCTATCAGGGGCCGGAAATCCAGGATCGCGGCGGACAGGGCCGCAGCTCCGGCGGCCAGGGCTACAGCGCCGAGGATCGCTATCGCGAGGACCGGGCCGACTATGGCCGTAGCCAGGGCTATGGCGGCCAGCGCTACGGCGGCGGCTCCGGCCAGAGCTATGGCGATCAGTACCGCACCGCCGGCGCCGACCGTTACCCGATCGACAGCCAGCGCGCGCCGGAAGACCGCAGCTTCTGGAGCCAGGCGAAGGACGAGGTCGCCGCCTGGTTCGGCGACGAGCACGCCACGCGCCGTCGCGAGAAGGAAGACCTCTATTTCGGCGAGCATCGCGGCAAGGGGCCGAAGGGCTACACCCGCTCGGACGAGCGCATCCGCGACGACGTGAGCGACCGGCTGACCGATCACGGCCATCTGGACGCCTCTGACATCGAGTTGACCGTCTCCAGCGGCGAAGTCATCCTGAACGGCACGGTCACGCGCCGCGAGGACAAGCGCCGCGCGGAGGACATCGTCGAGCATGTCGCCGGCGTGAAGCACGTGCAGAACAACCTGCGGGTCAAGGATGCGGCGCCATCCGACCGGTCGGGCAATTATGGCGGCGCGACGGTCGGCTCGACCGCCAGCCAAACCACTAACCAGAGCAGCGGCCTGGGCCCGATGAAGAGCAACTAGGCTTCAACTGATCTGACTTCAGATTGCGAGCGCCCCGGCTTAGGTCGGGGCGCTTGTTGGGTTTGAGACCCACGGCATCGGCGTGGTGATCTTCACGCCTTCGATGGTCATCTCGCAGCGATAGATCAGCACCTCCACACCCGCCTCCGCCGCACGGATCAGTCCCTTGGCGTAGGTCGGGTCGATGTCGCCGGCCGTATCGAAGCCGTCGCAGTCGGTCCGCTGCACCACGAACAGCATCACCGCACGGTCGCCTTTAGCCTTCATCGCCTCCAGTTCGCGCAGGTGTTTGGCCGAGCGGGCGGCCACGCAGTCGGGAAATTCGGCGAGGCCCGGCGTGCGCATCAGGTGACAGTTCTTGATCTCCAGCCAGCAGGCGGGGCGCTCTGGGCTCTCCAGCAGAAAGTCGATGCGGCTGGCCTCGCCGTACTTCACCTCGCGGCGGATCGAGGCGTAGCCGGACAACTCCGGCAGGGCGTCGTTCGCCAGCGCCTCGGCCACCAGCCGGTTGGGCGCCATGGTGTTGATGCCGACGATGCCGCCGTCCGCCTCCACCAGTTCCCAGGTCAGGGGGAGCTTGCGCGTCGTCGAGCCCGAATCCGAGCACCAGACTGTCATGCCCGGCTCGGCCAGCCCCAGCATGGCGCCAGGATTGGGCGTATGGACGGTGGTCTCGCCGCCGTCATCGAAAGCGATGTCGGCCAGGAAGCGTTTGTAGCGGCGGATCAGGACGCCGCGCTTCAGCGGTTGCGGGAACTGCATTTAAATCCTGGGTTGAATCCACGTCCCCTGAAGCTAAGTTCAGATTCTGGGGTGACTATGGCTAATTTCGTTCTTTGGGTTCTCGGCAGCGTGATCCTCCCCTTGGCGCCGCTGGCGGCCATTCGGGCTGCGGGATGGCTCATGAGTCGGTCCATAACGTTGGAAGACCTAATCGGAGACGGCGTCCTCTTCTTTTACAACACTTCGCTCAGTGGCCTCGTTCTGATTGATATCTGGCGAGACAGCCTGTTGCCCGCCCCTCGCATGGCTCCAGGGGCGGTCGGCATAATCGTCGCTGTCGCCGTAGTGATGCTCATATTGAATGCTATATGCTATGCCACCTTGGTGCTCATCCGGATCGGCAAACTGGAAGGCTCGCGGGCGCGCGATCTCATGGGTGTGTCGTGGCAGTTGATGTTCGTGGTGGTGACGCTCGTGACGACATTCCGTTTTTTCAGTAGGATTTACTGACATGGCGCAATTGGCAGAAAAAGCTCCCGACCGAGAAGCGCCGCTTCCGTTTGATGAGCACCGCGCGGCGCAAACACTTCGGGCAGGCATGATCGGAGCGGCTGTAACGGGAACCGCTGCGCTGGCGGTAGCCGAGTTGCTTCCTGTACTTTTGGTCGCCGCCTTGCCTGTCGTCGGCGCTCTTGCGCCAATGGCGATTGCTTATGCCTTGGGTAAAAAGGCTTCAGTGACCAATGTCGCTGAATAAGGATCGCGTCACCGCCGCCATTCTGATCATCGGCGACGAAATCCTCTCGGGGCGGACCCAGGACACCAACCTGCGCGACATCGCCAAATACTTCGGCGCCCACGGGGTGGACGTGGCTGAGGCGCGCGTGGTGGGCGACATCGAGGACGAGATCGTCGCCACGCTGAACCATCTGCGGGGCCGCTACGATTACGTGGTGACCACCGGCGGCATCGGCCCGACCCACGACGACATCACCGCCGACTGCGTGGCCAAGGCGTTCGGCGTGAAGCTTTTCGAGCACCCCGAGATCATCGCCATGATGGAGAGCCGCTGGCAGGGCGAGATCACGCCGGCTCGCCGCCGCATGTCCCGCGTGCCCGAAGGCGGGAGCCTAGTGAAGAACCCCGTGAACGGGCCGCCCGGCTTCCAGATCGGCAATGTCTTCGTGCTCGCGGGCGTGCCGCAGATCATGCGCGGCATGCTGGAGGACATCGGCCACCGGCTGAAGGGCGGGGCGGTGGTGATCTCCAAGTCGATCCGCATCGAAGGCACGGGGGAGGGGGTGTTGGCCGCGCCGCTGGAGGCCGTGGCCAAGGCGCACCCCGACATGTCGCTGGGAAGCTATCCCTTCTTCGGACCGGACGGCTATGGATCGAGCCTTGTCCTGCGCGGGCGGGATCTCGCGGAGGTTGACGCCACTGTGCTGGAGCTTCGGGCGGCGCTGGAGGCCGCGGGCGTGAAGAACATCGGCGACGCAGAGACGCTCTAGACCCCTCCCCCTTGCGGGGAGGGGCAGGGGTGGGGGGTGCGAGCGTCACATTGGCTAA
>Ga0302314_10013673_pt1 | contig 13932 bp, 14 predicted proteins | sample III_Palsa_N2_3_FD_200533 | JGI IMG/M metagenome (GOLD analysis project Ga0302314, IMG submission 200533) | Peat permafrost microbial communities from Stordalen Mire near Abisko, Sweden - III_Palsa_N2_3 | ecosystem: Environmental > Terrestrial > Soil > Palsa > Peat permafrost | place: Sweden... | reverse complement strand
AGTCGGCCCGCTCGATCTCGGCCGGCGCCAGGACAAAGGGGCCTTCATGCTGCAGTCGGTAGACCCAGACGAATTCCCAGCTCGTCTCCGCGCACGCCTCAATCCGGAACCAGCGCGGCGGCGGCGTCGGCAACGCGAGGCCGATCTCCTCGCCCAGCTCGCGCCGCGCGGAGGCGTCATAGTCCTCGCCGGCGTCGACGTGCCCCGAGCAGGACGAATCCCACCGGCCAGCCGCCGTGTCCTTCAGCATCGAGCGCTTTTGCAGGAAGACCCGGCCCGTCGCGTCAAAGACCAACACATGCACCGCCCGATGCCAGAGGCCCCGGGAGTGGACCTCGCGGCGGGAGGCCCGCCCCACGACCTCGTCGCGGTCGTCCACGATGTCGAAAAGTTCGTCGTTCAAAAGAAATGCGTTGTCTTATGCGCGCTGCTTTCCGTGGCTGCAGGGAAACTCATGCCCAAAATAGACATCAGCAAGGTAGCCGAAATCCTGAAGAAAAACCATCTCGATCCCGCGATGCTGCGCCGGGTCATCGAGGAGCTCAATCTCGCCGTCCAGCCCGATACCGGCGATGAGGAGAAGCCGCCCGCGGTCAAGAAGCAGCACGTGCTGCTGGTGAGCGATCCCGAGGGCCGGCTGCCGAAAGCCGATTTTGTCGGCTGGGTGCTGCAGATCCCCGAGAGCGAGAGCCCCGCCACCACGCAGGACCGCCTCCTGCGCGGCGCCTACGACTACAATATGACCAAGAAGGGCCGCCTCTATCCGGCGAAGACGATCGGCGAGGCCCTCGAAAACGTCCCGGCCAAGTTCTTCAAGGAGGCCGAACTCTGGGTAAAAACCAAAACCCCCGTCCTCGTCCTCCGCACCGACAACGATATTCCAAAGGAATAGCGGACCGAAGAAACCATTGTCTTGCGCGAGGCGACAGCTTCAATCTCGCCCCGACATGATCGGCCGCCACGTCCTGCCCACCTCCCGGTTTGAGCATGTCCCGGTGGCGGTCTTCCCCAGCAGCCTCGAGGCGTCGCGCACCGCCGCCGCGGAAGCGGCCGAATTGATCCGCGCGCGCCGCCGCGAAGGCCGCCAGGCCGTCCTCGGTCTTGCCACCGGTTCGACGCCGGTGAGTTTTTACGCCGAACTGGTCCGTCTGCATCGCGAGGAAGGGCTGAGCTTCGCGAATGTCGTGACCTTCAACCTCGACGAGTACCTCTCCCTCGCCGCCGACCATCCCCAGAGCTATCACCGCTACATGCGGGAGCACCTGTTCAGCCATGTGGACCTCCCGACGGCGCAGGCCCACCTTCCCGACGGGTCGGTGCCGAAGGCCGAGATCGACGCCCAGTGCGGCGCCTATGAGGAGGCCATCCGCGCCGCCGGTGGGATCGACTTCCAGATTCTCGGCATCGGCCGGACCGGGCACATCGGCTTCAACGAACCCGGCAGCCCGCGCCGTTCCCCCACCCGCCTCGTGACCCTCGATCCGCTCACCCGGCGCGACGCCGCCGGCGATTTCGGCGGCGAGGAAAACACCCCGCATTTCGCGCTGACCATGGGTGTGCGCACGATCCTCGCCGCGCGGAGGGTAGTGCTCATGGCCTGGGGTCAGCACAAGGCGGAGATCGTGCGCGCCGCCGTGGAGAATGACGTCTCGACCCAGGTCACCGCCTCCTTCCTGCAGGAGCACGACAACGCCTCCTTCGTCCTCGACGCAGACGCCGCCAGCGGCCTCACCCGCAACCGCGCGCCCTGGCAGCTCGGCCCGCTCTCCGAACAAGGACTGGCCTGGGATGAGCGGATGACGCGCCGCGCGATCCTCTGGCTCTCGCAGCAGAAGAGCAAAGCGATCCTCAAGCTCACCGACGACGACTACAACGAGGCGGGACTGCAGGATCTGCTACGGGTGCACGGCTCCGCCTATGCGACCAACCTGGCGGGCTTTTACCAGCTGCAGCATACGATCACGGGCTGGCCCGGCGGCCGCGATCCGCAGCGCACCCGTCCGGGCGACGCGTTGGTCCGCCCCCTGCGGGCTCCCTCGGCCCTCGTGTATCCCAAGCGCGTGCTCGTGCTCTCCCCCCATCCCGATGACGATGTGATCTCGATGGGCGGCACGCTCTGCCGGCTGGTCGACCAAGGGCACGAGGTGCACATCGCCTATGAGGTTTCGGGCGCCGGCGCCGTGCCTGACGAGGCGGTCTGGCGGGCGCTGGCGTTCGTGCGCGACGCCGGCCTGGCCGCCCCGGACGAGCGGACGCGGATCGACTCCCTCGCCGCCGCCTATGAAAAGGCCGGCAGCCTGCCCGCCGCCTCGCCGGGATCGTCTTGGAAAGCCCTGATCCGGCGCCATGAGGCGATCGCAGCCGCGCGGGTCTGCGGCGTGCCCCTGGGGCAGCTCCATTTCCTCGATCTTCCCTTCTACCACAGCGGAACACCGCGGCGCCGGACCTATGGCGAAAAGGACGTGGAGATCCTGCACGGCCTGCTCGCCGCCCTGCAGCCGCACCTGATCTACGCGGCCGGCGACCTCGACGACCCGCATGGCACGCACCGGCTTTGCCTGCGCATTCTCCGCGAGGCCCTGGGCCGGGCGGAGGACGAGCCGTGGCGGAGGGAGGCGGAGTTGTGGCTCTACCGGGGAGCCTGGGCCGACTGGCCGCTCGCGGAAATCGACCTGGCCGTGCCCCTCAGCCCGCAGGAGGTCCTGCGCCGCCGCCGGGCGATCTTCCGCCACGAGACGCAGAAGGACCAGGCGATCTTCCTCGGCAGCGACGAGCGCGAATTCTGGCAGCGCTCCGAGGATCGCAGCCGGCACCTCGCCCAGGCCTACAATGCGCTGGGACTCGCGGAGTACGAGGCGATGGAGGCGTTCAAGCGCTACACCCCCGCGGAATTTGCGGCCCTCGCGCAGCTCTGAAGCGGCATGACCTCCACCGCCGCCAGCGGGTCGGACTTCCGGGCCTACAATCTCCTCCTCCTCGCCATCGCGGGCATTGGCGGGGCGCTCTATGGCTACGATATCGGCATCATCGGCGCCGCCCTCCTGTACCTCGGCAAGACCATCAGCTTGACCACGGCCCAGGAATCGCTGGTCGTGGCGGCCGTTCTCGCCGGTGGCACCCTCTCATCGCTGGTCGCCGGCGCGTTGGCCGACTGGGTCGGCCGAAAGAAGCTCATGATCGCCGCCGCGCTCATCTTTGTCGCCAGCGTCGGGCTGATCGTGACCGCGCAGACCTTCACCTCGCTGGTGGTCGGGCGGACCTTGCAGGGACTGAGCGCCGGCATGATCGCGGTCGTCGTTCCACTTTATCTCGCTGAATGCCTGCCTCCGGCCATTCGGGGACGCGGGACTGCCATCTTTCAGCTGGTCCTGACGATCGGGATTGCGGCGGGTCTGGCCGTCGGGGCCCATTTCGTCCGGGGTGTCGACGCGACAGCCGCCGGGGTGACGGGAACCCCCGCCGCGGCCGGACTCCTCCTCCAGGCGCAGGATCACGCCTGGCGCGCCATGTTCCTGACGGCTGTCTATCCGGCTATCGCCTTTCTTGCCGGTTCGTTTTGCGTGACCGAGTCTCCCCGCTGGCTCCTGCGCCGCGGACGATCGCCCGAGGCGCTGGCCGCCCTCCGGAAATCGCGGACGGAGGACCAGGCCGAGATCGAACATCGCGAAATAACCGAGGCGTTGCGGGCTGACGGACCGTCTCCGGGCGCTCCGGCCGATTCGCTCTGGCAGCGGAAATACGTGGTCCCGTTCGCCCTCGCCTGCGCCATCCTCGGCCTGACCCAGGCGACCGGCATCAATTCCATCCTCCAGTTCCTGGTCGTCATCCTCCAGAAGTCCGGACTGCCCTCCGCCACGGCCGCGCAGGCGGCGACCCGGGTCGCCTTGGTCAATGTCGGCTTCACGCTCGTGGGCACCCTGCTCGTGGACAAGCTCGGCCGGAAGGCCCTGCTCAAGATCGGCACGGCCGGCATCACCGCCGCCCTCCTCGTCGCCGGCATCGTTTTCTATCAGGTCGAAGCGGGACATGCCGTGCCGAGCACAATGACCGGCCACATCGTCACCGCCTGCCTCATGGCTTTCATCGCCTCGTTCGCCATCGGCCCCGGGGTCTGCGTCTGGCTCGCCCTTTCCGAGCTCATGCCGACGCGCATCCGCTCGCTGGGTATGGGCCTCGGCCTCCTGATCAATCAGGGAGTCTCGACCGCCATCGCCGCCCTCTTCCTCCCGGTGGTGAGCCGTTATGGCTACGCTCCCATGTTTTTCTTCTGGGCCGCCTGCACGGTCGCGTACTTCCTGACCGCCGCCTTCCTCCTGCCCGAGACCAAGGGAAAGACGCTCGAGGAGATCGAGGCCTCCTTCGCCGGATAGGCGCGGGCCCCCGGCGTCATTTCTTCGGCCTCAGCCGCACCTCAAAGAGCTTGGGCCAGTACTTGCCGGTGACGAACAAACGGTCGTCCGCCGCGTCGTAGGCGATGCCGTTGAGGACATCCGGGGGCGGCTGGCCGTGATAATCTTCCGGAGTGAGCAGCCCGGAAAAATCGATAAGGCCCAGGAGCCGGCCGGTCGCCGGATCGATGCGGACGACGAACTGGGTCTGCCAGACATTGGCGAAGATCTCCCCTTTGACGAACTCCAGTTCGTTCAGATTCTTGAGCGGCTGCCCGTTGCTGAAGACGCTGATGGTGCGGGTGACCTGGAAAGTCGCCGGATCGAGGAACTGGATCACGTTCGAGCCGTTGCTCATGATGATGGATTTGCCGTCAGTCGTCAGCCCCCAGCCCTCGCCCGCATAGGCAAACTCCCTCTCCTCCTCCAGGGTCGCGAGATCGTAGACGAAGCCCTTATGGTCCTGCCAGGTCACCTGGTAGATCTTGGCGCCGATGGCCACCGATCCCTCCCCAAAATATTGGGGCGGCAGATTCGCCTGCTGCCGGACCTGGCCGGTCTGCAGATCGACTTTGCGCAGGTTCGAGGCGGCCTTCATGCCCGTGCTCTCGAGAAACCCACCCTGCAGCCAGCTCAGCCCCTCCGTGAACGCCGCCCGGTCGTGCGGCCAGACGCGCGCGATCTCATAGGTGTAGGTCGGGACCGGCGCCGCCGGACCGGCCGCCGCGGCGGGCGGCGAGCGGTCGCCGCAGCCGGCGAGGGCCCCCGTCGCCAGCGCCAGGATCAGGGCGGCGGCGGACGAAAGCGGATTTGCGTTTTTCAAGGGACCGGTGGCTTAATCGAAGCCCACATTGCGTTCAATCTCTCTCTGACCGTGGCTTCCCCGCACCCACCGCCTCCCCTGCTCTACGCCGACACGGAACGCAGCGCCGACGCCCTTTATTTCGGCCGCATCGGCATACCCGATCCCTTCCTGGCCTTCGCCGTCCGCGGCCGGAAATACGCCGTGGTCAGCGCCCTGGAGTTCGCGCGGGTCAGACGCGATTCCGCCTTCGACGTCGTCAAGCCCCTCGAATCGTGCCTGCAGGAGGCCCGGCGCGCGTGGCCCCGGCGATCCGTCGGCGCCGCCGAGGTCATGGCCCTGCTGGCCCGCGGCCTGCGGCAGACCCGCTTCACCGTCCCGGAGGATTTTCCCGCGGGTCTCTGCGAGCGGCTGCGCCGGCTCAAGCTGGATCTGGTCGTGTCCGCTGGACCGCTTTTCCCGCAGCGGACGACCAAGACCCCGGCTGAAGCCGCCGCGATCCGCGAAGGCAACCGCTGCAGCGCCTGTGGGATCGCCGCGGCCGAGCGCGTGCTGCGCGCCAGCCGGATCCGGGGGCGCCGCCTCGTCCATCGCGGCGCCACGCTCACGAGCGAGCGGCTGAAGTTTGCCGTTGAGGTGGCCTGCCTCGAGGCGGGAGCGACCTCCGTCAACACGATCGCGGCCGGCGGCGACCAGGCGTGCGATCCGCACGACCGGGGCTCCGGGCCCCTGCGGCCCAACGAGCTGATCGTCGTCGACGTCTTTCCGCGCGTGCAGGCGAGCGGCTATTACGGGGACATGACCCGGACCTTCCTTCGCGGACGGGCCAGCGACGCCCAGCGCGCCCTCGTCGCCGCCGTGCGCGCCGCCCAGCAGGCGGCGCTCCGCGTGGTCCGCGCGGGAGTCGAAGGCGCCCAGGTGCACGCCGCGGTCACCGCCCTCTTTGCCCGCCGCGGCTATGAGACCAGGCGGTCGGCCGGCCGCTCGGTGGGTTTCTTCCACGGCACGGGCCATGGGCTCGGGCTGGAGGTGCACGAGCCGCCGCGCCTGGGGCCGACCGCCCATACCGCTCTCCCGCTCGGCTCCGTCGTCACCGTCGAGCCCGGCCTCTACTATCCCGGACTCGGTGGTTGCCGGATCGAGGATGTCGTGCAGGTGACTTCGGCCTCGCCGCGGATGCTCTCGCGGTTTCACTATCGCTGGGAATTCTAATCGTCCCTCCCCCCATGAAAGGCCTTCCCACGCTCCTCAAAAAAATCGGCCGCCTGCGCATCCTGGTGGTCGGGGACGTGATGCTCGACCACTACCTCTGGGGGGACGCCACCCGCATCTCCCCCGAGGCTCCGGTGCCGGTCGCGCATATCTCCCGCGAGACCCATACGGTCGGCGGGGCCGCCAACGTCGCCAACAATGTCGCGGCGCTCGGCGCGAAGGTGGAGGTCGTGGGCGCGATCGGCCGGGACGCCAATGCGAAGAAGCTATGCGCCTACCTCCACGAGCGGCACATCGCCTTCGACCAGCGCTTCAGCAACGCCGCCCTCAAGACCATCACCAAGACGCGCGTCATCGTGCGCAATCAGCAGCTGTGCCGCCTGGATCAGGAGGATCCTCCGTCGGCCTATCGCCAGCGCCTGGGCGCGGCGGATCTCCAGGCGATCGAGGAAAAGATCGCCAAAGTCGACGGCATCATCCTGTCCGACTATGCCAAGGGCATGATCACCACCGCGCTGATCGAGCGCATCACGGGCATCGCCCGCAAGCACGGGAAGTGGGTGTCGCTCGATCCCAAGCCCCCCAACGTCGTCGAATTCTCCGACCTGGATCTGGTCACGCCCAACCGCAAGGAGGCGATCGAGCTTTCCGGCCTGTCCTTCGGTTCCGACGAGGAAGTCGATCTCGACCGGATCTATACGGCGATCTGCGCCAAGTACCGGCCGCGCAACCTGGTCATCACGCTGGGCGCGGGCGGCATGCTCATCAGCCAGAAAAGCGGGCCGCCCAAGGTCATTCCCACGGCCGCGCGCCAGGTGTACGACGTCTCCGGCGCCGGCGATACGGTGATCGCCGCCCTGACCCTGGCGATGACGGCGGGCGCGGACCTGGAGGAGGCCGCCGATTTTGCGAATGCCGCGGCCGGCGTGGTCGTCGGCAAGGTCGGCACCGCCGTGGTCACTCCGGAGGAGCTGATCGCCTACGTCTCCCATACGCCTTGAAACGGCGATGAAGGCCCTTTTCCTCGACCGGGACGGCACGCTGATCGTCGACAAGGTTTACCTGGCCAACCCCGCGGGCGTGGAAGTCATTCCCGGCACGGCGGCGGCCCTGCGGCGAGCCCGCGCCCTTGGCTATCGGCTGTTTCTGTTCACCAATCAATCCGGCATCGGGCGCGGCTATCACACCCTGGAGGACACCCACCGCGTCAACGCCCGCCTCGAGGAACTGCTCGACTTGCCCAGCCCCGCCTTCGACGGCGTGTGCATAGCTCCGGAAGGCCCGGGCGAGCCCCTGGTCTACCGCAAGCCCTCGCCCCGCTTCATCCTCGAAACCATCGAGCGGCATGGGCTCGATCCGGACTTCTGCTGGATGGTGGGCGATGCCGCCTCCGACATCGCCGCCGCCACCGCCGCGGGCATCCGGGCCGCCGCCGTCCGCACGGGCAAGATCGATCCGGACGTCCTGCCGGAGGTCGCGGCGGGGCGCGTGCCGGTCTTCGCCGACCTGTCCGCGTTTGTCGCCACGCTGGGTTGACCGATGCCGGAGCTGGCTGAAGTCGAATTTTTCCGGCGCCGCTGGCAGGAAGCGGCGGCCGGCGAACGCGTGCTGCGGGTCCTGGCCCATGCGCGCGCCCGTCCCCTGCGCGGCCTCGCGCCATCGACCCTGCGCCGCGCCCTCGCGGGGAAGCGGCTGCGCTCCTCCCAGGCGGCCGCGAAGCAGATCGTATTCCGCTTTGGCGCCGACGCATGGCTGGGCGTGCACCTGGGCATGAGCGGCGAGCTTCGGGTGGAAGGCCCGGACTACGCGCCGGGGCGTCATGATCATCTGGCTCTCTTCACCGGCCGCCACGCCCTGATCTTTGCCGACCCGCGCATGTTCGGGCGCCTGCAGCTCCACACCGGCCGCGCGGCGCCGGCTTGGTGGAAGGCGATCGCGCCCCCGCTCCTCTCGCCCCGGTTCACCATCGCGGCCGTCGCCGCGTTCCTGCGCCGGCGCGCCCGCGCGCCGATCAAGGCGGTCCTGCTCATGCAGGAGCGCTTTCCCGGCATCGGCAACTGGATGGCCGACGAAGCGCTCTGGCGGGCCGCGGTGCATCCCCAGCGGCCGGCAGGCTCACTGGCGCCGGCCGAAATCCGCGCGCTTTGGCGCGAGTGCCGGTGGGTCGCCCGGCATGCCCTTCGCGTCATCGCGGGCCGCGGCGGCCGCCTGCCCGCCGACCTCAACGTCGGCATTCCCGACTCCTGGCTCTTCCACCACCGCTGGGAGGCCGGCGGCCGCTGCCCGCGCACGGGCGTACTCCTGCGCCGCGCGGAGATCGGCGGCCGCACGACCTGTTGGTCGCCCGCCCGGCAGAAGCCATGAGTGGTCCGGTGAAGCTTCGGCTCGACGAGCTCCTTGTGGCCCGCGGCCTGGCCGAGACCCGCGCCCAGGCCAAGGCGCTGATCATGGCCGGGCGCGTCCTCAGCGGCACGGAGCGCCTCGACAAGCCCGGCCGGGAATTTCCGCGGAATCTCCCGTTGGCCCTGGAGGCGGCTCCCCGCTTTGTCAGCCGTGGCGGCGAAAAACTCGTGGCCGCGCTCGAGGCCTTCACGCTCGACCTGAAGGGCGCGCATGTCCTGGACATCGGCGCCTCCACGGGCGGCTTCACCGACTGCGTGCTGCAGGCCGGAGCCGCTTCCGTCGTCTGCGTCGATGTCGGCCGCGGCCAGCTTCACGCCCGGCTGCGCGCCGACCCGCGGGTGACCAACCTCGAGCGGGTCAACGCCCGCCGCCTGGCGCCCGCCGAGCTGCCGCGCCGCGATTTCGACGCCGTGGTCATGGACCTGTCCTTCATTTCGCTGCGCGCCGTGCTGCCGGCGGTCTGGCCCTGCCTGCGTCCCGACGGTGTGCTCGTCGCCCTGGTGAAGCCGCAATTTGAGGCGGGCAAGGCGGAGGCGGACAAGGGGCGCGGCGTGATCCGCGATCCGGCGGTGCGGGCCGCCACGTTGGCCGCCGTGCGCGATTTCGCCCTGGCCACCTTGGCCGGGGCCCGCCTGATCGGCGCGCTCGATTCCCCGGTCGCCGGCGCCGACGGCAACCGGGAATTCCTGCTGGGGTTGCGCAAGGAGCCGCCGCCTGTAACGTGAAGGCCATGCCTCCCCTCCGCCAAATCGCCTTCGTCGTGAACTCGGACAAGGCCGGTGCGTCCGAGCTCGCGGGAGAGCTCATGGACATCGCGCGGGATGCCGGCGTGCGCGTGCGGAGGACGGCCGGCCTTCCCCTCCGCCGCGGATACCTGAAGGGCTGCGATGCCTGTTGCGTCGTGGGGGGCGATGGGACGCTCCTCGGCGTCGCCGAGGAGGCGGCGCGGTTGCAGGTGCCCATCATCGGCGTCAACCGGGGAAGCCTGGGGTTCCTCACCACCTTCTCGACCGAGGAGGCCCGGGCCTGTTTCCCCGAGTTGCTGCGGGGTTCCTTCCGGCTCGACCGACGGGCGATGCTGGCCTGTTCCACCGGCCGCGCCCGCCAGGATCTCGCGCTCAACGATGTCCTGATCAAAAACGAGAAGAACTCGCGCCTGGTGCGGCTGGAGGTGTGGGCCGACGGGCAGCTGGTGAACGACTACCAGTGTGACGGCCTGATTTTTTCCACGCCCACGGGCTCGACCGCCTATAACCTCTCCGCCGGCGGGCCCATTGTCCACCCCGCCGCCCGGGTGATCGCGCTCACCCCCATCTGCCCGCACACCTTGAGCAACCGCACGGTCATCTTCCGCGACAGCGTGCAGCTGCGGGTCGTGAACCGCTCCGCGGACCGGCTCTTGGTGGCGCTCGACGGCCAGCGCAACCTGCAGTTCGGCACGGAAGCGCCGGTAAAAATCACCCTCGCCCGGCAGCGCCTGCCCCTGGCGCAGCGGGCCGACTATGCGCACTTCTCCGTCGTGCGCACCAAGCTCAACTGGGGCGGCGGCTTCGCCGAGCGGAAGTAGCGGGCGAATTGCCCTTACTTCGTCGCGTCCGCCGCGGGTGCCGCGGGAGCCGCAGCGGCACCGGTGGTCGAGCCGTCGCTCGCCGGCGCCTCGCTGGGCTTCTTCTTCTTCTTGCCCTTCTTTTTCTTCTTCTTGGCCGCCACGGGCGCACCGGCGGACCCGGCGTCCTTGGCCGTGACCTCCGCTGGGGCCATGCTGCTCTCGGTGACGGCGCCGACGGTCGTCGTAGCCGGGTCGTCCGCCCGCAAGGCGGGCTGAGCGAGGCTGGCCAGGAGGGCGAGCGCGCTCGCGGGGAGGAGATGTTTCAGGATCGAGTTTTTCATGATCGAAAACGGGAATTGAACAGGGCCGTCGCCATGGATGGCACCGGGAGCGGAAAAATCAACAGCTTTCAAGGCCGGACCACCAGCTGGGTGCGCAGGGCGGGCTGGAAATAACGGCGGGCGAACTCGGCCAGACGGCTCCGGTCCACGGCGTCGATCCGCGCGTCATAGTTCCGCGCGTCATTGGCCGGCCGGCCGTGCAGGGCGTCAATTCCCGCCTGGGAGGCGCGGGCCCCGTTGGTTTGCAGCGCCTGCCGCCGGGCGGCCTTGAGCCGCGTCTGGCAGCGCAGCAGCTCCGCCGCCTCCACGCCATCCGCCTGCACCCGGGCGATTTCGGCCTCGATCTCCGCCAGGACCTCCCCCTCCCGCCCGGGCTGCGTGCCGGCCAGGAAGCAAAACATGGCGGCGTCGATGCCGCTCACCCGGGCGGACCGCACGAAATAGGCCAGTCCCCTTTCCTCGCGCACCCGCTCGAATAGCCGGGAAGCCATGCCGCTGAAAATCTCGTCCGCCACCTCGCCCACGTAATAATCCTCAGCCAGCACCCGCGGTCCGGGAAAAGCCTGCAGGACCACCGCCTGCTCGCGCGGCTGCTTCTGCACGAAGGCTCCCGGGCGGGCTGGGAGCGGCTGCGTCCATTGGCTCCACGGCGGGACCTGGCCCCGCGGCAGCCGCCCCAGGAAGGACTTCAGCCGGGGAATGAGCCCTCGCGGGACGTCGCCCGCCACCGCCAGCACGGCGTTGCCCGCGACGCACAGCCGCCGGTGCAGCGCGGCCAGATCGGCGGGCCGCAGGGCCCGCATCCCGGCCTCGTCTCCCTGGGCGTCGAGCGCCAATGGATGCGCGCCGAAGAAGTTCGCGCGGACCTGCTTGCGCGCGAAGGTCACCACGTCGTCCGCCTCCTGCCGGAGGGCTGCGAGCTGGGCGTCGCGTTCGATCGCAAAGGTGCCGGCGGCAAAGGCGGGCTCCAACACGGCCTCGGCGATGGCCTCGAGAGCGCGGCCGGCGTCGGGCGGCAGCACCTCGGCGGCGAGGCCAATGTTGTTATTGCCGGAGATCGGATAAAAGGAGCCTCCGACCTCCTCGATCCGCTGCGCGACTTCGTCGGCGGTGCGGCGCCGTGTGTCCTTGGTCAGCAGGGTCGCCAAAAGCGCGCTGGAACCGCGCCGGCCCGGCTCCTCGAAGACGGGACCGCCCTGGAAAAGGAATCGGAGGTGAAGATTGGGCAGCCGCCGGTCGGTCTGGACCAGGAGCCGCGCGCCGTTGGCGAGCCGGGTCTCGGCGAAATCGGGTATGCCGGCGGAGACTTGCCCGCCTTCGCCAAGGCTTCGGCCGAAACCGCCGTAAGCCGCTCCGGCGCCAGGTGGGCGCGCAAAACCCGCCGCAAATCCGCCGGCCCCACGCCCCGCAGGCGCTCGAAGTATGCACGGCTGTAGCCGAGATCCCCGACGACCACTTCCGCGACCCCGAGGCGCGAAGCCTGGCCGCTCATGGTCTTGCGGGTGTTGATCTCCCCGACCACGAGTTGGCGCACCGCCTTGCGGAACTGCGCCGCGGTGAATCCCCGGGAGGCGCGGCGCGCCAGCGCCCGGGCGATGGCCGCCTCGGCGGCGGCCCGCTTCGGCGCGTCGCAGGTGAAGGCAATGCAAAAGAGGCCGGTCGTGCCCGGGTTCCAGCTCGAGGCGTCGATCGAATGGACCAGCCGGGATTTCTCGCGGATCTCGCGCCAGAGTACGGAGCTGTCGCCATGGCCCAGGGCCATCGCCAGCAGGCCGAGGACGGCCGAATCCGGATGGGTCAGGCCGGGAATTGGCCATGCCAGCACCCCCCGGGCGATTTCGACGTCCTCGCGGCGGCGGTCCTCGCGCGGAGCCAGCTGCAGGGGCTCCGCCGGGACGAGCACGGGCGCCAGCCCCGCCCGCGCGGCCGCGCCGAAAGTCCGGGCCACCTCCGCGCGCATGGCGCCGGGGTCGATGTCTCCGACGATGACGACCACCAAGTTCTCGGGAACATAGCGCGCCCGGTAGTAGGCGGCGAGGGCCTCGCGGGTGACCGCGGCAAACACGTCACGATGGCCGATGATGGGATGCCGGTAGGGGTGCTCGCGAAAGGCCGCGGAGAATAGCGCCTCCCAGAGCCGCCCGTCCGGATCGTCGTGGGTCATGGCGATCTCCCGCAGGATCACCTCCTTCTCCTTCACGACCTCCTCGGCCGGCAGCGTGGAATGCAGCACGGCGTCGGCGAGCACCTCCAACGCCACGGCGGCATGCTCGCTCGGCAGATCGATGTAGTAGACCGTGTGGTCGAAGGTGGTGTAGGCGTTGATGTAGCCGCCGTGCGCCTGGACCGTCGCGGAAATCTCCCGGCCGGCGCGGCGCTCCGTGCCCTTGAACAACATGTGCTCCAGGTAATGGGATAGGCCCGCGCCCAGGCTCTCTCCTTCGTGCACGCTGCCGGTCTTGACCCAGACCTGGACGGAGGCCAGAGCGGCCGACCGGTCGGGCTTCAGGATCAGCGTGAGCCCGTTGGGCAGAACCTCGCGCGAGACGGGCTCCCGCCAAAGCGGATCGAGCAGCCGCAGGTCGGCGGAGACTGACGGGGGCCGGGGCACGCTCGGGCTAGGCCACCTTCTCGGCGGCGGGCGGCTCTGCCCGACGCCGGGCCGGGAGGACGGGCCGCACGAAAGCCTCGTCAAAATCGTAGACCCCTTCGAAGTCCTCGCGGCGGTCGCTGTCGGTTTTGCTGAAGACGTTGTGCTCGATCAGGTTGAAGACGATCTCGCCAAAATCGCGGCCGCGCTGCACGCCCCAGGCATTGAGCACGGTCTTCGCCAGCGGGCCGTATTGCTCGAGCGCGTAGACCCGCAGCCCGTGCAGCAACTCGGGCGGAGTCACGTGCCGCGGCGGCCCGCTCCTCCCGGACTCGCGCTTGCGCAGTTCGCTCACCGTGTGGTCGAGGCCCCGCCGCACGAATTCGTAGGCCCGGCGATCGAAACGCCCGTCCTCCTTGCAGATCAGGGCGACGATTACGGCAAATTCAGGATCTTGCATGCCCCTGATCTATGACACGGTGGTCGGCTCGAGGCAACTCCGGGTGCGGGAGCCGGGTCAGGCGGTCGGGGCCGTGACGAAGTTCGTTTCGGCCTGCCCCCAATTGACGACGTCCCAGAAAGCCGCGACGTAGCTCGCGCGCACATTCAAGTGCTTTAGATAATAGGCGTGCTCCCAGACATCGATG
>Ga0302314_10013672_pt1 | contig 13932 bp, 14 predicted proteins | sample III_Palsa_N2_3_FD_200533 | JGI IMG/M metagenome (GOLD analysis project Ga0302314, IMG submission 200533) | Peat permafrost microbial communities from Stordalen Mire near Abisko, Sweden - III_Palsa_N2_3 | ecosystem: Environmental > Terrestrial > Soil > Palsa > Peat permafrost | place: Sweden... | reverse complement strand
TACTGGCGGGCGAGGAAGAGGTGCAGCAGCAGGAAGAACCGCTTGGCCAGGTCCTTCATGTCCTCGGTCATCGAGCCGGAGACGTCCATCAGGCAGAACATCACCGCCTGGGCGGTGGGCTCGGGCCTGGGCTCGAAGCGGTTGTAGCGCAGGTCGACCGGGTCGATGTAGGCGACGCGGCGCGCCTTGGCGGCGAGTTGCCGCCGTTCCGCCAGGCGCGCGTCGAGCCGCGCCTGCTCCAAGGCGCTGCGCAATTCCATGGCTTCCAAATCGGCGATCTCGGCGTCCAGTGCGGCGAGTTCCTCCGGCTTCGGCCGGCCGAGGCAGATGCGCCGCGCCAGGCTGTGGCGCATGGTGCGGATCAGGTTGAGGTTGGTCGGGTTGCCGCTCGGGCTATGGCCGGCGCGATGATACTTGACCACCGCGGCGTCCTTGAACCGCACCTTGGCCAGGTCCGGCAGCTCCAGTTCCTCGAACAGCACGTCGAGATATTCCTCGCGGCTGAGGGTGAAGCTGAAGTCGTCCTCGCCCTCGCCGTCGGGCGAGCCCTTCGAGCCCTTGCCGCCTTCGCCGGATTTCGGCTTCGGCAGGGTGTCGCCGCGCACATACTCCTTGTTGCCCGGCAGCACCTGGTCGTGGTCGCCGCCCTGCGATGAGTGGCGCAGGCGCGGCTCGGCGATCCGCTTCATCGGGATGTTGACGACTTCCTTGCTCTCCACGTCGCCCAGCGCCCGTTCGCGGATCGAGCGCACCACCGCGTCCTTGATCGCCGTCTTCGCCAGCCGGATGAACCGTTGCCGGTTCGGCAGGCTCTTGCCGCTGGGGTTCAGCCGCCGGTCGATGACGTTGACGCCCATCAGGCTCAGCCCGCCTTGTCGACGCGCATGTACCACTCGACCAGGCGCCGGGTCTGGCGCGCGGTGTAGCCGCGGCTGACCATGCGCTCGACGAAATCGAGGTGCTTCTTCTCGGTCTCCTTGTCGCCCTTGGTCGAGAAGCTGATCACCGGCAGCAGGTCCTCGACCTGGCTGAACATCCGCTTTTCGATCACTTCGCGGATCTTCTCATAGGAGGTCCAGGACGGGTTCCTGCCGCCGTGCTGGGCGCGGGCCCTGAGCGCGAACTTGACCACCTCGTTGCGGAAGTCCTTCGGATTGGCGATCCCGGCCGGCTTCTCGATCTTGGAGAGCTCCTGGTCGAGCATCTTGCGGTCGAACAGCTCGCCGGTGTCGCTGTCCTTGAAGTCCTGGTCCTCGACCCAGGCGTCGGCATAGGCGACGTAGCGGTCGAACAGGTTCTGGCCGTAGTCGCTGTAGCTCTCCAGATAGGCCTTCTGGATCTCGTTGCCGATGAACTCGGCGTAGCGCGGCGCCAGCTCGCCCTTGATGAACTCGATGTACTGCTTCTCCACCGCCTCGGGGTAGCAGGCGCGGCGGATCGACTGCTCCAGCACATACATCAGGTGCACCGGGTCGGCGGCCACCTCCTCGTTGTCGAAGTTGAAGGTCTCGGCCAGGATCTTGAAGGCGAAGCGGGTGGAGACCCCGTTCATGCCCTCGTCCATGCCGGCCATGTCCTTGTATTCCTGCATGGACTTGGCCTTGGGATCGACGTCCTTCAGGTTCTCGCCGTTGTAGACCCGCAGCTTGGAATAGAGGTTGGAGTTCTCGTGCTCCTTCAGCCGCGAGAGCACGCAGAAGCGCGACAGCATGTCGAGCGTCGCCGGCGCGCAGGGCGCCGCCGAGAGATCGCTGGCCTGCAGCAGCTTGGAATAGATCGCCGTCTCTTCGTTGGTGCGCAGGCAATAGGGCACGTTGACGACGCAGATGCGGTCGATCATCGCCTCGTTGTTCTTGTTGTTCTTGAAGGTCTGCCACTCCGACTCGTTGGAGTGGGCCAGCACCACGCCCTGGTAGGGGATGGCCCCGACGCTCTCGGTGCCGACGTAATTGCCTTCCTGCGTCGCGGTGAGCAGCGGGTGCAGGATCTTCAGCGGGGCCTTGAACATCTCGACGAACTCCAGCAGGCCCTGGGTCGTGAGATTGAGGCCGCCGGAGTAGGAATAGGCGTCGGCGTCGTTCTGGCTGAAGAACTCCAGCTTGCGGATGTCGACCTTGCCGACCAGGGCCGAGATGTCCTGGTTGTTGTCGTCGCCGGGCTCGGTCTTGGCGACGCACACCTGGTTCAGCTTCGAGGGCATCAGCCGCACGACGGTGAACTTGGAGATGTCGCCGTCGAACTCGGCGACGCGCTTCACCGCCCAGGGCGACATCAGCCCAGTCAGGTAGCGCGGCGAGATGCCGTAGCGGTCGTTCAGTAGCGGTCCCAGCCGCTCCGGATCGAAGAGGCCCAAGGGCGATTCGAACACCGGGCTGATCTGGTCGCCGGCCTTCAGCGCATAGATGGGCAGTTGCTCCATCAAGGTCTTCAGCCGTTCGGCGAGCGACGACTTGCCGCCGCCGACCGGGCCCAGCAGGTAGAGGATCTGCTTGCGCTCCTCGAGCCCCTGCGCCGCGTGCTTGAAGAAGCCGACGATGCGCTCGATCGTCTCCTCCATGCCGTAGAAATCGGCGAAGGTCGGATAGCGCTTGATCGAGCGGTTCATGAAGATCCGGCCGAGCCGCGCGTCGGTCGAGGTGTCAATCAGTTCCGGCTCGCCGATCGCCGCCAGCATCCGCTCGGCGGCGTTGGCGAAGGTGGTCGGCGTGTCGCGGCAGAGGGTGAGATAGTCGCGCAGCGACATCTCGGTCTGCTTTCGGCTTTCGAACAGGTTCGCGCAGAGATCGAACACATCCGGGGTGGGGGCCATCATGTTCATGGAAGCGACCGTCAGATCTGGAGTGAGGGGGTGGCCGCGGCGTCGGCGGCGCCGGGGATTGATGCGTGTTTCGGGATGGTCGCGGGCCTCGGCGGGCCGGGCATAGTCGACTGCGGCGGCGACCAGCGAATACTGGGTTTCGGACGGTACGGGCTAAGGTGGCCCGTCGCGAAAATATGCAACGTCTCCTCCCCTCGCGGACCGGAGCGCACTACAGCATGCGGCGAAGCGCCGTCGATGACATGCCGTAAGCTTTTCTGGGCCGCAGATGTTACTTGCGGGCGAGAATCAAGACCGAATCACGACAGTCAGTGTGCGCCGAATTGTCGAATGCGAAAGGGCGCGAGTGACGCAGCCCCTCGGCGACGGGATTTCCGCGCCGGAAGTCCGTTCGGTGGTCAGATAGCCTAAGGAAGCGGCAGACCGGTGCGGCGGCAGGTGCGACGCGGATCGCTCTCTCGGTGCGCGATGGCCATAACTGACTACAGACCGACGTCCACGCGGTGGCTGTCGTGGAATTCGGCGCGGCGGCGGCGCAGCAGGGCCAGCACCGCCTCGGGATCGCCGCCACCGCCGCCGAGCTGAGTCTCCACCGCCAGGCCTCTGAGCGCGAACAGGATCAGCCGCCGCTCCGCCGCCGCCTCGCCGAGGTCGTCGCGCAGGCCGCTGGCCTCGGCGAAGCGGTGCGCGCCGCGGGCGACGCCGGCCTCGAAGCGTTGGGCGAAGTCGGAGATGCGGGCGGCCAGCTCCGGATCATGGCGGGTGGCGACGAGGATCTCCAGCAGCGCCCGCGATTCCGGACGCTGGAACGCCGCCCAGGTCACGTCCACCGAGGCGATGAAGCGTTCGCGCCCCGCCGGCGCCTTGGCCAGTCCGGCGCGGATGAACTCGCCTTGCACGCGGGACGCGTGGTCGGCCACCGCCGCCATCAGGTCGACGCGGGCGGGGAACTGGTGCAGCAGCGAGCCGCGCGCCACCCCGGCCATCTCGGCGACCCGCACCGTGCTGGTCTGGGCATAGCCGGCCTCGCTCAGCGACGTGACCGCCGCGGCGAGGATCTTCAGCCGCGTCGCCTGCCGACGTTCGGCGTTCGGCCCGCGCGGCGCTGCGGCGGGTCGGTCGGCCGCTATCTCCGGCGGCGGCGGCGGCGTGACGCTCATATTGCTAAGTCGCACCCCCAAGCGCGCCGGCGTCAAGCGGGCACAGTCGCGCGCCTATCGCACCTCCAGCACCTCGGCCTCGCCGCCGCCCATCGGGGCGACGTCGCCGACGCCCAGGCCCATCAGCGCCCGCGCCAGCGGCGAGACGTAGGAGATGCGGCCCTGGGCCGGGTCGGCCTCGTCCTCGCCGACGATGCGGAAGCTTTGGCGACGGCCGTCCTCGCGCTCGATCTCCACCGTGCGGCCAAACTGCACCTTGTCCGGCTCGGCGTCCGGCTCGGCCAACCTGGCGCTCGCCCGCCGCGACGACCAGTAGCGCAGGTCGCGGGTGGCGCGGGCCATGGCGGTGCGGTCGGTGCTGATGTCGCCCGCGCCGCGGGCGGCGGCGTAGGCGGCCTGGGCCTGCGCCAACGCCTGCTCGATCTGCGCCAGGCCGCCGGCGGTGACCAGGTTCGGATGCGGCGAGATCGGCCGGTCCGGCAGGTCGGCGGCCTGGGACTCGAGGTCCTCCTCGCGGGTGAAGGCGACGGACATGGCGTACTCCGGGAGCGGGTGAGACAGAGACAGCGCCGAGCGGGACGAGCCGTTCCGTTTGCGGCGCTGATCGCCCGGCGGCGGCTAGAGCGCGATGGGTTCAGATCGACGCGATCTGAACCCTGAATCGCGCTCGCACCCCTGATTCTAGAGCATGATTCAGCGGTCAGGCGATTCCGCCTGACCCCATCATGCTCTAGCGTGGCCTGCGTCAGCCACACCCCAATGAACGGTCATCGCCGGGCGAACGTCCCGGCGACCCAGGCACAGCCTGCGAGCCGTGGCCCTGCCTGAGCACGGCCGCCCGTCAATCGATGTCCATGGATCCCCGGCGCGATGGCCGGGGATGGCCGGATTTTTGGGGAAGCTGAACCGAGTTCAGCTCCAAACCGTCCTAGCCGGCCGGCGCCGCCGCGGCCGGGGCGGCGCAGGGTTGCGCGACCCAGGTGTAGCGGCTTTGGTCGGCGTGCCAGACCCAGTCGCCGCAGGCGGCCGGCGGCGGCGGCCCGTTGGCGGGGCCGGGACCGGGACCGGGCGCGGGCGGCGGTTCGTCGTAATAATAGCCACAGCCCCAGCCGCCGCAGGGTCCGCCCCAGCCCCAGTACTCGCCCGGGAAGCCGTAGAACCACGGGTCGGCCGCCAGGGCGAAGCCCAGGCCGAGACCGAAGCCGTAGTAGGGATAGAAGCCGTAGCCGCGATAGCCGTAGCCGCCGCGATAGCCGCCTCGATACGCGCCGCGGAAGGCGCCGCCGTGGAAACCACCGACCGCCGCGCGAGCGCCGCCGCCGTGACCACCGCCATGACCTTGCGCGGCCGCCGCCATCGGCACGGCCAAGAGGGCCGCGACGGCCAGCGCGCTGACGATTTTCTTCATCGAAACCTCCGTTTCGGTCCCTCAGGCTTTGATGTAGTACGGTCGTGGGCGCGCATGAAGAGGCTAAACGCCCACAAGTGTCGAGGATTTGATTTTCATGACGTTTTTCCGGAATTCGGCGGTGTCGCTGGTCATCGTGCTGGCGCTGGGCGCCTTCGCGCCGACGGCTTGGGCCCAGCTGCAGGGGCCGAACCTCGACAGCCTGCATGACGCGTTGCACCTGAACACCGGCCAGGAAGCCGCGTGGCAGGCGTTCAAGTCCGCCAGCCAGCCGAACGCGGACCAGGCCGCCCGCGCCCGCGCCGCCCAGTCGATGCTGCCGCATCTGACCTCGCCGCAGCGCGTCGACCTCTCCGTCGCGGCGATGCAGGCCGACCTGGAGACGATGCGGCAGCGGGGCGCCGCGCTGAAGGCCTTCTACGCCGTGCTCTCGCCCGGCCAGCAGCAGATCTTCGACCGCGAGACCCTGCCCGCCGCCAATGGGCAGTAAGCTCTGAAGTAGCGGCGGTCGGGCGCTTCAACGCGCACCGCCTTTTGCCCCGCACCCGCCAGCGTGGCTATATGGCGCGATGACCAAGAGGAAAGAAGCCGCCGAGATCGTCGCGCGGCTGGACGCGGACTATCGGCGCGCCACCGACGCGCTCAGGACGGCGCTGATCGCCTTCATGCAGGGCGGCACACCGCCTGATCCGGCGCTGCGCGCCGAGCGGATGTTCGCCTATCCGGAGCTGCGCATCGACTACCGCCCGACGGCGGCGCCGCCGCGGCTGGCCAGGGCCTACGCCCGTTTCAGCGTACCCGGCGTCTACACCGTCACCGTCACCCGGCCCGACCTGTTTCGCGACTATTTGACCGAGCAGCTCGCCCTGATCATGAGCGACTTCGAGGTCGAGGTGACGGTCGGCCGCTCCGAGCAGGAAATCCCGTTTCCCTATGTGCTCGACGGCGCCCAGGCCGCCGCCGCCGACGTCAGCGCCGCGGAGATCGCCCGCTGGTTCCCGACTACGGAACTGGCCTTCATCGGCGACGAGGTGGCGGACGGGCTCTGGCTCACGCCGCCCGGCGGCCCCAGGCCGCTGGCCCTGTTCGACGGCCTGCGCACCGATTTCTCGCTCGCGCGCCTCGCCCACTACACCGGCGCGCCCAGCGAGCATGTGCAGCCCTATCTGCTGTTCACCAACTACCACCGCTACGTCGACGAGTTCGTCCGCTTCGCCTGCGCCGAGCTGGTGCGCGAGGGCAGCCCCTACGACAGCCTCTCCTGCGCCGGCGGCGTGGTGATCACCCGCGACACGCCCGACCCCGAGCGCGCGGTCGCCGATGCATCCTGGCGCAAGCACCAGATGCCGGCCTATCACCTGACCACGCCCGACCGGCGCGGGCTCTCACTGATCAACATCGGCGTCGGGCCCTCCAACGCCAAGACCATCACCGACCACCTCGCCGTGCTGCGCCCCGAGGCCTGGCTGATGATCGGCCATTGCGGCGGCCTGCGCGCCAGCCAGACCATCGGCGACTATGTGCTGGCCCACGCCTATCTGCGCGACGATCACGTGCTCGACCAGGTGCTGCCGCCGGAGATCCCGATCCCGCCGATCGCCGAGGTGCAGCAGGCGCTGCAGCGCGCCGCCGAGATTGTCACCGGCGAGAGCGGCGATCAGCTCAAGGCCCGCCTGCGCACCGGCACCGTGGTCACCACCGACGACCGCAACTGGGAGCTCCGCTCGTCGCTGAGCGCCGTGCGCTTCAACCAGTCGCGCGCCATCGCCATCGACATGGAGTGCGCCACCATCTCGGCCCAGGGCTACCGCTTCCGCACTCCCTACGGCGCCCTGCTCTGCGTCTCCGACAAGCCGCTGCACGGCGAGATCAAGCTGCCGGGCCAGGCCAACGCCTTCTACGACCGCGCCATCAGCCAGCACCTGCGCATCGGCGTGGTGACCATGGACCTGCTGCGCGAGGAGGGCGTGCGGCTGCATTCGCGCAAGCTGCGCAGCTTCGACGAGCCGCCGTTCCGGTAGGCGCAAGAGGAGGCGGGCATGGCCGCGCCGGCCGAGGATCACGGACGCGCCGGGACGAGGATCGCGCTCGCGCGCCTCGGCATCGGCCTGGCGCAGGGCGTCGGGATCTGGCTGCTGTCGGAGGCCTATGACCGCCATCTCTCGCCGCACGGTCCGCCGGCGCTGTTCGCCGCCCTGGCGCTGATGCTGGCCTACGTCCCGCTGATCCTGACCGGCGGCCTTGGCCGCATCCGGCCGCTGACGCTCGCCGCCTGGGCCGTGGCCGCGGCGGCGATGCTGGCGATCTTCGCCTGGCACGACCTCGACGCCGGCATCTGGAGCGGCAGCTGGTCGATTGAGGAGCGGATTCCGACCGTCCAGGTGTTCGTTTTCGCCGCGATCTTCGTCTTCGTCGGCCACCATCTGGTCGGGCCGGCGGACCAGGCGCGGCGGCTGATCGCGCCCTATCCGGTCTATTTCGACTGGGCCTGGAAGGACGCGGTGCAGCTGGCGCTATCCGGCGTCTTCGTCGCGGTGTTGTGGGCGGCGCTGGCGCTGGGCTCCGAGCTGTTCAAGCTGATCGGCATCGACGCGCTGGAAAAACTGGTCTCTCAGTCCTGGTTCGCCTCGCCGGTGACCTTCGTGGCGCTGGCGGGCGCGATCCAGCTCACCGACGTGCGCGTCGGCTTGATCCAGGGCGTGCGCACCGTGGGGCTGGTGCTGCTCTCCTGGCTGCTGCCGGTGATGACGGTGATCGCGCTGGCGTTCCTCGCCGCCCTGCCGTTCACCGGCCTCGCGCCGCTTTTCGGCGCCCGCGCCGGCGCCTCGACCCTGCTGTCCGCCGCCGCCGTGCTGATCGTGCTGATCAGCGCCGCCTATCAGGACGGCCAGGCGCCGGTTCCCGCCGTGCTGCGCTGGGCCGGCCGCGCCGCCGGGGTCGCCCTCGTCCCGCTGGTGCTGATCGCCGCCTACGCCCTGGCCCTGCGCGTGCGCCAATACGGGCTCTCGACGGCGCGGATCGAGGCGATCGCCTGCGCCGTGGTCGCGGCGGGCTTCGCCGCCGGCTACGCCCTCGCGGCGGTGCGCCCGAGGTCGCCCTGGATGCGGCCGCTGGAGCTGACCAACGTCATCATGGCGCGGGTGGTCATGCTGCTGATCGCGCTGCTCTTCACCCCGATCGCCGACCCGGCGCGGCTGGCGGTGGACGACCAGATGGGACGGCTGCTGTCGGGCAAGACGACGCCGGCGGCGTTCGACTACCAGTTCCTGCGCTACCAGTCGGGCCGCTATGGCGCCGACGCCCTGGCGCGGCTGCTGGCGCTGAAGGGCTCCGCGCGGAACCTCGCCATCGCCCAGGACGCGCGGGCTTCGGACAACAGCGCCCCGGCCGCCCCCACGACCCCGCAGGCGCCGCTGTCGCAGCCGATCACCGTCTATCCGGCCGGCGCGGTCTTGCCGAAGAGCTTCCTGGACCAGGTGGCGAAGGGCCCCATGGGCGGTCATTCCACCTGCGTCGCCTCGGTCCAGCCCAGATGCGAAATCTATGTCCTCGACCTCGAAGGCGCCGGCTCGCCGCAGGTGTCGGTCAACGACCCGTACAACGAGGATGATTCGACCCTTCCGCTTGAGGTCTTCAGTCAGGATGCGTCTGGCGCCTGGACCAAGCGCGGCGATCTCGTCGTCCATTGCGCCGACGCCATCGCGGCGCTGCGCGCCGGTCACATCGCGCTCGAGCCCAGTCCCAGGCGCGACGTCCAACTCGCGGGTCGCAGCTTCGTCTTCTCACCCCTGGAGACCTTCGATTGCCCAGAGGCGAGCACCGCGACGCCGGCGCACTGACGGCGAGGGTCTCGCCAATGTCACATCCGCTCGCTATGCCGCGCCGATGACCAGGCACATCCGGCTCGAGGCGGTCGAGAATTTCCGCGACTTCGGTGACTATCCCACCGCCTCCGGGCGGCGGCTGAAGCGGGGACGGCTCTATCGCTCCGCCTCGCACGGCCGCGCCACCGACGCCGACCTGACGACGATCGAGGCGCTGGAGCTGGCGGTGATCGTCGACCTGCGCCGCCCCGGCGAGCGCGAGCGCGACCCGTCGCGCCGGCCGTCCGGTTTCAAGGGCCAAGTGATCGTGAACGACGAGGGCGAGGGCGCCGACAACGATCCCTGGTGGACCTTCATCCGCAGCTGCGACCTCAGCGAGGCGGCCTTCCGGGTCTACCTCTCGGACTATTATCGCGCGGCGCCGTTCACCAGCCGCCACATCGACCTGTTCTCGCGCTATTTCCAGGTGCTCGCCGAGGCCGATGGCCCGGTGCTGATCCATTGCGCCGCCGGCAAGGACCGCACCGGCGTGCTGGCCGCCCTTACCCACCACGTGGCCGGCGTCCACCCCGACGACATCGTCGAAGACTACCTGCTCACCAACAATCCCGAGCGCATGGCCGCCCGCGCCCCGATGGTGGCCGAGCTGATCGCCAAGGAGACCGGCCGCACCCCCACCGACGCCGCCATCCGCGCCGCCATCGGCGTCGAGGCCGAGTACCTGGCCGAGGCCTTCCGCGCCATCGAAGCCGAACACGGCGGCACGGACGCCTACCTGGAACAGGCCCTGGGCGTCGACGCGGCGCTGCGGGCGAAGCTCGAGGCGGCGCTGCTGGCGTAGGCCCTCAAAGCCGGTGATCCCGAAGCGGCGCGCGCCTACACCAGGATGTTCACGATCGAACCCGGCGGCGGCAGGCGGTCGGCGGCGCGGGCTTGGGTGGCGGCGATGCTCCCCGCGGCCTGGGCCGGCGAAGCGCTGGGCGCGGCGGGTTGGGCGGAGGACGAAGCGGCGCTGATCGCGGGGTTCGGCTTGCCGGCCAAGGCCGCCTCGAAGAAGGCCTTCTGCGCCGACATGCGCACGTCGTTGCGGCCCGGCCTGATGTCGGTCTGAGCGGGCGGCCAGACGGGCGGACGGATGGGCGCGGCCATGGCGACCTACGAAACCTCACTTCGCGAACATGGTTAACGCTAGCCAAGCTCGCGGCTTATGGTCAACGCGCCGTTAAGATCCGGCCTTGCTCAGCAAGGCGGCCGCATCGGCGGGGGTGAGCGGTTCGGCCACCTTGTCGAGGATGCGGCCATCGGCGCTGACCAGATACGTCTCCGGAACGCCGGTGACCCCAAAGTCGATCCCCGCCCGGCCATCGGCATCGACGAAAATCGCCTGGTAGGGGTCGCCGTAGCGGGCGAGGAAGGCGCGGGTCTTGGCCGGGTCGTCCTTGTAGGCGACGCCGACCAGGCGCACGCCCTCGGCTTTCAGCGCCGCCAGGGTCGAGGCCTCCTGCGGGCAGGTCACGCACCAGGCGGCGAAGAAGTTGACCAGGGTCGGCCCCTTCAGCGCCGCGCGCAGCGGCGACGGCGCCGACCCGTCCAATCCGGGCAGCACCACGTCCGGCGCCGTCGTCCCCACCGTGGCGCGCGGGACCACCTGCGGATTGTGGTGCAGGGCGTAGGCGCCGAACACGAACACCAGGGCCGCGAACACCGCGAACGGCGCGAGGGCGATCAGGCGTCTCATTTCGGCGGCTCGTCTTCGAGCCGCTTCACCCGCCGCCGCCAGCCGCGGGCGCGCAGCAGGGTGTCGAGGACCATCCAGGCGAAGCCCAGCGCGGTCGCGCCGTAGGCCGGCCAGACGAAGGCGGCGTAGCGGTCCGGGCTCGTGTCAGCCTCCCGCCGCGTGCAGCGCCAGGCTCTGGGCGCGGCGTCGCCACACCTCGCCGCGCGTGCGTTCGAGCCAGAGGGCGGCGAAGGCGAAGAGGTAGCCGAACGACATCAGCGCCAGCGGGATCAGGAACACCGGCGCGATGGTCGGGCCGCCCGGCCGGAAGATCGATTCGCCCTGGTGCAGGCTGTTCCACCAGTCCACCGAGAACTTGACGATCGGCAGGTTGATCAGCCCGACCAGCGCCAGGATCGCGGCGGCCCTGGCGGCCTTGGCCTCGTCGTCGAGCGCCGAGCGTAGCGCCATGTAGCCGATGAAGAGCAGGAACAGCACCAGCACCGAGGTCAGCCGCGCGTCCCACACCCACCAGGCGCCCCACATCGGCCGGCCCCACAGCGAGCCGGTGACCAGGGCCAGCAGGGTGAAGGCGGCGCCCAGCGGCGCGGCGGCCCGGGCGGCGGCGTCGGCGACCGCATGTCGGAACACCAGCGAGACGAAACTGGCGGCGCCCAGGCAGGCGTAGGCGAACATCGCCGTCTCGGCGGCCGGCACATGGATGAACATGATCCGCACCGTCGTGCCCTGCTGGTAGTCGGGCGGGGCGGCGAAGCCGAGCCACAGGCCGGGCGCGATCAGCAGGACCGCGAGGCCGCCGCAGATCGGCGCGGCCCAGCGCGAGACCGCCATGAACCGGTGCGGGTTGGCGAGCGCCGCGATCATGGCGCCGGATTAAAGGCCTGGGCGGCAGGGGGCAAGCCGCCCAGGCCGGGCAAACGCGCGGTCAGCCTTGCGGCGGACCACCCGCTCCCATCGGGTTCGGGCCGCCATCGTGATGGAAGCCGTGATCGCCCATGCCGCCATGCCGATGCATCATCATCGGCCCCATGGCGTCGAACGCCTTCTGCTGGCTGGGCGAGAGTTGGGCGTAGAACTGTTTCACCGCCGCGACGTGGGCGACCATTTCAGTATGCCGGGCGTCCGCATGCGCCAGCATCTTGTCGAGCCGCTCCGGCGTCGTCAGGGCCTGCATCTGGCCATGCATGCCGGGATGCTCCATGCCGCCGTGCGGCTTCATCGCATCGAGGAAACCGTTCAGCGCCGCGTCCTGGCTGGGCTGCAGCTGCAGCGCCGCGCGCAGGTGCTCGGCCATATGGGCGCGCCGCTCGGCAGGATCGTGGTGGTGGCGCGCATCGGCCGGGGGCGACGCGGACGGCGCGGCGTCCTGGGCCAGGCTCGCCGTGGCCAGGCCGAACGGCAGCGCGAGGCCGGCGATCAGCGCCATTCGAAGGGACGGGACGGTCATCTAGGGCTCGTTCCTGCTGATGGAACGCCGTTGATGCGCCGCATGGATGTCAGGCGGATGTCCGCCGGGGCCCGGATTGTTGCAGGCTTGAGCGTGATGCGGCGAGGTTATGACAGGGCGTTGCGGCAGGCCGCCGCCATGGCGAAGGGGCAGAGCGCCACCGCCGCCAGGGCGTAGGCGGTGAGCAGCAGCAGGCCCGTGGTCCACGGCAGGCCGCCGGCGAAGGCGTCCAGCGCCGCGCCGCCGAAGATCACCGGCGGGGCGATCAGCGGCAGCACGATCACCGCGATCACCAGCCCGCCGCGCCGGCTGCCCAGCGCCAGCGCCGCGCCGAGGCCGCCGACGAAGGCGAAGGCGAGGCCGCCGATCGCCGCCGTCGCCGCGATCAGCGGCGCCAGCGAGACCGGTGCGCCCAGTGCGATGGCGGCGAGCGGCGCGGCCAGCGCCAGCGGCGCGCCGGCGGCGGTCCAGTGCGCCAGCGCCTTGATCGCCGCCACCGCCTCCAGCGGCAGCGGGCCGAGACTGATCAGGTCGAGCGCGCCGTCCTCGAAATCGCGCTCGAACATGCGGTCAAGCGACAGCAGCGAGGCCAGGGCCAGCGCCACCCAGGCGACGCCGGTCGCCACGCCCGCCAACCGCCGCGGATCCGGGCTGGTGGCGAGCGGGATCAGGGTCGTCACCGCCGCATAGAAGCCCAGCGCCAGCAACGGTCCGCCGCCGCCGCTCCAGGCCAGCGCCAGTTCGCGCCGGAAGAGCCGCGCCAGCGCCCTCATCCTGCCAGCTCCACGGTGCGCGCGGCGATCGGCAACGGGTCATGCACGGCCGCCAGGATCAGCCCGCCGCCGGCCAGGTGCGCGGCCATCAGCGCGCCGAACCGGGCGCGCTGCGCCGCATCGAGGGGCGCCAGCGGCTCGTCCAGCAGCCAGAGCGCGCGGGAACTGGCGACCAGCCGCGCCAGCGCCAGGCGCCGCCGCTGGCCAGCGGAGAGATGGCGCACGGCGAGGCCCAGCAGCCGGGTCAGACCGAGCGTCTCGGCCGCCGCCAGGGCGCTGGCGTCATCGCCGCCGGTCCAGCCGACCTGGAACATCAGTTCGTCGCGCGCCGTGCGGCCCGGCTTCAGCCCATCCTGATGGCCGAGCAGATGGACGCCGGCGCGCCGCGCCTCGCCGGCCTCGAGCGCGCCGGCGGCGTCCAGAAAGGCGATCTCGCCGGCCGTGGGCGCGATGAAGCCGGCGACCGCGCGCAGGAAGCTGGTCTTGCCGGCGCCGTTGGGGCCGGTCAGCGCCACCGCCTCGCCGGCGTCGAGCGCCAGGCTGAACGCCTCGAACAGGGTCCGCTCGCCGCGCCGCAGCGCCACGCCCTCGGCCCGCACCGCGCGGATCATCCGGCCATTCCGCCCGCCGAGCGCCACCGCGCATGGACGAACGCCCCCCCCGCGTCTATGAAGCCGGCGGCCGCAAGCCGGGGGTTACAATCGGCATTGCGCGGCGCGAGGCGGAACGCTGTGTGTCCCGTCCCAGCGCGCGACCCCGGAACC
>Ga0302314_10013669_pt1 | contig 13935 bp, 10 predicted proteins | sample III_Palsa_N2_3_FD_200533 | JGI IMG/M metagenome (GOLD analysis project Ga0302314, IMG submission 200533) | Peat permafrost microbial communities from Stordalen Mire near Abisko, Sweden - III_Palsa_N2_3 | ecosystem: Environmental > Terrestrial > Soil > Palsa > Peat permafrost | place: Sweden... | reverse complement strand
CGCTCACGCGCCGCCATCACTGAACTTCCAGACCGGGATGCCGAGCTTGCGGGCCTTGTCGGCGAGGTTGTCCTGGATGCCGGTGCCGGGGAAGACCATGACCCCGATCGGCAGGACGGCCAACATCTGGTCGTTGCGTTTGAAGGGCGCCGCCTTGGCGTGTTTGGTCCAGTCGGGTTTGAAGGCGATCTGAGGGACCTTGCGGCTATCGGCCCAACAGGCGGCGATGCGCTCGGCGCCCTTGGGCGACCCGCCATGCAGCAGGACCATGTCGGGGTGTTTGACGTGGACCTTGTCGAGCCGATCCCAGATCAGCCGGTGGTCGTTGTAATCGAGCCCGCCGGTGACAGCGATCTTCGGACCTTGCGGCAGGAGCACCTCGTTCTCGGCGCGACGCTTGGCGGCGAGGTAGTCGCGGCTGTCGATCACTGCGGCGGTCAAGGCGCGGTGGCTGACCATTGAGCCTGAGTGCGGCCGCCAGGCCGAGCGGGTGTGGTGCTCGAATTGATCGGCGGCCAGGTCGCGAAGCAATTCCATGCTGGCTCGGCGCTCGATCAAGGTCAGCCCCTCGGCGATCAGGCGTTCGAGCTCGACCGAGCGGACTTCCGAGCCGTCCTGCTCCTTCTGGCTTCGCCGCTGCGCCTGTTCGTTGTCATCCAACTCGCGCTCGATCCGGCCGACGGCGCGGTGAAAGACATTGGCGGTGGACCAGAGCAGGTCCTCAAGGTCGGGTTCGAGGCGGGTGTCGCCCAGGGCGCCGGCCAAGGCGTCGAAGATGTCGGCGACCGCGCTGGCGAGGGCTTGGGCTTCCGGTAGAGGTCTTGGGTCAGGCTCGTCCTGAAAGTGGCGATAGCCATAGAGCTGGAGTTCGGACAGCACCTGGTCGGTGGAGGATGAGGCGTGGAGCGGCTCGTTATCGGTATCGTGGTCGAAGGTCATCGGACTTGCCTTTGTCGGATCGGCCGCGCCCATCGCGGCCTTCATGGCGACAAAAGGCGGCGGACGGGCCGGCCCGGCACCGCGCAGCCCTGTGCGGAGCGGCCGAAGCGAAGCGGAGGATGGCGGCGCCCGGTTCTTTTGCTTCGCGATGCAAAGCGCCCTTGCTCGGGGTCTCTATCGCGCCCAGCGCGATGCCGTGTGTCTGGGCGCGGCGGAAAAGAACCGGGTCCCGCCATTGCCGGGCCGGAGCGTCTGCCGCACCCGTCGCCCTCTCAAGAAGGCCGTGTGCGCGGTCCTCTCCGATCAGATCGGCAAGTCCTATCGGCGGAATTGGCGGGACATCGGGGTGCAGGCCATCCTCACCCTCCGCCATCCCGTGCGGAAGCCCGTCTCATGAAGCGGTCGACGTCCTGCGGCGACATTTGGACTCTGAGCGCCGCCGCAAGCTCATCGATGCCGAGGCGGCGGAGGTCGTCGTTGAAATCACCAAGCGCCGGCGCCAGGTTTATCGCCTCGATCCCCGCCGCTTGGGCCCGGTCCGATAGAGCCGCCGCCGCGCCCTCCCCGGCCGGATCGTTGTCGCGGGCGATGTAGAGCCGGCGCAGCGACGGTGGGAACAGGAAGGCGGCCAGGTGGGCGGCCGACAGCGCCGCCGCAATCGGCAAGCTGGGCAGGATCATGCGAAGCGACAGCAGGGTCTCAATGCCTTCGCCAGCCGCTATCACTTCACCTGCGACGCCGAAACGGACCGCGTGGCCCCGGAGTTGGCCCATCGCGCGCCGGGGCGTTTCGATCGGCGCCTTATCGTCAGCCGATGGATCCAGCCAGGTGCGGTGAGCGCCGGTGATGTGGCCGTCATTGTCGGTGACGGCGGCGATCATCGCCGGCCAGATCTGGGTCGTCGCCGTCGCGTTCGGGCGATAGTAGCATCGGGGATGGAAGCGGAGCGTATCGTGTCCGGACAGTTCCGTAATCCCGCGCTTGCGCAAATACGTCTCTACGACCGTGCCGGCGATCGGCTGCGACATGGCGAACAGGCGCCGCGCTGAGTCCGGTGACCCACTCGCACGGGGCTTTGGTCGATCAGAAGGCTCCAGCCCAGCAACGGGTTGGGGCAGAGCAAGAAAGCGGCGGGCCTCATCGGCAAGATCGCGAAAGTTGGACAAGCCGCAGCGAGCGGCGATCAGATCAAGCAGGTCGCCATGTTCACCCGTCGCGGCGTCGGTCCACTTGCCCGCCACGCCTCGGCCATCGCCACGATCCTTCAGGCGAATAAACAGCGAGCGGCCTGGCGCATTGTGGACATCGCCCACCAGCCAGTAAGCGCCCTCGCGGCGGCCGTTCGGGAGATAATGGCGGCAGACGGCCTCGGCCTCACCGGCGAGACGCCGCGCCAAGTCGGCAGCGGACATCGGCATCGGAGGTCCTCTTGCAAAAAGAGGGAGGGACCCGTCGAACTAGACGGGTCCCTCCGGGGTGGGCCCTGGGACATCAGTCTCTGGGGGAGGCTAAGGGCCTACTCCGCGGCGATGGCGTGGGGGTCCGATCGCCCATCCGCAGGGTCGCGCTGATCGCCGTCGGGGTTGACGACCGTTGCGCATTCGGGAGCCGCCGTTTCTACGACGGCTGTCTCGCCGGCCACATCGGCCTGTTTCGCCGACGCGAACCTCATGGGCCGGCCGGGCGTGCGCAGCGGTTCGGGCAACCAGCCCGAGCCGGCGAGCAGCTGCTCGGATGAAGTCGCCATCTCGCCCTTCTTCAGGTGGGCGATGCCGTGGGCGGCGCCCTCACCCTTCGCCTCCCGCACCGCGTCGAGGATTCGGGCCTTGGTCACTCGGCCGAGGTAGTTGTCCGCGCCGGGCGTCCAACCGGCCGCCGCCATGTCCAGCGACACGACTTCGGCCAGCTTATCGGCGTGAGCGAGCGCCTTGGGCCGACGGCTCCACGCCTCATGGACACCGTTCACCGTCAGCGAGACGCAGTGGGCGAACAGCGCTTCGCGGCTATCGGTGTCGAACGCGGTCAAAGCGTCCCAAAGCTGGCCCGAGTCCTCCGGAAGCTGTTCCACCCAGCCGCGATGGCGCTCATCGACCCGCATGGCCACACTCGTGTCGGCGAGGCCCGGGGCTTGCGCGGAAAAGGCCACGCTCTTCGCCTCGATCTCCAGGCAGGAGTCCAACCCGTAGCGATAGAACAGCTTCAGGCAGAGCACGTGCAAGACGGCGAGGTAGGCCGTGGCGGGATCGGCGCCGATCGCCTCGCGCAGCGCTAATGTGCGATGGGCGGTGAGCTCGGTCAGCAGTTTGTCGGGAAGCGGACGCAGGCCGTCGTCCTCCTCCGCCGGCTCGGACGGGCTCGATCTGTCGTCGGCCGATCGGGCGCCGTGTTCGCCGCCGTCCTCGGTCTCGTGACTGATCTCGCCGTTCTGCCCAATAGCTTCGGGTTCAATGACCGGCGGCTCGTCCTCGGCTCGGACGTAGCCCCGCTCGATGCGGAGCTTGCCTGACCCGTCGATGCTGACGAAGGCGCCGGCGTGGGCGATCTCGGCGGCGTCATAGATCGTCGGCCGATCCTCGAAGGCTTCGAGGGCGGTCTCGATCTCCCCTAGGCGTCGATCCACCTCCTCTGGCAATTCCTCCGCTGCGGCGTAGGTCTCCTCGAGGTGGGCCGCCTCCGCCTGGAGCGCTGTCACGGTCGCCTGCTCCTCATCCGTCAGCGGCGCAGACTCGCCGATGACCGCCCGCAGGCCATAGGTGTGGCCATAAGGAAAGTCCGTCGCGACCTCGACCCATCTCCAGCCCTCGGACCGCACCGCGTCGGCGTCGCGCTCCAGTTTCTCGGCGACCAGCCGCTCAAGCAGACCTACGTCCTGCAGCCAGCCGCCGTCATCACGCTCGAACAGGTCGCGCATGATCTCGCCGCCGGCGGCCACATAGTCCTCGCCGGCGTACTGGGCCCGCTTGTCCGACGCTCTGACCGCCCCCTCGGTCAGCATGCGGCGGATCTGATAGGGCTCCTTGCTGTAGGAACGCTGGACCGCCTCCCAGACCTGCTCCTGGCGCTCGTGGTCGGGGCTCACGGAAAACGCCATCAGCTGGTCGAGCGTCATGCCGTCTTCGGCGTAGACGTCGAGCAGCTTGGGCGAAACCGAGGCGAGGCGCAGCCGCTGCCTGACGACCGCGACGGCGACGAAGAAGGCCGCGGCGATCTCCTCCTCGCTCTGACCCTTCTCGCGCAGGGCCAGGAAGGCGCGGAATTGGTCCAGTGGATGCAGCGGCGCCCGCTGGACGTTCTCAGCCAGGCTGTCCTCTTCAGCGATGCCCTCGGTCCGAACGACGCACGGGACCGGCGCAGCCGGGGAAAGCCGCTTACGCTGGACCAGCAGTTCCAGGGCCCGATAGCGGCGGCCGCCGGCCGGGACCTCGAACATGCCGGTCTCGGCGCCGGTGTCGTCGAGCACGGGGCGGACGGTGAGGCTCTGCAGCAGGGTGCGCCGGGCGATGTCCGCCGCCAGCTCCTCGATCGAGACGCCGGCCTTGATGCGCCGCACATTCGATTGGGAGAGGATCAGCTGATTGAAGGGGATATCGCGCGAGGCGCTTAAACGTATCTTCTGAACGGCCTTGGCCATGTCGGTAGCTCCGCGACGGGCGGCCGAAGGACTCTCCTTAGGCCTCCTACCCGTCACGAAGCCCGGCGCAGCCCTTTACCTCTCGGCGCCGCAGCTTCTCCCAAAGCCGGAAAGGCGTAGAGCCGGAAATCCGGCTCTACGCTTTCCTGGGTCACCTAACGGCCGCCAGCAGCTTGGCGGCCCTGCCCTCGAGCTCCAGGCGGGCGTCCTGGTGAGGCTTGGTTCTCGCCAGCGCCGTGATCCCCTGCACGAAATCGAAGATCGAGCTTGGCGGGTGCCCTTCCTCGCTCAGCACCGTGGTGATGATATTATCGGTCTCGGCCGCCGAGAAGCCGCGCTTGCGCAGGAAGCTCGTGCGATCCTCGTCCTTGGTGGCGACGATCTGTTCGCGCGCCGCTCTGACGCCGGCGACGAAGGGCCCCGGCGAGGAATTGGCGAACCGCTCCAGCGCCGGCGCGGCTTGGTGCGCGAAACGGTGGGCGGCGAACTTGCTGTGGCGGATCGAGATCTCCTCGAAGCCTTCGGCGCCCCAGATGTTTCGGTTCATGCACACCGCACGGAGATAGAAGGAAGCCATGCCCAGGGTCTTCGATCCCACCTCGCTGTTCCAGCAATAGAAGCCGCGGAAATAGAGGTCGGGATCGCCATTGGGCAGTCGGCCGGCCTCGATGGGATGGGTGTCATCGACCAGGAACAGGAACACGTCGCGATCGCTGGCGTAGAGGGTGGTGGTGTCGGCGGTCACCTCGACGAACGGGTTGTGCATCATTGTCGACCAATCGAGCGTACCAGGCACTTTCCATCGGGTGTCGCCGACGCCGTCGCCGGCGATTTTCATCACGGCGGCGACCAGTTCATGGTCCCAGATCCTGCCGTAGTCAGGACCGGTGACGGCGCGCAGTTCGATATGATCGTCGGCCGTCTCGAGCGTTTTGACCAGCTCCGCACGGTGCGACAGCAGCCCATGCTGCAGGTTTATGCCGGTGAGCGCGGCGGGCAGCTGGCGGAGATAGCCCGATGGCGCGCCGACCAGGCTGCATAACTGACCGAACGACCAATGGGTTGGCGATACCGGCGCGTCGGCGCCGGGTGAAATAAGCGTCAGGCGCTCACTGTTGTCGCGGCTGGCCTCGACACGCAGCGCGCGGGTCTCGACGGTGCGGGCGGTAGCGCGATCCGCGCGGGAGCGGACGGCCTCATAGAGCGCACCGAGAGACAGATAACGCTCGTCGGCCGGCCGGGAAAACCACTCGGACGAGACGCGGCCGATCCGCTCGCCGCGGGAAATGTCGACCTTGTAGGCGCCCAATACTGGCTGGATGCCGGCCGTATTGGCGCCGGCTGCGATGGGAGCCTGGCTGAGCTGAATCATGGGAGTATCTCCGCGACGGGCCGGCCGGAGACTTTCTCTCGACCTCCAAACCCGTCACGGCGACAGCCGCCGAACTCTCGCTTTCCTCATCCAAACCGCAAACGGGCCGCGTTGGCCGCGGAGGACTTACGGCTCGACAAGTCGCAGCTCGATGCCAAAGGCAGCGGGGCTCCGGGTGTAGTTTTGTCCGGCCGGGTCGATGAAGGCCAACCAGAATTCCGATGGTGGATTGGAGGGTATGCCCACGATCGGGGACAAGCCCGCCTGGCTAAGCAATGATGGCTGACTTTGATCCAATAGGGTCATCTCACGACGCACGCCGAGCACCTCTTTTATGAGGTGTTTGCCAAAATTCGCCGTGCTCTTGCACTCAACCCCAAGCCAAATGTCAGTGTACGATGGGTAGTCGCCGCACGGGCTCACAATCACGATATCCAATTCGTGGCGTGAACTGAGGTCAGTGCTGCCAATCTTGACCTGCCCCAGCGTCTCGAACTCGATATCGACATACAACCACAGATGCAGGCCGGCCGGTGTTTGAACCGTGAAGTGCGGATCACTGATCTTGATTTTTCCGGGTCCCGCTTTGAACTTTAGCGAGGAACCATGAAAAGTAAGACGGCACCCACGGCGGGTCAGGTTCGTGACCAGTTCGGACAGCACGTACATTTCATAGAGTTTGCCGTCCGATAACGCGGTGAGCAGGGCTTCGTCGGCAGGCGTGACCTTCGTATATTGCTCAAACAGCGCGATGATTTGTGACTCGGCCTCATCGCGGTCCATCAGCCAAGCCTCCTTGGCGGTAGCGGGATTTCCTGCAAACGCCCGATGAGGTGTTGGACCCCTTCGCGCACTTGGGTGAGGTCAGCCGCCCGCGCGAGATCGATCGGCCGGGGCTCACGGTCGCCATCCCGCGCTGGAATGTATTCAGCGCCGTTTATCCGCTCACCGCGCAGGACTTCATTCATCCGGCCCAGAGCCCGCTCGAACGTCTGGCGATCCTCCATGGCCAACTTCCGCTCAAACGCCGCCAGCATCTGCGTGAGCTGTTTTAGGGGCTCCATCAGGCGCGGTTCGCCATCGTTCGGGTCCGGAAAAAGGTAATGGCGATCATCGGCGATCTCGCCCGCGCCGGCCGCGCGTAGTTGGCCTTTGAGGATGTCGATCAGCGCTCGGTAGTCGTCATTATCCATTGCTTAGCCCGTGTCTTTCAGCAGCTTTGTAATTGGTGAAATCCATCAAGCCCTTCTCGCAGCCAAGCCCGACGACTCTCAGTTGAGCCGAGATGTTACGTTTGGCTATCAGTGGGTGCAATTGGCGTATCTACAGCCATCCGCGGCCGATAGGCTCTCAGGGGCCTGGCCAACGAATTCGACGTCACTGCCACGCACCGAGGCGCCATGGTGGCGCCGCCGAGTTCTCAGCTCAGGCTAATGACATGAGCGCTGGAAACCAGCAGTTCACGGTCAACGACCATTTCGTCCAGCCCCAGGCCGCCACGGTGGGTCGCGTGCCATGCCTGACCGCAATAGCCCTTGGCCTGTCCTTTTGTCCTGGAGCATCCCAGCGCCCGCCTGACCCGAGGTCCGGCTTGCCCGGGGTGCGCCAGTTTGACCAAATCTGTCCCAAGGGAGCCCGCTCAAGACCAATTTGCCCAAGGCAGTCACCATGTCCGAACCCGACAGAATTATCCGGCTCAAGGCCGTATTGGCTCGCACGGGTCTGTCCCGGTCCACGCTTTATCGAAAGATCGGCGAAGGGACATTTCCCCACCAGGTGAAGATCGGCGTTCACAGCGCAGGCTGGCATGAGTCTGAGATTGGTCTTTGGGTCGCCGACCCACCTGGCTACCGCAATCCGCCGGCCGGCTCGATCAGGCCTCGCGCCTGAAGGACTGAATGTCTGACTCGTCCCTCAAGGCGTCCAGGTAGTCGCTCCACCATTGCGCCATCCGCACCCGCTCATCCCAATAGGCGCCACGGTGGTAGCTGCCTCGCACGGTGTCGCTATCGCCGTGCGCCAAGGCTCGCTCGATCGCGTCTGGGTTCCACTTGCCGGACTCGTTCAGGAGCGTTGACGCCATCGAACGGAACCCGTGAGACGTCATCTCGTCTGCGCCGAACCCCAGCGAGCGTAAAGCGACATTCAAAGTGTTCTCTGAGATCGGCTTGCCCGCACTGCGCAGGGATGGGAAGGCCAAGCCAGCATCTTTGGGCTTCCCGCCTGTGAAGGCCCGAAGATCCTTGATCATCGCTACGACCTGCACCGACAATGGAATGGTGTGTGCACGCTTCATCTTGGTTCGGTGCGCCGGGATACGCCACACGGCCAAATCTAGGTCAAACTCATCCCACGTCGCCCCCCGCAGCTCGCCTGGGCGGGGGAAGGTATGCGCCATCAGTTTCAACGCGATCTTGATGTGACGCTGGCCGGGAAATCCCTCGATGGCGCGTAGAAGTCGGCCAGCGCCCTTCGCCTCCAAGATTGCCGCGCGATGAGTGACCTTGGGCGCAGTGAGCGCGCCTCTTAGATCAGCGGCGACATCGCGTTTGGCTCGGCCCGTGGCTACCCCGAATCGGAACACACGACCCGCGAAGGAAAGGGTGTTTACCGCTGTCTCATAGCGGCCCGACGCCTCGATCTTCTGCAGCGGCTTAAGCAGCTCAAAGGCCTCAATCTCCCCTATCGGCCGCTTCTCAACTTCGTTGAGCAATGACGCGTACCACCTCAACTTGTCGGCCGTGGTCGGAGACCTGCCCTCCCGCTCCAGCTTGACGATCAGCTCCTCTGCAACCGTCGAAAAAGTGCTGGACGCGGCCAACTGCGCCGCAACCGCGTCACGCTTTTTTTCAATGCCCGGATTCTTTCCTTCGGCCAGCTGTCGCTTGGTCTGGTCGCGCTTTTCACGCGCTGCGGCCAGGGTCACGATCGGATAGTTGCCGTAGGCCGCTGTGTATTGCTTGCCGCCATGGCGATAGTTGCAGCGCCACAGCTTCCCGCCGGTCGGCGTGATCAGCAGATAAAGGCCGCCGCTATCGCTCAGCTTATACGCCTTTTCGGCCGGCTTGGCGTTGCGGATGGCGGCCTCGGTGAGGAGTTTGCTCCTTTTCCCCCGCAAACTGATGGTATCTGACGGCGACATTGATGGCATTCCTGAGGATCAGAGCGACCAATACCAAGGATGATACCAACATTTTCTCGGGCTGCCGTGGCACACACCGGGACATGCGGGGACCATCTTCACCCATCAAATCTAGCATAACGTGCTGATTTTAGTCAAGAAAAAGGACGCCTCGGGATGACCCGGGACGCCCTGAGACTTCTTGATTTTCATCACCTGGTGCGGTCGAGAAGACTCGAACTTCCACGGGTTACCCCACAGCGACCTCAACGCTGCGCGTCTACCAATTCCGCCACGACCGCGCGTGGTGAGCGGCGGGGGTTAGCAAACGCGCATCGGTTTGTGAAGGGCGCGAAGAAATGAAGCGCTGGGCCGGCGATTGCGTCACGGGGCTTAAGCGTCCCTAATGCGACGTGGCGGTGCGGGGACCGCCAGGCTAGAGCGGCGTCATGACGGACGAGGGGATCAGTAAAGAAGGCCTACGCGTCGCCATCGGTTTTCCGAGCGCGGTCATGCTGGTGATCGGTGGAATCGTCGGTGTAGGGATATTCGTGAATCCCGCCGTGGTCGCGCGAAGCCTTCAGTCTCCAGCCCTGGCCTTGACCGCCTGGTCTCTTGGCGGCGGCTTGGCGATTTTGGGCGCCTTCGTCTACGCCGAGCTGGCCGCACGGATTCCCGAGACCGGCGGGGAATACGTCTATCTCAGCAAAACCTACGGATCCCTGGCAGGCTTCCTCTATGGCTGGATCACCCTCCTCGTCGTCCAGGCCGGCGGCATGGCGGCGGTGGCGATCATTTTCGCCAAGAATCTCAATGTGCTCGCCGGCGGCGCCTTGAACGACAACTTTATCGTCGTCGGCGTACTGATCATCCTGGCCGGCGTGAACTGCCTGGGGGTCAAGTCCGGCAACGGCGTGCAGGGCATTCTCGGCCTGCTCAAGATCGCGGCCATAGCCGCTTTGGTCATCGCGGGTCTTTTCGTTGCTCACCCGGTGGCCTCCCACGCCCATGTCCAGGCGGCCACACCCCTCGACTTTGTGAAGCTGTTCGGGGCCGCGATGATCCCCGTGGTGTTCAGCTACGGCGGTTGGCAGACCTCCAACTTTGTCGCCGGAGAGATGAAGGACCCCGCCCGCAACCTCTCGCGCGCACTGGTGGTCGGCGTGCTGGCGGTGATCACCCTCTATCTGCTGGTCAATATCGCCTGTCTGCGGGCGCTGGGAATTTCCGCCCTCGGATCGACGCTGACGCCCGCGGCCGACGTCCTGCGCATCACGGCCGGGCCGATTGGCGGCAACCTTGCGGCGGGCGCGATCGCCCTCTCCGCCCTCGCCTTCATGAGCCAATCGATTCTCACTGGCCCGCGAGTCTCTTTCGCCATGGCCTGCGACGGCCTGTTCTTCAAAAAGGTCGCCGAGATCGCCGAAGGCAGCCGCGCGCCGGTGATCGCCATCGTGCTCCAAGCCGTCTGGACTGGCATTCTGGCGCTCAGCGGCAGCTATGAGCAAATCCTCAGCTATGTGACGGCGATGAACTTCCTGTTCTTCGGCGTAAGCGCATCGTGTCTGTTCGTTTTGCGCCGGCGCGAGCGGGCGGCGGGCCTTGTGGCGCACATCGCCGGCTTCAGGGCGCCGCTGCACCCGCTCACTACCGTCCTGTTCATCCTGGGCTGCGCGGTCATCGTCGCCGCGTCGTTCTGGGCCTATCCGATCAACAGCCTGATCGGCTATGCGATCATGCTGGTGGGTATCCCGCCGTATCTGTACTGGAGCCGCCGCAAGGCCATGCAAACCGCGCCCGCCGAATGACCCTGCCGACCCAAGTCCGCCAATCAGACTACATGCACTTCGCCAAATACTCGACCGGCGCGAAATACAATCTCGCCTCCAGCGGGGTGCTGGATTGCAAGCTTTCAGATCTCGACCTGGCGCTGCACGACCTGGCGCTGCACGGCCCCAACGCCGGCGGCTATCCGCCGCTGATGCAGAAGATCGCCGGCCGGTTCGGCGTCGATGTCGGCTGCGTCGTTACGCCTGGCGGCGGCTGTTCCTTCGCCAATCACCTGGCGTTCGCAGCCATGCTTTCGGCCGGCGACGAGGTGCTGGTCGAGGACCCCACCTATGAACTTCTGACCTCGACCCTTGGCTATCTGCAAGCCGACATCCACCGGTTCGAGCGCTCGCCGGCCAATGGCTGGCGGCTCGATCCGCAGCGTATCGCCGCGCAGATCACGCCCAAGACCCGGTTGGTCGTTCTGACCAATCTGCACAATCCCTCCAGCGCCCTGGACAGCGACGAGGCGGTCGCGGCGGTGGCCGAGGCCGCCGCAAAGGTCGGCGCATGGGTGCTCGTCGATGAGGTCTATCGCGAACTGATGTTCCGCGACGAGGCGGCCAAGACAGCCTTCCAACCGGACGGCAATATCGTCGTCACCTCGAGCCTGACCAAGGCCTATGGCGTCAGCGGCCTCCGCTGCGGCTGGATTCTGGCGCCGAAAGACTTGGCCTACAAAATGAGTCGGCTGAACGACCTGTTCGGCGTCCATCCGCCCCACGTGGCCGAGCGGATGGCCGTGGTCGCCTTCGATCGCCTGCCCAATCTGCGCGCCCGCGCGAACACCATGATCGACGCCAACCGCGCCGCCTATCGCCAGCTGCTGGGCCAGCACCCCCGCCTGGAACAGGAAGTGTTCGATCAAGGGACCACGGTGTTCCCGCGCCTGATCGACACCGACGTCGACGCCTTTGTCGAAACCCTCAAATCGAAGTTCGAGACCGGCGTGGCGCCTGGGCGCTTCTTCGCCCGGCCCGATCGCATTCGCATCGGCCTGGGTGGCGACCCCGCAGGCTCCCGCGCAGCGATGGAGCGCCTGGCCGAAGCCCTCCTGGGCTAGAGCGCCGGTTCCGGCGCGGCCAGGCGGATCGACAGCGCCACGAAGATCACCCAGCGCAGGTCGTTGTAGATCAGCGCCATGCTCTCGGTCAGGCTCATCAAGGTGAACACGATCAGGAAGGGCAAGGCCAGCAAGGCGCCCCGGGTCGCGAACACCGCCCAGATCGCCCGGAACAGGGTGGTGAGGTAGTAGAGCGCCCAGGCGGCCAGGCCGAACACCCCCAGGCCCAGCCATTGTTCCAGCCAGCTGTTGTGAGCGTGTTGTGGCTTGAACCCAGCCCATTTGATGATCCAGGCTAGCGGCCCCCAGCCCGAGGTGTCGGTCCAGACGGCCGCATAGCCATAGCCGGTCCACGGCCGCTCCTGGATCAGCCGTGCTATGGCCGACCAGATCTTGGTGCGCCCGGTCAAGGTCGCGTCCTTGCCGAGCAGAGTGAAGAAGACATCCGGCGCGAGATAAATCCCGGCCGCCAGGGTCGATAATCCGACCACGGCGGCGTAGACGGCCAGCACCGTGATCGCCCCGCCGCGGCGCGCCAGCAGAACAAAGCCCAGCACCGCCAGGCCCAGCACCAGGGCCACCAGCGAAGTTTTGGAGGTCGAAAGCAGCAACAGCGCTACGTCCAACAGCGCCATGGGCCACCAGATCGGCGCTCGCCGCGGGTTGAGCAGACCGGCGGTCGCGAAGATCAGCACGCCAAAGGTCATCATGCCGCCGAAGGCGTTCTTCTCCACCCAGAGCCCGCGCCACGCGCCAGGGAAGATTTCGCTCATCCTGCCATAGGTCGGCAAAAGGGCGCCCAGAATCAGCGAGACCACCGACAACACCGCAAAGGCCGTCGCCAGCACCTCGACCAGCGCCGGCCAGCGCCAGCGCGCGCCGAGCGCGACGCCGCAGACGGTCGTCATGACCAGCGCGACGACACGCCGCGAGGTTTCGTCCGGCGCGATCGACCAGGTTGTCGACGCCGCGACGATGGCCAGCAAGACGATAAGAAAGGGTTGGCCAGCCAACCCCTTGAGCGCCGCCACCGGCCTTGTCGCGATCAGGCCCAGGCCCACCGCATACATGGGAAAAAACGCCGCCCGCTCGATCGCCGAACCGGTGTCGCTGACACCCTGGTCCGGCAGGAAGATCGCCCAGGGCTGGGCGTAGACCAGCAGCATGACCACCGAGGCCGCGAAGGCGAGGACATCGCTGATCGCGGCGCGGGGACGGCCTGCGGCCACGGGTCCAGGCCACGCCAGGACCTGGGCGGTCACGGCAGGAAGGCCTTTAGGAAGGCCGGCGTCTCCACGCTGGCGCGATTGAACACCAGCCCCGCGCATTGGCCGCCGGCGGCGTGGATGGCGTCACGAAGGCTCGCCGGTCCCGTCGCATCGGCTCCATCGGCGGCAACGACCAGGATGGTGAAGTCGACGAAGGGCGCGATCGTCATGGCGGCGCGCGATCGGTCGGCGGCGGGCGCGTCGATCACCACCAGCTCGGCATGTTGGCGCAGGGCGTTCCAGTAGTCGCCGGTGGGCATGACATGCGCCGTCTGATCGCCGACCAGCGCCTCGCGCCGGAACCGGGTGACCCAAAAGTTGGCGCCGCCCACGGGATGGGCGATCAGATAACGGGAATCACGCCAAGGCCTGCCATCGGGGCCAGCCGCCGGCGGCTGTACGGTGAAGAAGGCCGAGCCGTCGGGTGATGCAGCGGTCGCTCGGCCCAGCGCGCCATAGCGGGCTGGATCGCCGGCCACGGCGGCGTATTGGGGCGAATTCATCAGATCGAGATCGATCAGCCAGACCGGGCGTCGCGCGCGGCCAGCGGCAAAGCGCGCCAACTCCCGCGCGACGGTCGAGGTGCCCTCCCCGCTGGAGGCCGCGACGAGCTGAACCACTCGGGCCTGTCCCGCCCGCGCCGGTCCCAGCGACGCCAGCAGCTGCGCCATTTCCGCCGTCAGATCGACCATCACCCGAATCGCCGCACGC
>Ga0302314_10013668_pt1 | contig 13936 bp, 11 predicted proteins | sample III_Palsa_N2_3_FD_200533 | JGI IMG/M metagenome (GOLD analysis project Ga0302314, IMG submission 200533) | Peat permafrost microbial communities from Stordalen Mire near Abisko, Sweden - III_Palsa_N2_3 | ecosystem: Environmental > Terrestrial > Soil > Palsa > Peat permafrost | place: Sweden... | reverse complement strand
GGGGGCGGTTTCGCGTGGTGGGGGGTGGGGGGGGGGGGGGGGGGGGGGGGGGGGGGGGGGGGGCGGGTGGGGGGGGGGGGGGGGGCCCGGGGGGGGGGGGGGGGGGGGGGGGTGGGGGGGGGGGTGGGGGGGGGGGTGGGGGTGGGGGTTGGGGCCTCGGTCTCGGCTTGTGGGCCTCGCCGTGGTATTGGGGCGACGTAGCCTACGCCGATCCCTACCTCTACGACGGTGGCTACGACTATGCGCCGCCACCGTCCGGTGACAGCTATGGTCCGCCGCCGTCGAACGGTTCCTACGGACCGCCTCCCGCGTCCTCCGACAATTACAACTGCTCAGCTTGGCGCTGGGACGACAGTGCAAAAAAATACGTGCAGGTTCGCGCAGCCTGTAACTGAGGTCAAATAAGTCCGCCCCGCTACTTTGTGCAGGGCGGACTTATGTCCAGCGCAGCCTATACGACGGCGTCGAGGTACTCGATGTCCGGCCGGCCCGCCATAAAGGGGCCCATCTTTCGGCCCAACTCGCGGAAATAGTCGCTTCCGCCGTGAGCAGTAAGCGAGTCCTGGTCCTTGTAGAGTTCAACGACCTTGTAGACCGTCGGATCAGTCCGGGTCTTCGTGAGCTGATAGAGAAGGTTTCCCGGCTCGTTCTGCCGCACCTTGCCGGTCAGTTCGAGGAACACTGCCTCGAAATCGGCTTGCTTGCCGTCCTGCACCTTAATCGTCGCCACGATCCCAATCATAGTCACCTCCGCATGCGCGCGGGCGCCATCGCCCGACCATCGCTTTCGGGCGCGACGTTAGGGGATCGATGAAGGGCAATGCAAGGGCGCGGCGCGCCAAAGCCGCTAGCGTTGAACGCCATCCCAGCCGTATGCGACCCATGAATGCCCGCCGACGTGCCGCGCTTCGATGATGTCCGTATCGGCGGAGGCTCTCACCGTCCTGCGCGCCTTGAACGCGGCCAGCGACAGCGCGACCAGGGCCGATGCCATGAACCCGATGACCACGAATGTGGCCGCGAAGACAACAGCCAGCACGGCGCCCACAACGATCGCGGAAATCGTGGCGATACCCCCGATGAACCAGGCTAGTCCTCGCAAAGCCGACCGCCCGGGTCGCCTGTTGATGACATTTGGCCGTTCCATGGCGCGCCTCTCATTCCCGCGATCGCGGATGGCCTTTAGTTTGTCAAGACTGGTAGGATCGTCAACCGCGCTTGCGTCGGAAAATGGGCGATAGAGGTTAAATTTCCGCATGACGGCGTCTGATGGTCGGGAATCCGCTCGCTGGACATTCTGCATCGACCGCGGAGGCACATTTACGGACGTCATCGGAAGAGCCCCGGATGGCCGCGAGTGGTCGCTCAAGATTCCCTCCGAAGCTCCGCGTCAAGCCGACGCCGGCGTTGTCGCGATGCGCCGCCTGCTGAATGTGGCGGATGACGCGCCTTTCCCCGCCGGCCGAGTGTCGTCTATCCGGGTGGGCACGACGGTCGCGACCAACGCGCTGCTGCAGCGATCGGGCGCGAAAACGCTGTTCGTAACCAACCGGGGCTTCGCCGACGCCCTGCTCATTGGTGATCAGACGCGCCCGCATCTCTTCGCACGCGACATCGCCAAGCCAGGGCCGCTCTATTCGGGCGTGGTGGAATCCGCCGGGCGCATGGCGGCGGGAGGGGATGTCGTGTCGCCCCTGGACCAGGACGCTTTGAGATGGGAGTTGGATGAGGCTTTGGCCGCTGGTTTCGAGAGCGTCGCCATCACCTTCGTCCACGGCGATCTGTATCCGGACCACGAGCAACTCGCGTCGACCTTGGCCCGGGCGGCCGGATTCGGATTTGTGGCGATCGGCAGTGAAGTCTCGCCTCTGCCCAGGTTCATCGCCCGCGCCCAGACGACGATCGCCGACGCCTATCTGACTCCGGGGCTGCGGGCTTATGTCAAATCCGTCAGCGAAGCCGTGGCTGGCGCCGATCTCTACTTCATGACCTCGGGCGGAGGCCTGGTTCGCGCGGACGTCTTTCGAGGCCGGGACGCAGTCCTTTCCGGTCCGGCCGGCGGCGTCATAGCCGTGGCCGGCTTGACGGAATCGACGCAGAGCGACGCCGCTCTTGGTTTCGACATGGGCGGCACCTCGACCGATGTCTGCCGGTTCGCGGGCCGGATCGAGCGTCGAGACCACGCCGAGGTGGCCGGTGTGCGGCTTCGCTCTCCGATGGTTGATGTGGAGACGATCGCGGCGGGCGGAGGGTCTATTCTCGACTTCGACGGATTCCGCGCGAGAGTGGGGCCGGCGAGCGCGGGCGCGCACCCAGGACCGGCCGCATACGGGCGCGGCGGTCCGGCGACGATCACCGACGCCAATCTGGTCCTCGGGCGCCTCGATGCCGGGGCCATGCCTGAGCTGTTCGGCCCGCGGGGCGATGCGCCGCTGGACGCCGCTGCCGCACGCGCTCGGCTTTCGGACCTGGCGACGCGCATGGGCCTCCCCACCCCGGAGGCGGCTGCCGAGGGATTCCTCGCTGTCGCCGTCGAACAGATGGCGGGCGCGATCCGCCGTGTTTCGACCGAACGGGGCTTCGATCCACGTAACCATACGCTGGTCGCGTTCGGCGGCGCGGCGGGTCAGGTCGCATGCCAGATTGCCGAGGCGCTCGACATCGATGAAATCCTGTCGCCTCGCTACGCCAGCCTGATGTCCGCCTGGGGAATAGGCCAAGCGCGATTGCGGCTCGCCCTGCGCGCGGGACTGGCGGCGTCATTGGACGAGTCGGGCGTGGCGGCCGCGGCCGAGATGGCCGTTCGTCTCGAACGCGACGCACGCTCCGGACTGGCGACCCAGGGCGTCCGCGAGACGGCCATCAATGCTAGCGTCACTATCCGCTATGCCGAGTCGGACACCGCCCTCAACGTGCCGTTGAGCACCTCGGAATCCATGACTCACGCCTTCCTGGCCGACCACCGCAGACTGTTCGGGTTTGTCGAGAACGATCACGCAATGATCATCGAAAGCGTCGAGATCGAAGCGGTCGAGGCGCAAGCGGGCGCGAAGCAACGCACCTTCGACCAAGCGCGCGCTGGCCCGCCCGGCGTCACCGAAACACTTGGTGACGTCATCAACGGTCCGGCGCTGATCACACGGGTGGACACGCAGATCTGGGTCGCGGACGGCTGGCGCGCCATTCCGCAAGCAGACGGCCTGACGCGGCTGGTTCGGATCCATCCGCGCCGCCAACGCCCGTCCTCCGACACTGTAGCTGATCCGGTCACCCTTGAATTGTTCAACCGCCGGTTCATGGGTGTCGCCGAAGCGATGGGCGCGGCCCTGGAGCGCACCGCCAGGTCGGTGAACATCAAAGAACGATTGGATTTCTCCTGCGCGCTTTTTGACGAACACGGGGATCTCGTCGCCAACGCGCCGCATATGCCGGTGCATCTGGGCTCAATGGGCGCCAGTGTCAGAGCCGTTCAGGGCCGTCACCCGCGATTGGTCCCCGGAGAAGCATTCGCGCTCAACAATCCGTATGCCGGCGGAACCCACCTTCCGGACATTACGGTGGTCATGCCGGTCTTTCACGGCGATTGCGTCGCGCCCATGTTCTTCGTTGCGGCCCGCGGCCACCACGCTGATGTCGGCGGCGTCCAGCCCGGCTCGATGCCGCCGTTCTCGACAACCGTTGATGAAGAAGGCGTCCTGCTCGACGCGCTCCCCATCATGCGAAACGGGGATTTTCTCGAACCGGACGTGCGTCGGGCCCTTACCGCTGGCCGCTATCCGGCCCGCTCGCCCGATCGCAACATCGGAGATCTCAAGGCACAGATCGCCGCCTGCCAGAGCGGCGCGAATGCCGTAATCGCAATGATCGACAGCTACGGGCTCGAGGCTGTCACCCGTTACATGGGCTTCGTGCAGCAAAACGCCGAAGCCAATGTGCGAAGAGCGATCACCCGGCTCGCCAACGGGAGGGCGACCGTCTCTATGGATGGCGGCGGAACGATCGCGGTGGAGATCACCGTCGACGCGGGCGCCGGTCGCGCGACGCTGGATTTCACCGGGACGTCCGCACAATTGCCGACCAATTTCAACGCACCTTCCGCCATCGTCAGCGCTGCGGCTCTCTATGTGTTCAGGACCCTCGTCGATGACGACATTCCACTCAACGCCGGTTGTCTCAAGCCGCTGGACCTGCGCATACCGTCGGCGTCGATGCTCAACCCCCAGCCACCAGCCGCCGTGGTCGCCGGGAACGTCGAAACCAGCCAGCACATCGTCGACGCCCTCTATGAGGCTCTCGGCGCGATGGCGCATTCCCAAGGCACGATGAACAACTTCACGTTCGGCGACGCCGACCGTCAATATTACGAGACGATCTGCGGCGGCGCCGGGGCGACGGCCAGCGCGGCGGGGGCGAGCGCGGTTCACAGCCACATGACCAATTCGCGGCTGACCGATCCCGAGATTCTCGAACGCCGGTTCCCGATTCGCGTCGAGCGGTTCGCCGTGCGCAGGGGATCGGGCGGTCGCGGCGCGCACGTCGGCGGAGACGGCGTCATTCGAAGAATTCAATTCCTCGCTGAAATGGACGTTGCCCTGCTGTCCACCCGTCGGGAACACGCGCCAAAGGGATTGGCGGGCGGATTGGACGGCGCGCCGGGACGCCAGAGGTTGATCGCCGCCGACGGAACGGTAAAGGAACTCTCCGGCTGCTTTTCACTTAAGGTTCAGCCTGGCGACGCCATCGAGATAGAAACGCCGGGAGGCGGCGGTTACGGAACCCCGGGCAAGCTCCCTCAATCGTAGAATCAAGGAACCGAACATGTCGGCCCCTGCACTTATTTTCGCTCTTGCCCTGATGGCGGCAGACCCGCCGGCCGCCGCCAATGCCCCTCAGGGTGAGCCGCTCCCGGCCGGTGCGCCCACGGAAGACTATCCGCTGACCGCCTGGTGTTACGGCGCGATGAGCGAGTACCTTGACATCTATGAGCGCGTAAAGCCGGACCTGAAGGCAATCGACAAGATGTTCGGATCGTCCGAACCGAACGAGCCGCAGCCGTACGCGTCCGACATGGCTGCCGCTCATGTCGAACTGAAGGTTCTCGCGGACGCCGTGACCTCTGCTGAAAAAGCCAGTCCCAGCCCGATCGGCCCCGAGGGCGCGCAGGCCGTCAAACTAGGCCGGTCGGTCTGGGGGCCGGCGGAAGCCAAGACCGATCGCGAACTGGCCCGGGCATGGCTGTCGTGGGCCTTGCCCGATCGCTGCGACACCACCGCGCGGGCCTTGGCGAACAAGTCCGCCCTACTGGGCCAGGCGCTCAAGTACAATACGCCGCCGAGCACGCCGGACGCCGGCGCCCCACCGCCATCAGAGGCGCCTTCCGCCCAGCCTCAGCCGGAGGCTGGATCTCCACCGCCATCGGAAGCGCCTGCAACTCCGCCCCCCTCCACCTCCCCTTCCGGGGCAGCACCTGATGCGCCCGCTCCGGCCCCTGCGTCAGAGCCTCCCGCGCCGCCACCTGCGGCGGGCGACGCCACGCCGGGCGGCCAGGCCATCCCACAGTCTGTTCCGCCTTCCATGAGCCCGCCTCAAACCGGCCAGCCGGACCCGAACGCCCCAATTCCGGACCCGACACCGAAGTTCTGATTGTCAGGGAGAACGTCAGGATTTCGTGATCAGGGCGTCGTCGATCTCGGCGGCGCGAATAGCCGCCGGGCGCCCTGAGATGCGAGCCCAATAGCCCTCGAATGCGGGGCGCTTTTCCAGTGAGCCGAAGCGCAGGCCAAAGCCGATTTGGGAGCCGACATAGACGTCCGCGGCGGTGAACTGGTCGCCGACGACGTAGTCACTCTGTGATACCGCCTGCTCGAGCACGTCGATCGCCGTTGCATAACGGCCGTAGCCGGCAATCATCTCGCGGCCCGCCGGAACCTCGAAGCCCAGAGACTTGTTGGTCGTCGCCGCCTCGATCGGCCCGGCGGCGAAGAACAGCCACCGGTCGTAGGTCCCGCGCGCCGGATCGCCGAGCGCGGGCGCCAGTCCTGTTTCGGGGAATGCGTCGGCCAGATAGGCGCAGATCGCCGCGCATTCGGTGACGACGGTGTCGCCGTGCTTGATGGCGGGAACCTTGCCCATCGGATTGATCGCCAGATAGTCCGTTGATTTCAACGTGGCGAAGTCCATCAGCTCCGTGTGGTACGGCTGATTCACCTCTTCGAGCATCCACCGCGCGATCCGGCCGCGCGACATCGGATTGGTATAGAAAACGAGTTCGTCGCTCATGGGGGCTCCTGGCGCCAAGCCGATCAGGTCATCGAACATAACATGAACGCAGGGCGGAGGCCAGGGCCCACCGCGGACTTCGCCGCTTTTTCATGCGCCGGCGAGAGCCGCGCCCTGGCCGCTGGCTGGCCACTGACGGGCCTCCGGGTGGCCCTTGCCGGCAGCTCCAGGCCACTCATTGGCCCCCTTCTGGCCTTGAAGAATCCCCGCAATTACTTGTAAAGGTTATATATTTTAATTCCAGACTGAAATTCCGACGTCAGATCGACCTGTCGCCGCCCCCGCAGTTTCATATTGCAATATCTCGCCCGATTGTCAAGGCTCCCGCGGTCACACCCCTCGCGCCGGCTCGTAGTTGAGGATCGGCGAGAGCCAGCGTTCCGCCGTCTTGACGTCCCAACCCTTGCGGCGAGCATAGTCGACAACCTGGTCGCGTTCGATCTTGCCTACCCCGAAATAGTGGGCGTCCGGGTGGGCGAAATAGAGGCCCGAGACGGAGGCCGGCGGGGTCATAGCGTAGCTTTCGGTGAGCTCGATGAGGGTGGCGGAGGGGGCTTCGAGGAGGTCGAACAAGGCCCGCTTCTCGGTGTGATCCGGCTGGGCCGGATAGCCGGGCGCGGGACGGATGCCGCGGTACTGTTCGGTCAGCAGCGCGTCGAGATTGAACGGCTCGTCCGGCGCGTAACCCCAGAGTTCGGTGCGCACCTTGTGGTGCAGCGCTTCGGCGAACGCTTCGGCCAGGCGGTCGGCCAGGGCGGCGGCGATGATCGCGGAATAGTCGTCGCCGGCGGCCTTGTAGCGCGCCGCGACCGCCGCCTCGCCCAACCCGGCGGTGACCGCGAAACCACCGATCCAGTCCTCGCCGTGCGGGGCGATGAAATCGGCGAGCGCGACGTTCGCCCTGCCCTCGGCCTTGGCCATCTGCTGGCGCAGGCTGTGCAGCCGGGCGCGCTCCACCGCCCGGCTTTCGTCGGTCCAGACGACGATGTCGTCGCCATCGGCGTTGGCGGGCCACAGGCCGACGACGCCGCGCGCCTCGAACCAGCGTTCGGCGACGATCTGGTCGAGCATCTTCACCGCGTCGGCGTAGAGATCGCGCGCGGCCTCGCCGACCACCTCGTCCTCGAGGATGGCGGGGAAGCGGCCGACCAGCTCCCAGGCCGAGAAGAACGGCGTCCAGTCGATATGGCGGGCGAGCTCGCCGAGGTCGTAGCCGGCGAACGCGCGCGTGCCGGTGAAGCTGGGCCTCGGCGCCTGATAGACCGACCAGTCGATCTCGAAGCGGTTGGCGCGCGCGGCGGCGAGCGGCGTGCGCAGCTTGGCGACCTGCCCGCGCGCGAACTGTTCGCGGATGCGGACGTACTCCTCGCGCGTGGCGGTTTCGGTGTTGCCCTTCTCGGTCGCCGAAAGCAATGACGAGACCACGCCGACGGCGCGGCTGGCGTCGAGAACATAGGTGGTCGAACCACGCGCATAGGCGGGCTCGATCTTCACCGCCGTGTGGGTGCGGCTGGTGGTGGCCCCGCCGATCAGGAGAGGGATGTCGAAGCCGCGCCGCTCCATCTCGCTGGCGACGAACACCATCTCGTCGAGCGAAGGGGTGATCAGGCCCGACAGGCCGACGATGTCGACCTTGAGCGAGACCGCCTCGTCGAGGATACGGTCGGCCGGCACCATCACGCCGAGGTCGATGACCTCGTAGTTGTTGCACTGCAGGACGACGCCGACGATGTTCTTGCCGATGTCGTGGACGTCGCCCTTGACGGTGGCCATCAGCACGCGGCCAGCCATCTGGCGGGGCTTGCCGGCCTGCTCGGCCTCCATGAACGGCAGCAGCCAGGCGACGGCCTGCTTCATCACCCGGGCCGATTTGACGACCTGCGGCAGGAACATCTTGCCGGCCCCGAACAGGTCGCCGACGACGTTCATGCCGTCCATCAGCGGGCCTTCGATGACGTCGAGCGGCCGGTTGGAGGCAAGGCGCGCTTCTTCGGTATCGGCGTCGATGAATTCGGTGATGCCGTGCACCAGGGCATGGCTGAGGCGCTCGGCGACGGTTCCAGAACGCCACACGTGGTCGACGACCCGTGCGACGGCCTTGCCCCCCTTGTACTTGGGGGCCAGCTCGACGAGGCGTTCGGTGGCGCCGGCCTTGCGGTTGAGGATGACGTCCTCGACGGCCTCGCGCAGCTCCGGCTCGATCTCGTCATAGACCGGCAGGTCGCCGGCGTTGACGATGCCCATGTCCATGCCCGCCGCGATGGCGTGGTAGAGGAACACCGAGTGCATGGCGCGGCGCACCGGCTCGTTGCCGCGGAAGCTGAAGGAGACGTTGGAGACGCCGCCGGAGACGCGGGCGTGCGGCAGCAGCTGCTTGATCGCGCGGGTCGCTTCGATGAAGTCGACGCCGTAGTTGTCGTGCTCCTCGATTCCGGTGGCGATGGCGAAGATATTGGGGTCGAAGATGATGTCTTCGGGCGGGAAGCCAATCCGCCGGGTGAGCAGATTGTAGGCGCGCTCGCAGATCTCGACCTTGCGGTTGCGCGTGTCGGCCTGGCCCTGCTGGTCGAAGGCCATGACCACCACGGCGGCGCCGTAGCGCAGGCACTTGGTGGCCTGCTCTAAGAACTTCTCCTCGCCCTCCTTCAGGCTGATCGAGTTGACGATCGCCTTGCCCTGCACGCACTTCAGTCCCGCCTCGATCACCTCCCATTTGGAGCTGTCGATCATGATCGGCACGCGCGCGATGTCGGGTTCGGCGGCGATCAGGTTGAGGAAGGTGGTCATGGCGTGGACGCTGTCGAGCAGGCCCTCGTCCATGTTGACGTCGATGACCTGGGCGCCGGCGGCGACCTGATCGCGGGCGACGGTCAGCGCAGCGGTGTAGTCGCCGTCGCTGACCAGCTTGCGAAAGCGCGCCGAGCCGGTGACGTTGGTGCGCTCGCCGATGTTTACGAAAGTGGGCCTCATCTAGAGATCCCTCCCTCCCCTTCATGGGGAGGGACAGACGGCGAAGCCGTCAGAGTGGGGCGCGGCAGGCAACCCCCACGCTTTCTACGGTGCGGCGGAGCCCCACTCTGGATGCTTCGCATCCTGTTCCTCCCCATGAAGGGGAGGGAGGAAGATTTTGATTTCACTGGCATTATGCGAGTTCGAAGGCTTCCAAGCCTGACAACCTCATCGCCGGCGCCCGGCTGGGAATCTCCCGCGGCTTCACCCCCGCCACGGCCTCGGCGATGTGCCTGATGTGGTCGGGCGTCGTACCGCAGCAGCCGCCGAGGATGTTGGCGAGGCCGCTCTTCGCCCATTCCTCGAGGTGGCAGGCGGTCTGGTGCGGCTCCTCGTCGTATTCGCCGAAAGCGTTGGGCAGGCCGGCGTTGGGATAGGCGGCGATCAGGGTGTCGGCGATGCGGGACAGCTCGGCGACATGCGGGCGCATCAGGTCGGCGCCGAGCGCGCAGTTGAAGCCGACCGCGAACGGGCGGGCATGGCGCACGGAGTTCCAGAAGGCCTCGACGGTCTGGCCCGACAGCGTGCGGCCGGAGCGGTCGGTGATGGTGCCGGAAATCCAGATCGGCAGCGGCTCGAGGCCTTCGTCGGCGAGGTCGAGGATGGCCTTGATCGCGGCCTTGGCGTTGAGGGTGTCGAAGATCGTCTCGATGAGGAAGAAATCGACGCCGCCCTCCTGCAGCGCCCTGGCCTGTTCGACATAGGCGGCGTGGACCTCGTCGAAGGTGACACTGCGCGCACCAGGATCGTTGACGTCGGACGACATCGACAGCGTGCGGCTGAGCGGACCGATGGCGCCGGCGACGAAGCGCGGCTTGTCGGGGGTCCTGGCCGTCCAGCGATCGGCGGATTCGCGGGCGAGACGCGCCGCGGCGAGGTTGATGTCGCGCGCGGCCTCCTCCAGCCCGTAATCGGACTGGCTGATGCGCGTGGCGTTGAAGGTATTGGTCTCGCCGATGTCGGCGCCGGCCTCGAAATATGCATCATGGAGTTCCGTGACGAGCGCCGGACGGGTCAGGCACAGTAGGTCATTGTCGCCCTTGAGCGGCATGTTGTGACGGGCAAACCGCTCGCCGCGGAAGTCTTCCTCGGAGAGGCCCTGGCGCTGGATCATCACGCCCCACGATCCGTCGAGGACGAGGACGCGTTCGCGGGCGGCTGCGCGCAGGCGTTCGAGAGCGGTGGTCATGGGATCTCCTCGCGCACACCCAGCACACGGCAGATCGCGTAGACGAGGTCGGCGCGGTTGAGCGTGTAGAAATGGAAATCGGGAAAGCCCTCTTCCTCCAGCTTCGCGCACATTTCAGATGCGACAGAACAGGCGATCAGGCGGCGGGTTTCGGGATCCTTGTCGAGGCCTTCGAACAGATTCCCAAGCCATGCAGGAAGGTCGATGCCGCATGGCGCAGCCATCGATTTCAAACCCTTGAAGTTGGTGACCGGCATGATCCCGGCGCAGATCGGGATGGTAACGCCGGCGGCGCGGACCTTCTCCATGAAGCGCAGGAAGCCGTCGATGTCGAAGAAGAACTGGGTGATGGCGCGGCTAGCGCCGGCGTCGACCTTGGCCTTGAGCACGTCGATGTCGTGATCGATGGACAGGCTCTCGGGATGCACCTGGGGATAGAGGCCGACCGAAACCTCGAACGGGCCGGCGTTCCTGATCGCGCTGGCGAGTTCCGTGGCGTGGGCGTAGCCGTCGGCGCGCGGCTGATAGACCCCGCCGATGCGGCCGGGCGGGTCTCCGCGCAGGGCGACGATGTGCCTGACGCCGGCGTCCCAATAGTCGGTGATGACTTCGTCCACCTCGGCGCGCGAGGCCTCGACGCAGGTCAGATGCGCGGCCGGCTTGAGCGTCGTTTCGCGCAGCATGCGCAGGACCGTGCGGTGCGTGCGCTCACGCGTCGAGCCGCCGGCGCCGTAGGTGACGGACACGAACTCGGGATTCAGCGGTTCGAGCCGGCGGATCGACTGCCACAGGATCTCCTCGGCCTCCGGCGTCTTCGGCGGCGAAAATTCGAACGAGACGTTGAGACGCCGTGGCCGGCGGCCGCCGGCGCGCGCGATCGGTCCAAGCGCGCTCTCGGCGCCGTCGGCAGGGGGTGTCATGCAAACCTCCGCAGGCGTTCGGCGTCGCGTTCGGCGCTCCATATCTTCACGGTCACGCCATCGCCCGTGGCGGGGGGCAAGGCCGTGGCATGGATCCGCGCGAGGCCCGCGCCTTGCAGCCAGCGCGAGATCTCCTCGTCGGAAAACCCGAGCCGGCGATGGCGATGTTCAGCGCGCAGGAATTCGTGCTCATGGGGTGCGAAATCGACAATCAGCAGCTTGCCGCCGGGCGCGGTCAGGCGGGCGGCTTCCGCGACCGCCGCGGCCGGCTCGCTGAGGTAATGCAGGACCTGATGAACGACGACCAGATCCGCGGCGCCGCTCGCCAGGCCGGTCCCATGGATATCACCGTGGCGCAGTTCGCAAGCCGTCAGTCCGGCTTCCGCGACCCGCGAGCGCGCGATGTTGAGCATCTGCCGGGAAAGATCCAGGCCCAGCGCCGAAGCCGCCCGTGTCCCCAGCAGTGTCAGCATCCTCCCCGACCCCGTACCCAGGTCGATCAGGCGGCTGAAGGGGCCCTCCCCCACCGCCGCGACGATCGCCGCCTCGACGGCGGTCTCGGAGGTATGGAAGGCGCGGATCTCGTCCCAGCGCTCGGCGTTGTCGGCGAAATAGCTGGCGGCCTGGTCCGCGCGCTCGGCCCGCACGCCGGCCAGGCGCTCGGCGTCGCGCGCCAGGCCCTCATCGTCAGCCACGATGACGGCGAGCATGACCTCCACCATACGACAGGCCGGCCCGTCGCCGACGAGCCGGTAGAACACCCAGGCGCCGTCGGGGAATCGCTCCACGAGGCCAGCATCTGTCAACAGTTTCAGGTGCCGGGAGACGCGCGGCTGGCTCTGACCGAGCACGCGGGTGAGTTCCAACACCGCCAGTTCCTCGCGCTTGAGCAGCGCAAGGATGCGCAGGCGCGTCGGCTCGCCGGCCGCGCGCATGATCTCCACGGCCTGATCGGAGGTCAGCGACATGAAGATATAAAGATATCTTTATATGTTCCTGTCAAGGCGATTGGAGCCTCTTCTGTCCCCTCCTGGATCAGCGTATAAGCGCGCCATGCCCGGTCTCACCTATGCCATCGGCGACATCCATGGTCGTCTCGACCTGCTGCGCGCGGCGGTCGACGCCATCGCCGCACACGCGCGTGGGGGGCTCCACAAGGTGATCTGTCTTGGCGACTATGTCGACAGGGGCTCCGATTCCAAGGGCGTCATCGAAACGCTCATGGTCTTGACGGCGAACGCGCCGTGGCGGTGCCTGATGGGAAATCATGAGGACATGATGGCGGGCTCATTGCGATCGCGAGATCCCGACGACATCGACCGTTGGCTGAACAACGGAGGCGACGCGACGCTGGATTCCTATTCAGACAAAGTGCCCCTCGCCCATCTCGAGTGGCTCGAGTCGCTCCCGCTGCTCCACCGCGACGACCATCGCCTCTACGTCCATGCCGGCGTAGCGCCCGGGGCGCCCGTGGAGTCTCAGGACAAACGTGTGCTCGTCTGGATCCGCGAGGCTTTCCTCACGGCGAATGCCTCCGCCCTGCCCTGCCATGTGGTCCACGGCCACACCCCCTTCTGGCGCAAGAAACCCGACCCCGCCGTGCCCGAGCGCCTGCCGCATCGCACCAACCTCGACACCGGCGCCTATTTCACCGGGATATTGAGCGTGGGCGTTTTCGACGACGCGATCCCCGGCGGTCCGGTGGAGATCCTGTCGATCACAGAGGACTGAGGCGGCCCCCCCTTCAGGGACACCGACGTCCTTCTTGCCTGGAAAAAATCCCAGCGGCCCTTGCAATCGCCGATGCATGTTCGATATATCGACATGTACGATATATCTCGTACGTATCAGAAAGTTAGAAAATGCATCTTAGACATATCAGAAGCCGCCGGTCGTCGGATTCTCACGACCGTCACCATTTCGATTCCCGCCATCACGGTCACGGGTCGAGCCGCAGCTCGCGGGTCTTCGACCAGGGCGACCTGCGCTACGTCATGCTCCGGCTGATCGCCGAGAAGCCGAGCCACGGCTATGAGCTGATCAAGGAGATCGAGGACCGGCTGGGCGGGGCCTACAGTCCCAGTCCCGGCACCGTCTACCCCACGCTGACCCTGCTCGAAGAGCTCGGCTTCGTGACCGTCGCCGCGAGTGACGGCTCCAAGAAGGCCTACTCGATCACCGACGCGGGCCGCGCAGAGTTGGAAAAGAACCGGGCCACGGTCGAGGCGATCTTCTCGAAGATCGACGAGGTGGCCAAGCGCGCCGGCAACGTCACGCCGCCCCAGCTCGTACGGGCGATCGAAAACCTCAAGCTGGCGCTTCGGCTGAGGCTGGAACGCGGCAAGCTCAGCGATCAGCAGGTCGCCGACGTGGCCGCCGCCCTCGACGCCGCCGCCTCGACGGTCGAACGGGACTGAGCGAGCGCTGGCGTTCAATCCCTGACGGGATTGGCCAGGGGTTCGCCCGCGAAGAAGCGGCGGAGATTCTCGCGGGTCAGGGCGACCATCTTGGGAACGGCGGCCGAGGTCGCGCCGGCGGT
>Ga0302314_10013667_pt1 | contig 13936 bp, 16 predicted proteins | sample III_Palsa_N2_3_FD_200533 | JGI IMG/M metagenome (GOLD analysis project Ga0302314, IMG submission 200533) | Peat permafrost microbial communities from Stordalen Mire near Abisko, Sweden - III_Palsa_N2_3 | ecosystem: Environmental > Terrestrial > Soil > Palsa > Peat permafrost | place: Sweden... | reverse complement strand
CTGCACGAAGCCGCGAGCACCGGCGACCTGACAACAGACGAGACGGTCGCCGACGCCGCGGTGCTCCTGTTCGGCGGCATCGACACCACCGAGGGGATGATTCTCAACGCGGCCTGGCACCTGCTCAGCCACCCGGACCAGCTGCGCCTGGTGCGCGAAGACCCCGGGCTGCTCCCCGGCGCCATCGAGGAATCGCTCCGGCTCGAGCCCGCCGCCGCCGTCGTCGACCGGTACGCGACCGGGGACGTCCGCCTGGGCGGCGCCGCGATCCGGGCCGGCGACCCGGTCACCGTGTCGATCAGCGGCGCGAACCGCGATCGCGCCGTCTTCGCCGACCCGGACCGGTACGACATCCGCCGGGCGAACGCCGCCCGGCACCTGGCGTTCGCCCACGGCCCGCACTTCTGCCTCGGCGCGCACCTGGCCCGGGCCGAGACCAGCGCCGCCGTCCGCACCCTGCTCGCCCGGCTGCCGGGGCTGCGCCTGGGCCCCGGGCCGACGGACGGACCCCGCGGCCTGGTCTTCCGCAAGCCGCCCGCGCTGCCCGTCGTGTGGGACTAGAGCGGATCCTCCCGGCCGAGGGCCGCGTTGCGGACCGTCGCCGGAACCCGCAGCCGCTCGTCGCGGTACAGCTCCCGCAGGCCGTCGAGGGTGCCGTCGGGGTCCTGGGTCAGCGGGGCGAGCCGGTCGAAGAGCGCGGCCAGGTCGTCGCCGATCGGGCGCTCGGGGCCGGGCATCGCGCCCCACAGGTCCCAGGGCAGCAGCTCGGTGTTCAGCAGGGCCGCGCCGTCGCGCATGAGGTTGGCGGCGACCCACCAGTCGCCGGCCTCCTTGAGCATGCTGAGCCCGAACGATTCCGGGTCGGCCTCCCCCGACCGGATCCGCCGCCAGGCCTCTCCCCCGATGAGGAACTGGTCGCGGGGCACGTCAGTCAGGTCGAAATCGATCGGGAACCAGCCCCGCTGCACGTCATCGACCTGCGCGTCGACCAGCAGCCAGCGCTGCCGCCCGGCGTCCCAGTACTCGCACACCCAGTGGTCCTCGAACATCGGCGTGCCGAAGTACCCGCCGAACCCGCAGCGGGCCCGGGCCGGGGTCCCGTGCGCCCGGAGCATGGCCGTCATCAGCACGGTGAAGTGCCGGCAGTTGCCCGGCAGCCGCCCGGCGGGCGCCCGGGCCACCTCCAGCGGCCGCGGGTCGCGGGCGACGATCTCGGCCAGGAGGTCCCCGGCCGGACGGACGTGCACGGTCCGCCGGTCCTCCTCGGTCAGCGTCACCCCGTACCCGCCCGCCATGTGCTCGTGGATGACCAGGCCGTGCAGGACGGCGGCGAGCGCGGCCGGATCAGCCGGCAGCTCCTCGACCAGGGACCGGTTGGGGCCGAGGTCGGTCATGACGGCGGGACGGGTGTAGAACTCGCGGGTATCGGCGTCCACGGGCACGCTCCTTCTTCGGTGGCTGAAGTACTGACCCGGCCGACGCTACGGAATCATCGCCGACACCTCCTGTCAGCGATCCCCGGGGTACTTGACCCTCGGGTTACCGGAAGGCCGATGCTGGCGCCGTGGACGACGACGAGCTGATGACCATCGGGCGGTTCGCCCGGCTGACCGGCCTGACCGCGGGCACGCTGCGGCACTACGACGAGGTCGCCCTGCTCCGGCCGGCCAGCGTCGACGCCGCGTCCGGGTACCGCCGCTACCGGCGCGGCCAGGCCAGCCGGGCCAAGCGGATCGCCATGCTCCGCGACGCCGAGCGCTTCCTCGAGGAAGGAATCCCGATGCCCGGGCTCCCGGCCGGCTGCCGGCCCTGCCAGATCAAGATCGCCGTCGATGACGTCGACACCGCGGCCGCGTTCTACGCCGCGGCGTTCGGCTTCCGCCTGGAGGTCATCCGGCGCACCGAACAGGCCGACTACTCCTCCTTCACGTTCGGCGCTTACGGGCAGGACGGCTTCTTCCTGATGGTCCTGATCACCGGCCGGGACCGGATGGACCTGCCCGGCCCGTCGACGTTCGGGCTGCTGGTCGACGACCTCGACGCCCGCCACGCCGGTGCCCTGAAGGCCGGCGCGGCCGAGACCGTGGCCCCGCACGCCGCCGAGGGCATGCCCCGGTGCTCGGCGGTCCGCGACCCGAGCGGCAACTGGATATGGCTCTACCAGGCCTGACGCCGGCCGGGCGTGGGCGGTCACGCGCGGGTGGGAGGCGCCCCGGTACGTTCATTGCGACGATCTTGATCTTGGTGAACGGGCCGGGGCGACTCCCGCGGCTCCGTGACTTCCAGAGAGCGGGGTGGACGGCGATGACGACGCGACTGGCCCGGGACGAGCCGCGCGTGCTGCGCGCGGGCACGATCGGCGAGGCGTGGCTCGCCGTGGCCGCCGCGATCGTCGACGGCGGCCGGCCCAGCCGGTACGACGACCTCCCGGTCCGGGAGATCTCGCTCGTCACCCTGGCGGTCGAGCGGCCCGCCCCGGATGACGCGATCATCGCCCGGCACGCCGACCCCGGGCGGCTGGCCTGGATGCACGCCAACTTCACCGACTACTCCCGGGTCGCGGCCCTCGGCGACGCCGACAGCTACGCCACCCGGCTGCTGGACTACGAGCACTCCGGCCGGGACCAGGTCCGGTGGGTGATCGACCGGCTCCGCGCCGACCCCGCGTCGCGCTCGGCGACGATCACCACGCTGCAGCCGCACACCGACACGGCCTACATCCCCTGCGTCAGCATGCTCGACTTCTGGCTGCCCGGCGGGGCCGTCGAGCTGGTCGTGTACGCGCACAGCATCGACTTCGGGGCCAAGGGCTACGGCAACCTGGTCGAGCTGGCCGCGCTGCAGGCGCACGTCGCCGCCGAACTGGGCCTGCCCGTCGGCCGGCTGCTGATGACGGTGAAGTCGGCCCACGTGTACGAGACCGAGCTGGCCTACATCGAGGGCGTGCTGGCGGCCAGCGGCTGACCTTCTTCGGCCGCGGTGACGCGGCTGACCCGGATCAGGTTGGCCGCCAGGGCCGCGGCCCAGGCGGCGGCGACCGTCGCGGCCGCGCGCTGCAGCCGCCCTGGCAGGGGATCTGGGCGAAGGACAGCAGGCAGCCGAGTCCCAGCACCGAGAACGCCAGCATCCACGGGGCGTAGGCCGCGACCCGGCCGACGCCCGCCAGGGCGGGCCGGAGCCCGGCGAGCGCGAAGACGGCCGTGCCCAGGCCGGCCAGCCGGCCGTGAACGCCACCGGGGCCAGCAGCCCGGCCCAGCCGGCCGCGGCTCTGCTCCCGGGCATCATGCCTCCCCCAGGTCGCTGCCGTCCCGCTTCCACCAGGGATCGCGGCGGGGCTGGGCCGCGGCCGGCGCGGGCGGTGCCTGCCCGGTGAGCCTGCGGGCCAGCCGGGTGAAGACCTCGACCTCCTCGTCGCTCCAGTCCGACGTCCAGGCCGTGAAGATCTCCAGGCCCTCGCCGATGAGCCGGCTCATCTCCTGCTCGCCCGCCCCGGTCAGCCCGGCCAGGTAGGAGCGGCCGTCAGCGGGGTCGGGGCGGATCTCCACCCGCCCGGACTCGCGCAGCAGCTTCACCCGGCCGGTGACCGAGGACCGGGGCACCTCGAGCTGGCGGGCGATCTCACTCGGCGACAGCAGGCCCTCCCGCAGCAGCAGCTGCATGACCGCGGCCAGCTCCACGTCGAAGGCCCGGGCCTGGCCCCGGTTGACCAGCTGCACCAGGGCCATGACCGCGCCGGCCAGCTCCTGCACGTTCTCGCGCCGCGGCATGAACGTAGGCTAACTTAGTTCGTACCTCGTATCAACTAAAAAACCGTTCCTGGCGTCGGACGCTGCTGGGCTAACCTCGTGGGGGTGAGCCGAGACAAACGCGGAGTGACGCCGCAGAGCGAAGACTTCTCCGCCTGGTACAACGAAGTGGTCTTCAAGGCGGAGCTCGTCGACCGCGGCCCGGCCAAGGGCACGATGGTCATCCGGCCGTACGGGTACCGGGTGTGGGAGCTGCTGCAGGCCGAGCTCGACCGGCTGATCAAGGAGACCGGGCACCAGAACGCGTACTTCCCGCTGCTCATCCCGCAGAGCTACCTGCAGCGCGAGGCCGAGCACATTGAGGGGTTCGCGCCCGAGCTCGCGGTCGTCACCCACGCGGGCGGCAAGCAGCTCGAGGAGCCGCTCATCGTCCGGCCGACCTCCGAGACGGTCATCGGCGAGTCCATGGCCAAGTGGATCAGCTCCTACCGGGACCTGCCCATGCTGCTCAACCAGTGGGCGAACGTGGTCCGCTGGGAGCTGCGGCCGCGGATGTTCCTGCGCACCACCGAGTTCTTGTGGCAGGAGGGCCACACCGCGCACGCGGACGAGGCCGGCGCGATGCGGGAGACCATGCTCGCGCTGGACACGATCTACGCGCGCACCGCCCGCGGGCTCGCGGCCATGCCGGTCGTCGAGGGCGAGAAGACGCCGGGCGAGCGGTTCGCCGGCGCGGCCCGCACGTTCACCATCGAGGCCATGATGCGCGACGGCCGGGCGCTGCAGGCGGGGACCTCGCACTACCTGGGCACGAATTTCGCCCGGGCGTTCGGCATCCAGTACACCGGCGAGGACGGCGCTCTCACCCACGCCCACACCACTTCCTGGGGCATGAGCACCCGCATGATCGGCGGCATCATCATGACCCACGGCGACGACAAGGGCCTGGTGCTGCCGCCCCGGCTCGCGCCGTACCAGGTCGTCATCGTGCCGATCACCCGCGGCGACCAGGCCGCCGGGGTCTCCGAGGCCGCCGCGGCGCTGGCCCGGCGGCTGGCCGGCGCGGGCATCCGGGCGCACGTGGACGACCGGCCGCAGCTGTCGCCGGGGTTCAAGTTCAACGAGTGGGAGCTGCGCGGCGTGCCGATCCGGCTGGAGCTCGGCCCGCGCGACCTGGCCGCCGGCAGCGCGGTGATGGCCCTGCGGCTGAGCGGCGACCCCGGCCGGGGCAAGGAGCCGATCTCGCTGGACGGCGCGCCCGCGCGGCTGGCCGACGAGCTCGAGGCGTTCCAGGCGTTCCTGCTCGACCGGGCCACCGCGTTCCGGGACGCGCACACCGTCACCACCGACGCGTGGGACGACTTCACCACGGCGGTGGCCACCGGCTGGGCCCGCGCGCTGCACTGCGGAACGCCGGAGTGCGAGGCGGAGATCAAGGCCGCCACCACGGCCACGGCCCGCTGCATCCCGCTCGACGGGGAGCCCGAATCCGGCCCCTGCATCCGCTGCGGCCTCCCGTCGGCCTTCGGCAAGCGGGTCATCTTCGGCCGCGCCTACTAGGCGATGCTCCCCTTGAGGTATTTCTCGCGTGACCATCTATGTTTTCGAGTTAATTTCCGCGAAACATTACATTACATAGCGGAAACCGTGGTGCCGCCCGGGGCGCGCAATATACAGGCATGAGCACGGAAGCTGGGTACGCGACCTTCAAGGTCGAGCAGCACGGCATCGACCTGATCCCGGAATCCGAACGCCGGATGAAGCCTTCCGCGCTTTTCTGGCTGTGGGCCGGCGGCCTGTTCAACGTGGAGTACCTGTTCTACGGGACGCTGATCATGACGTTCGGCCTGTCGGTGTGGCAGGCGGTCGCGGTGATCCTCGTCGGCAACCTGACTTACGGGCTGTTCGGCTGGGCCAGCCTCCAGGGGCCGAAGACCGGGACCACCGCCTTCATGGTCTCCCGGGCGCCGTTCGGGCACAACGGCAACCGGCTGGTGGCCCTGTTCAACTGGGGGACGCAGGTCGGCTTCGAGATCGAGGGCGTCTACTTCATCGTCGCCACGGTCATCCTGCTGTTCAGCCGGTACGGCACCACGCTGGACACGGCGGGCAAGATCGCGGTCATCGTCGTCGCGGTCATCGTGCAGATGCTCATGCCCCTGCTCGGGCACGCGGCGATCAGCCGGATCCTCAAGTACCTGGGCTTCGTCTTCATCGTGTTCTTCGCCCTGCTGGCGGTCTTCACCTTCCAGCGGCTGCACCTGTCCACGTACCACGCGCACCCGGTGTCGTTCGCGGTGTGGACCACGGCGCTGGTGACGACCATCTCGGTCGGCGGCCTGGGCTGGGTCGAGAACGCCAACGACTACTCGCGGTACCTGCCTGCCTCCACCCCCGCGGTGAAGACGTTCTGGTCCGCGGCGCTAGGCGCCGCGATCCCCTCGGTCCTCCTGGAACTGCTCGGCGTGCTCGCCTACACGATCACGACCAAGACGGTCGGCATCGCCCAGCTCGGCATCCCGCAGACGTTCGACAGCTGGTTCGTGGTGCCCTTCCTGATCTTCGCCGTCGTCCAGCTGCTCGCGATCGACTCATTCAACCTGTATTCGTCCGGCGTCACGCTGCAGGCGCTCGGCGTCCCGGTCACCCGCTGGGGCGCGGTCATCATCGACACCGTGGTCTGCGGTGTGGTCACGGGCATCGTGCTGTTCCACGGGAACTTCTACAAGTACTTCGCCGGGTTCCTGCTCTACATCATCGTGTGGCTGTCCGCCTGGTTCGGCGTCTTCATTACCGATTACCTGCTGCGCCGCAGGCGCTACGACGCCGCGGGGCTGGTCGCCGAGCGGGGCGGCCCCTACTGGCGCGACGGCGGCATCCACTGGCCGGGGGTCATCGCGCTGGTGGCCGGCATCGTCGGGGCCATGCTGTGGATCAACGCGTCCTACGACTACCCCGCCTACACCGGGCCGATCTCGAACCACTTCCCCGGCCTGGCCGGCAGCGACTTCAGCTGGGCCATGGGGCTGATCGTCAGCTCCCTGGTCTACTGGGCCCTGGCCGCCCGCGGCGTGCGCGAGGAAGCCCGGGCCACCGCCGCGTGACCCCCGCCACCGGCGCGTTCATCGCCGGATAGCCGTCCGGTACCCTGGCCCGCATGGTGCCAGCCGTCAGATTCGACAGCCTGCGGACCGGCCGGCTGATCATGCGCCGGTGGCGGGACGGCGACCGGGAGCCGTTCGCGGCGCTCAACGGGGACCCCTACACCATGCGGTTCTTTCCCGCCACCCTGGACCGGGGGGCCAGCGACGCCATGATCGGGGTTCTTGAGGAACGGTTCGAGTCTCAGGGCTTCGGGCTGTGGGCGCTGGAGATCGCGGACACCGCCCAGTTCATCGGCTTCACCGGGCTCAACCCGATGCCTGACGGCGTGCCCGGCGCCGGCGGCATGGAGGTCGGCTGGCGGCTGGCCCGCACCGCCTGGGGGCACGGCTACGCCACCGAGGCGGCGCGTGCCGCCCTGGACGTCGCGTTCGGCGGCCTGGACCTGGCCGAGATCTACTCGATGACCGCGGTGCTCAATGAGCCATCGCAGGCGGTGATGCGGCGCCTGGGCCTGTCCGAATGGGCGTCAGGCTGGGACCATCCGCGGGTCCCCGAGGGCAGCCCGCTCCGGCCGCACGTCACCTACCGCCGCCTGCGGCGGGAAACCGTGTGATGAGCGAGGAAGAAAAGGTGTATATCGCGCTAGGCGGGTAGATCCTGCCGCATGATCAGGATCAGGCGCTGGTTCGGCAAGAGACGTCAGGTTATCTGGGCCGAGCCCGAGCTCCCGCCCTTCGTCAAGATCAATCCCATGGCCGCCGCGGGCACGACCGACGTCATTCAGCCTGGTGACATCACCATGGGCATGATGGCCCGGGAATTCCTGGATATCGAGGACGAATAGCCGCGGTCCGGGTGCCATTGTGCCCGGACCGGGATTCGTCAAAGCTGGAGTCACTTACTTCCTGTGAAGTGCCACCGGCGGAGGCGACATGCGGGCTGCTGTCATTGGCGCGGGCGTAGTCGGGTCGTGCGTCGGCTGGAACCTGGCCCGGCGGGGCACCGAGGTCCTGCTAATCGACGCCGGGCCGCCCGGGGCCGGCGTGAGCGACTGGACGTTCGCCTGGCTCAACGCCAGCAACAAGACCCGGACTCGCGAGTACTTCGACCTGAACGTCGCCGGCCTCACCGCCCACCGCGACCTCGCGGCCGCTCTGCGCCCGGCCGGGTGGCTCCACCTCACCGGGAACCTGCGCTGGGCCGACAGCCCGGCCGGAGCGCAGGCGCTGCGGGCCGCGGCCGACCGCCTGGCGGCGTGGGGCTACGACGTGGCCCTCTGGCCGGCCGAGCGCGTGGCCCGGATCCTCGAACCCGGCGTTCGTCTCCCGGGCGACGAGACCGAGGTCGCGTTCTACCGCGACGAGGGCTGGGCCGACGGGCGGGAGCTGGCCGTTCGCCTGCTGTCCGAGTCGCTGGGCCACGGGGCTGAAGCGCACTTCGGGCGGCCGGTCACCGGCATCACGGTCACCGGCGGCCGCGTCGCCGAGATCACGCTGGACGGCGGGCAGCGCTTCCCGGTCGATGCCGTGGTCAACGCGGCCGGGCCAGCCGGGGCCGCGATCGCCGGGCTGGCCGGGCGGAACCTGCCGATGCGCGATGACCCGGGGCTCATCGCCCGCCTGCGCTGTGAGCCCGCCCCGGTACGGCGCGTACTGCACGCGCCGCACGTGACGCTGCGCCCGGACGGCCCCGGGCGGGTACTGATCCACAGCCGGGAGATCGACGACCTGATCACCCCGGGCCGCGACATCGGCGAGCTCACGGAACGTCTGCGCCGGCTGGCCGCCGACGTCGCCCCCGCCCTGCACGGCGCGGAGCTCATCGAGGCCCGGGTCGCCCGGCGCCCCATCCCGGCCGACGGGTTCCCCTCGGTCGGCGCGGCCAGCGGCGTCGCGGGATACTACGAGGCCGTGACCCACAGCGGCATCACGCTCGGGCCGGTTATCGGCGAGCTGCTCGCCGCCGAAATCCTGGACGGCACGGTAGACGCCCGCATCGCGCCGTTCCGCCCCGACCGTTTCCCCCCGGAGGCTCCATGACCAGCGTCTACGACAGCGAGCGCCTGGCCGCGGCCTACGCCCGCGACCGGCCCCCGGTCCACGAGCGGATCCTCCGGGCGGCCCGCCTGAGCCGGCGGGCCGACCGGGCCCTGGACGTCGGGTGCGGCGCGGGCCTGTCCACCGCCGCCCTCGCGCCGCTGGCCCGGCGGGCCGTCGGCCTGGAACCGGTCCCCACGATGCTCACCCACCGGCGGACCGTCGCGCCGCAGGCCAGCTTCGTCCTCGGCCAGGCGGAGCGGCTGCCGTTCGCGGCCGCGTCGTTCGACCTGGTCACGGCGGCGGGCTCGCTGAACTACGCCGACCTGCCGTCGGCTCTCGCGGAGATCGCCCGCGTGCTGACCCCGGACGGGACGTTCCTGCTGTACGACTTCTCCACCGGCCGCCGCTCGGTCACCGGCGGCGCGCTGGCCGCCTGGTTCGCCTCGTTCGAGCGGCGGTTCCCCTGGCCGCCCGCCGGCCAGGCCCTCGACGTCCGCGAGCTGCCCCTGGCCGCCTGCGGCCTGCGCCTGGCCGGCTACGCCGACGTGGAGGTCCAGCTGCCGATGACGTTCGACGCCTACCTGCGCTACATGCTCAGCGAGGTCAACGTGGACGACGCCATCGCCCGCGGGGACTGCGGCGCCGACGAGGCCCGCGACTGGTGCCAGGAGACGCTGCGGGCGGTCTTCGCGGACGACTCCGGGGTGACCGTGGTCATCCCCGGGTACGTGGCCACGCTCGCGCGCGAGCCCGGGTAACGCCGGCCCGCCGTAGCGGAGATTACCCGGGCTGGCCGCAGTAGCTGATCTCCTGGCCCGCCGCCATTTTCACGGCGATCTCCGCCTTCCAGGCCGGGTATTCCTCTTCGGCGGGCGCCGGCCGTCGCGCGAAGGACAAGAAGCACTCGTAGAAGTAAGGCGAGCCGGCCGCCTCCCGCAGCGTGGCGCACACCCGGGCGCTCACCGGGACGCCGCCCAGCGAGCACGACCGGGCGAAGCGGAGAACGAGATCGCGCACGGGCCCGGGATCGACCGCGTCCTGGATGCGGCCCCAGGTGAGAAAGTAACGCCGGCCGCCGTCGGCCAGGCGGACCTCCACGGCGATCACGTCATCCATCCCGTTAGTGTGGCCGGCGACAGAACGCTCTCGACCGCGTACGACGATGCTCCCTGACCCCGAGCGCGGCCGGGGCGGCACGGAAACCAGGTGACGCCGGCCCGGGCGGACGGCCATAGTGGAGCGGTGACTTCCACGATGATCCCGGTCGAGGGCGGCTCGCTGTGGGCCGACGACAGCGGCGGCGACGGGCCGCCGCTGGTCCTGCTGCACCCGGGGGTCGGCGACTCGCGGATCTGGGACCCGGTCCTCGGCGCCCTGACCGCGGCCTACCGGGTCATCCGCTACGATGCCCGCGGATTCGGCCGCTCCCCGGCCCCGACGGTTAAGTTCTCGCTGCTCGGCGACTTCGTCACCGTGCTCGGCCACTACGGTCTCGACCGGGTGGCGGTCGTCGGCTGCAGCCAGGGGGGCGCCTGCGCGCTCGGGCTCGCGCTCGATCAGCCGGCCCGGGTGTCGGCCCTGGCGCTGCTGTGCCCGGGCATTCCCGGGTACCCGTGGCCCGAGGAGCCGGCGGCGGACGAGCCGGATGAGCTGGAGGCCGGGTACGAGCGGGCCCTGGCGGCCGGGGACGTGGATGTCCTGGCCGGGGTCATGCAGCGCGTCTGGGCCGGGGCCGGCCCCACTCCCGCGGTCATGGAGCAGCTGCGCTCCGCCGCCCGGGCGGTGATCACCACCGGTGACCTGGAGCAGGAGGACCCGCCGGTCTTCGACCGGCTCGGCTCGATCGACGTGCCGTCGTCGCTGCTGGTCGGTGAGGCCGACTACCCGCCGCTGATCGAGTCCAACCGGCAGGCGGCGGCGCGGATCCCCGGCTGCGAGCTGACCGTCGTGCCCGGCATGGACCACCTGCCGCCGCTGCGCGACCCGGGCGCGGTGCTGGCGTCGATCACCCGCACGCTCGCCCGCGCGGGCCTGTGACCCGGCGCAGGATCAGCCCGTGATCCTGGACAAGTTCACGATCATCGTCGATGACTACGACCGGGCCATCGCGTTCTTCACCGAGGCCCTCGGGTTCGACCTGGCCGAGGACTCCCCGTCGCTGACCAACGACGGCCGGCCGAAGCGGTGGGTGGTCGTCCGCCCGCCGGGCGGCGGCACCGGCATCCTGCTCGCCCAGGCCGACGGGGAACGCCAGGCCGCGGCGGTCGGGGACCAGGTCGCCGGGCGCGTCGGCTTCTTCCTCACCGTGGATGACTTCGACGCCGCCTACCAGCGGATGGCGGTGGCGGGCGTCGAGTTCGCCACCGTGCCGCGCACCGAGCCCTACGGCAAGGTGGCGGTCTTCACCGACATCGCGGGCAACCGCTGGGACCTGATCGGCCCCGCTCAGGCCGGCCAGGACGGCTAGGATTCGCCGGGTGGACCACGGGGACCTGGCGCGCCTGCGCCGCGCGAAGGACCTGCTCGACCGCGAGTGTACTGCCTGGACCTCGACCAGCCCTACGGCGTCCGCGACGCGGCCGTCCGCGACCCGAGCGGCAACCACCTGCGCCTCAGCCAGCCGCTCGCCTGAGCCTGCCATGCGTGAGCCATGGACCTGACCGTCGCGGCCGCCGCCGCCCGCGCCGCCGCGGCCGCCGCCCGCGGTCTCGGCGTGGACTTCGCCGAGACCGTGATCCTGGCCGACGGGGCGAACGTGATCGTCCACCTGAGCCCGTCCCCGGTGGTGGCGAAGGTCGCCGGGAGCACTCCGGCCGTCCGCGACGCCGCCGCCGGGCTCCAGCGCGAGCTCGACCTGGTTCTGTTCCTGGCCGGTGCGGGTGCCCCGGTGATGGAACCGAGTCCCGAGGTTCCCGCGACGGTCTGCCATCGCGACGGCCGGGTGATGTCGTTCTGGACCTACGTGGAGCGGTCCGGCACCGGGACGGCCGACGAGGCCACGATCGGCTCGATGCTCCGGGACCTGCACGCCGTCCTGCGGGCCTGCCCCGATCTCCCGCCGCTCCTCGCCCCGCTGGCCGACATCCCGGCCTTCCTGGCCCGGCCGCGGACCCGGCTCGCCCCAGCCGACGCGGCGATCCTCGCCGCGGCTCATCGCCGGCTGACCGGGGAACTCGCCCGGGCCGGGCGGCCGGCTCAGGCATTGCACGGCGACGCCGGCGCGGGCAACCTGATGCCGGCCGGCGGCCGCTGGCTGTGGCATGACTTCGAGGACACCTGCTCGGGCCCGGTCGAGTGGGACCTCGCCGCGTCGACCGCCCGCGCCTACCGGGACCGCGACCTCATCCTGGCCGCCTACGGGGAGAAACCCGATGCCGAGGTCCTGCGCACCTGCGAGCAGCTGCGGCGGCTGCACCTGACGATCTGGTACTCCCTGTACGCCGAGCGGCTCCCCGACTGCCGCCAGCGGGCCGCCGAGCTGGTGACCAGCTGGCGCGGGGGGCGGGACGGCTGAGGCCGGCGCTCAGCCGGCGGCGGCCACCAGGGCCCGCAGCGCGGCGCCGTTGGCCGCGACCCACCGCGTGGTCGTCTCCAGCCGCTCGAGGCAGCTGACCACCGCGCTGACCCGCGCCTGACCGCGCCGCCAGCGGGCCGCCCGCCACAGGGCGGAGCCGAGCGCCCGGAAGATGAGCAACTCGGGAAGTTCCTCGACCTCGGCCGCGCTGAGGGCACGGGCCGAGGCGTGGCCGCGGACGAACGCCGCGGTGCGGCCGGGCCACTCCGGCGACCGCAAGGCGCCGGAGTTGAACAGCGCCGCCAGGAAGTCCTGCACCCGGAAGTCGGCGCCCGCGATCTCGAAGTCGAGCAGGGCGGTGACCTGGCCGGTGCCCGGGTGGACGAGGGCGTTCAGCGCCGCCTGGTCACCGTGGACGACCTGAACCGGCAGCGCGCCGCCGCCCGGCGGCCACCACTCCTGGGCGCGGCGGGCCGCGTCGCCCAGCCGGGCCGCCTGCCCGGCGCTCACGCCGGCGGCGCGCAGGTCGCGGCACAGGGTCGCGGGCCCGGCCGCGGTCTCGATCACCGTCCGCCCGTCGGCCGCCGGCACCGGCTCCGGTACCGCGAAGGGCAGGCCGGCCGGCCGCAGCCGCCGCAGCAGCCGGTGCTCGGCCCGGACCTGCGCGGCGGACAGGTTCTGGCTGATCCTGAGCACGCAGCGGGGGCAGACCCGCGAGCAGGCCGAACTCGCCCGCGAGCGGGGCGAGCGCGGCGCCGTGCTCGAGGAACGGGCGCGGATCGCGCGGGAGATGCATGACGTGGTCGCGCACCACATGTCGATGATCGCGGTCCGGGCGGAGACCGCCCCGTACCGGCTTCCCGGCCTGGCCTGGCCGGCCGAGGAGGAGTTCGCCGCGCTCGGCCAGGCGGCCCGCGAGGCGATGGCCGACATGCGCAGGCTGCTGCGGGTGCTGCGCGACGAGGACGCGGCGGGCGAGCGTTCCCCCCAGCCGGGCCTGGCCGACGTGCCCGCGCTCGCGGACACCGCCCGCCGGGCCGGGACGAAGGTCACCCTGGCCATGCCCCCGCCCGGCACGGACGTGCCCCCGGCGGTCGCCCTGACCGCGTACCGCATCGTCCAGGAGTCCCTGTCCAACGCCGGCCGTCATGCCCCCGGCGCTCCGGTCAAGATCGCCGTCGTGGCCGGGAACGGGACCGTGCGGGTGGACGTGGTCAACGGGGCCGGCGGGACCTGGCCGGCGAACGGGAGCGAAGCCGATTTGACGGGCCACGGCCTGGCCGGGATGCGCGAGCGGGTCGCGCTGCTCGGCGGCCGGCTGGAGGCCGGCCCGCGGGACGGCGGGTTCGCGGTCCGCGCGGAGCTGCCGGCCGGCGGCACCGCGGCGCCCGCCGGGGACGCGCGATGATCCGCTGCCTGATCGCCGACGACCAGGCGATGGTGCGGGAGGGGTTCGGCGCGCTGCTCGGCGCGCAGGACGGGATCACGGGGGTGGGACTCGCCGCCGACGGCGCGCAGGCGGTGGCGCTGGC
>Ga0302314_10013665_pt1 | contig 13937 bp, 11 predicted proteins | sample III_Palsa_N2_3_FD_200533 | JGI IMG/M metagenome (GOLD analysis project Ga0302314, IMG submission 200533) | Peat permafrost microbial communities from Stordalen Mire near Abisko, Sweden - III_Palsa_N2_3 | ecosystem: Environmental > Terrestrial > Soil > Palsa > Peat permafrost | place: Sweden... | reverse complement strand
AACGCCTCCACGGTGCCTTCCTTTACCAGGAGCAGTTCCTCCCACGGGTGGCGGTGCGGTGCATGCGAGGCCATCCCCGCCTGCAGCACCGTCACGTGGAGCTCAAATTTCTCGAGGGAGCGCGTGGGCTGGTCGAACACGGGGCAATAAAAACCGATGGGGGTCGGCCGGAACACAAGCGAGTCCCATGAGACGACGGTCGATCCCAAGGGGGACGAGTTCGTCGGCGGTGTAAAGGTGACCAGATCGGATGCTTCCGCCCGCGGCAAGGACGCTGCGACGAAAGCAAAAACGACCAATAGCGAATTTAGGATTGGGGATCTCATGCGCGCGGTTATCGCCGGCCTCGTTGCAAACTAAGCCAATCGCTGCAGGCGGACGCGAGGCGAACCTTGTCTGGGGCTCTTACCTCTGCGGCGCCTTGGGCCGGGGGGCATTGCCGTCGCCGCTGGGCGTGTCGGCCGACTGCGTGGACGCCGGGGGGCGCTCCGAGCGCAGGGCTCGGGGGTTTGTGGCCTGGGTCGAGGGCGCCGTCACCGTCGTCGGGGCAACCGGCTTCTGGGCATCGTTGGGCATGCCAGCAACAGACACTCGACCCTCGCGCCGGTTCGTCCTAACGGCGCAGGGGTATCAGCCTTCGGATGCGCGGGTCCCGTAAGAAGAGGCCTCCCCAGACCAGGACACCCAGGACTGCAGGCATGAAGCACGTGGGGTCGCCCACCCGATAGGTGCTGGCCGTGGCTCCCCCGAGATAGCCTGTCAGGAGGATGGCGCCGAGGACGCAGGTGCTGGGGATCAGGTAGACGACCGTGCACGCGATCTCGAGCGCACCGAGGACATTGACCGAGGCGTCGCCGTAGCCGAGGTGCACGAATCCCTGCACGACGGGCGGGGGTTTCGCAAACTTCATCACGGCGCTCATGAGGAGCATGAGCACGGGGACCGCGCTCATGATGTAGCTGGCCCATAGGACCTTCTTTGACACGGGAATGGGGGTTTCGGAAGTCATGAGGAGAGACGAGGGGACGTGCGTGAAGGGACCATCACTTGGCCTTCGCGGTGACGAGGGCCTCGAGACGGACGAGGCTCTGCGACCATCCCTCTTTCTGGCCCGCGAGATATTGCGCCGCCTCGGGCCTCATGGAAAGGACTTTGGTGCGCAGTGTGAGCGTGGTCTTCCCCCCGGTTTCCTCGAGAAGGACCGTGGTCAGATTCTCGAAGATCGCCTCTCCCTTGGGATTGAGGGCCGAGGCTGTGAATTCAATCTTTCCAGGGGGCTTCACCTCGATGAACGTCCCGCCCATCGGGTAGACCTCACCATTGGGCGCATTCATGGCGATGTGGATGTGGCCACCCTTTTTCGCCTCCCACGCGTTCATCGTCGTGGTGAAGCCCGCGGGTCCCCACCACTCCGCGAGGTGTTTCGGGTTCGTCCAGGCCTCAAAGACGATTTTTCGGGGTGCATCGAAGACCCGAACCAGGGTCAATTCGTGGTCTAACGTGCGTGCGGCTTCTTTCTTGGCGCTCATGGTTTCTTGTCCTTCTGAAGTTCCTTGAGGAATGCATCCAGACGGTCGAACTTCTGCTCCCATTGGATGCGGTATGGCGCCGCCCAGTCCGACACCTGCCTGATGGGTGCGGCCCGGAGGCGACAAAAATGACTCCTGCCCCGGCGGTGCTTCTCGATGAGGCGGGCGCGCAGGAGATAGGCGAGATGCTTTGAGACGGCCTGCTGCGACATGCGGAATGGACCGGCGAGGTCGCCCACGGTGGCGGGACCCGCGGCGAGCCTGGCCAGGATCGACCGGCGGGTCGGGTCCGTGAGCGCCGCAAAGGTGACGGTGAGTGAATCCACAACCTTATGGTTGTGGGTTATGCAGACCCTGTCAACACACAATTGTTCATGCTTGGCGATGCGTGCCCATCTGCTTGAATGGCCCCGCCTGAAACCCCCGGCCCTCCACCCCCTTGGCCTCGCCGCGACGGCCGCCCTCGTCTTCGCTGCGACACCCTCCTGCCCCGGACAGGCGTTCGACATCACCCACACGCAGTGGGCCGCCGACTGGATCACCTGCCCGCAGGTCGGCGCCCGCGACGCGGGCGTATACCATTTCCGCAAGCGCATCTCCGTCCACGCGCTTCCCGAACATTACATCATCCACGTTTCGGCGGACAACCGCTTCATCCTGTTCGTGAACGGCGCGCGGATCGGCGACGGACCGGCACGAAGCGACCTCGCGCACTGGCGCTACGAGACCTACGACATCGCGAAGTCCCTGAGGATCGGCGAGAACGTCCTCGCGGCGACGGTCTGGAACGGCGGGGGCATGTCGCCCCTGGCCCAGATGAGCGACCAGACCGGGTTCATCATGCAGGGCAATTCCCCTTTGGAAACGGAGGTGGACACCAACACGTCCTGGGAGGTGGAGCAGGAGCAGGGTCAGGGCTTCCTGCCGACCAGCGGCACGGAGATGCACACCTACTACGCCGCAAGCCCCCAGGAGAACCTGGACAGCAAATTCTACGACTGGGACTGGCAGACCTCGACGGTGCCGTGGGCCAATGCCGTCGTGGTCGGAACCGGGGAACCGGGACGGTATCCCAAGGGTACGCCCATGGGCACGGGCTCGGGCGTCAATGACTGGTTCCTCGTGCCGGATCCCCTGCCGCCGATGGAGTACAGGGAGATCGGCGCCGGGCGCATCGTCCGGTCCAAGGGGATGGCCGGATTCGTGTCGTTCCCCATGACAGTTCCCGCCCACAGCAAGGTGACCATCCTGACGGACTGGGGCGTCATGACGTCGGCCTATCCCGAGCTCGCCATGGGCGGCGGAAAAGGCGCAGTCATCCGGCTGACCTACTCCGAGGCGCTCGTCGACGACAAGGGCCAGAAGGGCAACCGCAACGAGATCGCGGGTCGCCATGTCATGGGGATCACCGACCGCCTTGTCCTCGACGGGGGCGCCAACCGCAAGTGGTCGCCCCTCTGGTGGCGCGCCTGGCGCTACGTCCAGGTCGACGTCGAGACGCGTGACGACCCCGTCGAGCTGCAGTCGTTGACCGCCCGGTTCACGGCCTTCCCGTTCCGGGAGCGCGGCTCGGTTTCCGCGAGCGACCCGGTCCTCGCCAGGATCTGGGAGGTCGGGACGCGCACGGCGCGCATGAACGCGCACGAGACCTACTCGGACTGCCCCTATTGGGAGCAGCTCCAGTACCTCGGGGACACCCGCATCCAGGCGCTCATCTCCTACGTGGATTTCGGCGACGACCGGCTGGTGCGCCAGGCGCTGGACGCCTACGACGAGTCGCGGATCGCCGATGGACTCACCCAGAGCCGCTATCCCGCCGCCCTCGAGCAGGTGATACCCACCTTCTCGCTGCTCTGGATCGGGATGATCCATGACTACTGGCTCTACCGCCCCGACCAGGCGCCGATCCGCGGCTGGGTGGAGCATACGCGCAGCGTCCTCGACTGGTACGCGAAGCACCAGCGGCCGGACGGGCTCCTTGGGATCATGCCCTGGTGGAACTTTGGCGACTGGACCAGGGACTTTGACTTCGGCGTCCCGCCCCAGGACGCCGACGGCGGATCCTCGGTCCTGACCCTCTATTACCTGGCCGGCCTGAGGGACGCGGCGGACCTCGAGGAATTCCTCGGGAATGCCCCGATCGCCGCGGACTACCGGCACCGGGGCGATGTCATCGCCGCGGCCCTCTCCAAGGAATGCTGGGACGAGCCCCGCGGCCTGTTGGCCGACACGCCCGCCCACGGGCATTTCAGCGAGGAGGCCAACGCGCTCGGCGTCCTCCTCGATGTCGTCCCCAAGGAAAAGCAGGCCGAGGTGATGCAGGCCATCCTCAGCCACAAGCCGGGAGGGCCGCCCGTGCCGCCCCCGGGAGAGTTCTCGCCGGCGAGCGTCTATTTCAAGTTCTATGTGGCCCGGGCGCTCGACCACGCGGGAATGGCCGACCTCTACCTCGATTCACTCGGCCCCTGGCGCAGCATGCTGGACATCGGCCTGACCACCTTCGCCGAGACCGCGGAGCCCACGCGCTCGGATGACCACGCCTGGAGCGCCCATCCGAACTACGACCTGATGACGCTGGTCGCCGGCATCCGGCCGGCCTCGCCCGCCTTTCGCACCGTCCTCGTCGCGCCCCATCCGGGAAACCTGACGGAGTTCAGCGCCACCTTTCCCCATCCCTCCGGCGACATCACCGCCCACTACACGCGGACAGCCCAGGGCTGGGTGTTCGACATCGGCCTGCCGGCCGGCGTCAAGGGCACGTTCGAATGGGAGGGCATGCACTCAGCGCTGCAGGACGGCCCCAACCACCTCGACTTCAGGCACTGAAGATCTCGGCCGGGGCAAAGAATCGGGCGATCTCGGCCTTGGCATTGTCGACGCTGTCCGAGGCGTGGACGACGTTCTTCATCATCTCCGTCCCGAAATCACCGCGGATCGTGCCCTTGGCCGCCTTGCGCGAGTCGGTCGGCCCCAGCAGGTCGCGGACCTTGCTCACGACCGAGGCACCCGTGAGCGCCAGCACCACGACGGGGCGCGAGCTCATGAACTTCTCGATCTCCGGGTAAAAGGGCTTGTCCGCCACATGGGCGTAGTGCTCGCGCAGGAGCTTCGGCGTCATCTGCATCATCTTGCAGCCGATGATGGTAAACCCCGCCTGTTCGAAGCGCCCAAGGACATTTCCGACGTGGCGCTGCTCCATGCAATCAGGCTTAAAAATGATCAGGGTTTTCTCCATAGGAAGGGATGAACATACGCATCGCCCCTCCCATGTGAAGCACCTTTTTGGGGCTCAGCCCTCCGTCTTCTCCATGGCAAGCGCCTGATAAAGAGCATCCTCCAGATTCGGGTACCTGAAGGGATAGCCGGCGCGCACAAGCTTGGTGGGCACGACGTGCGCGCTCGCAAGCAGCGCCTCGTCGGCAATCCGGCCATAGAGGAGGCGCAGCACCATCGGGGGCACGGGCATCGGGACCTGCCTCCCGAAGATCCTCCCGAGGGCCCGGGTGAAGCCGGCATTGGTCACGGAGGTCGGCGACACCAGGTTCACGGGGCCTGACAGCGCCGACTCCCCGAGCGCAAACTGGATGGCCCCGACCGCGTCCTCGAGCTCGACCCAGCTCATCCACTGGCGGCCCGTGCCCAGCGTGCACCCGAAGCCGGCGCGGTAATACGGGACGACCCGGTGGAGGAGGCCCCCGTCCCGCGAGAGGACGACGCCCAGGCGGACACACACCACCCGCGCGCCGGACTCGGCGGCGGTGAGCGCGGCGCCCTCCCAGTCACGGCACAGGTCCGACAGGAAGCCGCTGCCCGGCCCGCTCGACTCCACGAGCTCCAGGTTTCCCCGGTCACCGTAGATGCCCACCGCCGAGGCGCTGATGAAGACCCCGGGCCGGTTGGACGGCGTGGCTCCCGGGCCTATGAAGATCTTGGCGAGCGTCTGGGTGCTGTCGATCCGGCTCATGCGGATCTCGTTGCGGCGCTTGGTTGTCCAGCGGCCCGCGGCGAGGTCGGCGCCGCACAGGTTGACGACGGCATCCGCGTTGCGGCAGGAGTCCAGAGGGAGTTCGCCCGCAGCGGGGTACCAGGTCAGCTCGTCCTCGGCGGTCGCAGCCCGGCGCACCAGCCGGATCACCTCGTGTCCGTCGGCCCTGAAGGCGGCGCACGCGGCGCGGCCAATGAGCCCGGATCCTCCCGCCACAAGGACTTTCACCCTCCCCCTTTCAACTTAAGCCGCATCGTTCCATCCCAAATGTCCTCTCTGAAAGGGCAAGCGTCATGCGAGGTGGGAAACACGCATCTGGCGAAAACCCTCCAGGGCGGCGGCGCGCGCCCAGGCATGGTCCACGCAGGGCCCCGGATACGTGGCCCCGAGGCGCACGTTCGCCGCCGCGAGCACCTCGACAGGCGCCTCCCAGGGACGGTGGAGATAGGCAACGGGCAGGCCCGACAACTCGGGCACCCAATGGCGCACATAGGAGCCGTCGGGGTCGAAACGCTGGCCCTGGCGCACCGGCGCAAAGATCCGAAAAAAGGGCGCCGCGTCGGCCCCGCAGCCGGCGCTCCACTGCCAGCCCAGCGTGTTGTTCGCCAGGTCGGCATCGACAAGGGTTTTCCAGAACCACGCTGCGCCCTCATTCCACGGCAACCCCAGGTGCTTCACGAGGAACGAGGCCACGATCATGCGCACGCGGTTGTGCATCCAACCCGTATGCCAGAGCTGGCGCATTCCCGCATCGACGATGGGATAGCCGGTGAGGCCCCGCTGCCACGCCTTGAGCCTGGTTCCCCTGGGATCGGGCCGCCACGGGAAACGCCTGAACTCGGGGCGCAGCGGGGAGGTGGGCGTCTCGGGAAAATGAAAGAGGAGGTGGTGCGCGAATTCGCGCCAGCCGATCTCACTGAGGAAGACGCGCTCGCCCTTTCCCAAGGGGAAGATTCCCGTCTCCTTGGACAGGCTCTTGACCGCGCGCCAGACTTGGCGCGGTCCGAGTTCGCCGAAGTGCAGGTGAGGCGAAAGCATCGAGGTCCCTGTCTCGCCCGGCAGGTCGCGGGCCGAATCGTAGCGGCCGATGGCGTTCCCGACGAAGTGCTTGAGTCGCCTCGCGGCGCCCGCCTCGCCCGGCTCCCACGTGGCGGCCAATCCGGCGTCCCCGTGTTTCCGGGGCCGCAGGCCAAGGCCATCGATCTTTAGCGAAAGCGGCCACCTCGGCGGCGGACGCAAGGCGCCCGCAACCCCACGGGTCGGCTCGGGCACCGGGAGTTGCAGGCTATGCCTCCAGAAGGGGCTGAATACTTGGAAAGGTCTGCCTTGCCTGTTGGTCACCGTGCCGGGCTCGAAGAGGAGCGCGCTGTTGAACCGCTGCGTCTCGCATCCCGATCCGGCCAGCGCCGCCTCCACCGCAGCCTCGACGGCGACGGCCGCGGGCTCATACCGCCTGTTCCAGTAGACGGGCCTCGCGCCGGCACGGGCGACGAGCCCTCTCAGGACCTCAGCCGCAGGGCCCCTGGCGACCACCAGCCGCGACGCCTTGGAGCGCAGCGCGGCGTCCAGCGAGACAAGGGAATGATGGAGCCACCAGCGGGACGCGGCCCCGCGCTTCCAGGCACCCTCGCCGTCCGGATCATCGATGTAGACTGGGATGACCGGGCCGCCCCTCGCGACGGCCGCCGCAAGCGCCGGATTGTCCCGCAGGCGGAGGTCCTGCCGGAACCAGACGATCGCCGGGGTCACATCGCGTTGTGGTAAAGCGTCTCGTACGCCTCGGCCGCGGTCTTCCAGCTGAAGTCGCGGGCCATCCCGCGCTGCTGCACCGAGGCGTACCGGGGCCTGTTCACGAAGAGCTTCATGGCCCGGTCAAGGGCGTCGCGCAGGGACGGCGCGGACGGCTCGCACATGAGACCCGTCCCCGAGGCGGGCTCGTCGTCCGCGTCGCGCACGGTGTCGACCAGGCCCCCCACCCGGCTCACGATCGGGACCGTCCCGTAGACCTGGGAATACATCTGGTTCAGGCCGCAGGGCTCGAAGAGCGACGGCATGAGGAAGAAATCGCTCCCGGCCTCGATGAGATGGCTCATCCCCTCGTCGAGGCGCGCGCACATGAACACCTTGGAGGGGGCCGATGCCGAAAGCTCGCGCAGCTCGCGCTCCAGGCGCCTGTCGCCGGTGCCGAGGACCACCAGGCGGCAATCCCGGTCGCGGAAGAAATCCGCGTTCGCGAGGACGAGGTCGATGCCCTTCTGCTCCGCCAGGCGGCAGATCATGCCGAAGACGGGCCCGGAGAATCCCGGCGAGAACCCGCACAGCTGCACGAGCTCATTTTTGCAGGCGCGCTTGCCCGCCAGGTTGCCGGCGGAATACAGGGCCGGGATCAGCCGGTCTGTGGCCGGGTTCCACACGGCCGTGTCGACGCCGTTGACCATCCCCGAGAGGTCGTCGACGCGCGTCTGGATCACGCCCTCCATGCCGCAGCCAAACTCGGGCGTCTGGATCTCCTTCGCATAGCGGGGGCTCACCGTGGTGATGCGGTCGGCAAAGAGGATGCCGCCCTTCAGGAAATTGACCTGGCCGTAGTATTCCAGGCCGTCCATGCCGTACATCTCCTCGGGGAGGTTCGTGCGCTCAAAGAAGCTCGAGGGAAAGACGCCCTGGTAGGCGATGTTGTGGATCGTGAAGATCGTCTTCATCGCAAGCGTCACGCCGAAACGCCGCTCCCCCTCGCGCAGCAGGATCGGCAGGAGCCCGGCCTGCCAGTCGTGGGCGTGCACGATGTCCGCACTCAGGTCCGCCAGGCGGAGCGTCTCAACGACGGCCTTGCAGAAGAAGGTGAACCGGTCGCCGTTGTCCTCGTAGTCCCGCTCGCCGTTGCCGTAGGGATTCCTCCTGTCGAAGAACTCCTCACGGCACACGAAGAACACGGTGAGGTTTTTCCTGGGCGAGAAGCTGACGACGTCGCCGGAGAGGAACTGGTGTCCCATTTCGATCTTGAGCTGGAACCGGCGTTGGGCCTGCTCGGCGTCGGGATGGGTGAGCGCCGACCGGTAGCCCGGCAGGAACACGGACACCTCATGCCCCTTGTCGGCAAAGGTGGCCGTCAGGGCGCCGACGGCATCCGCGAGGCCTCCCGTCTTCATGTACGGATAGAGTTCGCTCGCGGCGTGGACGATCTTCATGGCGATTTCCCCGATTTTAAAGGTCCCGTGGAGATCGAGTCGCCGCGCACGTAACTGCCTCCCCAACGCAACGTTTCAAAATGGGAATATGGGCGCTCGTGCGGGGACACTGGGCGCCAACCATACCCCCGGACGCCCCAAATTGTCCAGACGAAGGCGCAGACTTAACCCATCCGCTAGGACGTCGGAAGATCCATGTTGTGCATGACCTTGATGCACCACGTTCCGGAGTCCTGCGTCATGACAAAATTCAGCAGCCCTTTCCTGAGCGGGATCACATCGCCCTGCGGGTCCACGGCACCCGTCATCTCCCAATGGGCATCCACCGCCGCGACGTCGGGCCTCAGGAAACGCACCTTGCTGTCGATGATCTTGAGCTGGCTGTTCTTGAAGTACGTCGCGAAGGGCGTCGTGTGGAAGAGCTGGACCGCCGACCGTCCCGTGGCGCCCCTGCCCCTCACGTTGGTGAAGTCCGCGTCCTCCGCGAACGTCATCGAGAAGGCCCTGGCGTCATGCATATTCCAGGCCGCCTCAAAGTCGGACAGCACTTTCTTGATTGCCTCCTCGTCCTTGGACGCCGGGGCGGCCGTCGCGGCCTGGGCGCTCGCGGCCTGGGCCGACGCGACGCCCGGCAGGGCAAGGACCATCGAAAGAGCGGCGAGGACGCGTCTCATCGGCCAATGATGCAGGTCCTCATTTTCCCGGATAGCGAACCAAAGCCGCCGTCAGGCGGCGAAAATCACGAGGCGCGGCCCCTGCGCCGTGCGATGAATCCGACCAGGAGCGTGCCCCCGAGCAACAGGCCCCACGTGGAGGGCTCGGGAACCGGCGTGAAATCCAAGGTCAGGGTGTTTCCCACCTGGGCCAAGGTCAAATTGCCAGTCCCGAGCGAGTTCTGGAACGCGCTCGTGTTGATGAGGAAGTCGGCGGGACTGAAGCCCGTGATCGAAGTCGCGGAAAGGATCGTCCATGAATACGACATGGTCGGGTCAAAGGCCGCCATTCCCGCGACACCCGATTCGGGGACCGCGCTCCCCAGCATGATCGTGAACGGGGAGCCCGACGTGGCCGTCACCGTGAACGCCGCGGTCACGTTGATCGTGCTGTAATCCGTGCCCGCGACGCCCGAGGCCGTCGCGACGTTGAAGTCATAGATGCCGCCGGGGGCGAACGTGAGCGGCGTGCCGAAGGTAAGCGTGGCGAGGAGGTTCCCTCCGGAAATCTGGTTCGGGACGACCGTGGTGCCATTCTGGACCACGATGCCGCTCGCCGGGGAGAAGGTCCCCGCGCCCGACAGCGTGGCCCCGTCCGTGACGTTGAGGGTGTTGGTGAGCGTCGTTCCGGACCCCACGCCGAGGTTGGCCCCGGCGGACACGAGCACCGGTCCGAGGCCGAAGGCCTGCGGGTTCGTCGCAACCAGCGTACCCCCGCTGATGTTGGTCCCCCCGGCGTAGGAGGAGGAGCCGCCGAGGACCTCCGTGCCCAGGCCGATCTTGGTCACCTGGTTCGAGGAATCCCCGCTGATCAGGCCGTCGAACTCAAAGTAGTCGGTGGCGTTGGGCGTGTTGAGCGTGAGGGTGGACTCGGACTCGAGCATGACGGCGCTGCTGCCGTCGCCGGACAGGTCCAGGATCTCGGGATTGGGGAACATGTACTGGACGCTCGCGTTGGACTCGGTCAGCGGCCCCGTACCCAGGGCCTCGGCGTTTCCGAGCGTCAGGATGGCATTCTCCACAAGGGTCTCTCCATCGAAGGTGTTCGCGCCGTCAAGCTCGACATTGCTTTCGATGTTCAGGCCGTTGCCCCCGGAAATGACGCCCGTCAGGGTCAGCTTGTTCGGGTTTCCCGAGGCGCCGAGGGTGAGCGTATCCTCCAGGGCGATGGGGTTCGACACCGTGACATCGCCGCCTGTCGGAATGATCGACCCGGTCTCCTGGACCGTGACCGGGCCCGATCCCAAGGTCGCCGTCGGGGTCAGGTACAGGGCGGCGTTGCCATTGCCGACAATGTAAGTCCCCCCCGAGTAGGTGTTGGGCTGCGTATAGGTCACGGGGCCATTGATTCCAATCGTTCCCGCGGTCTCGCCGTCACTGATGACGCCGCCTATCGTCAGCATGTCGCCGGTCGAAACGTTGCCCAGGGTGAGGCCTGGTTCGGAGCCCCCTTCAAATGAGCTCACCTGGATGTTCATCGGCAGCGTGACATCCGCGCCGAAGGGCGCCAGGTAGGGGGCGTTGATCGGCGCGTTGGAGGTGTTGGGGACGAAGAGCGTTCCCGTCCCCAGGGAGCTGTTGTTGTTAACGAAAAGCGTGCCGGAGTTGAACGTCGTCCCGCCCTGGTACGTGTTCGTTCCCGTGAGCGTGACCACCGAGTTGGAGCCATTGGCCTCGATGGGGGTCACGAGGCCGATCACGGCGCTGGCCGAGGTGTTGGTGAGGCTCGATGAAATCGTCAGCTGGCCGCCGAGGACGCCCGTGAACTGGTAGGCATTGGTTTCCTCCGAGGGGTTGATGGTCCCGGAGAGTGTCACGGCCGTCGCCGTGCCGAGGAAGATGCCCCCCGAGAACCCGCCCATGTCGATGAGGTCCGAGATGGTCCTCGGTGCCAGGGGATTGGTCGAGTCGAAGCCGACCACGCCGCTGTTGCTGCCATCCGTATCGAACATGCCGACGAACAGCCCCGCGCTCGTGATGTTCGTCGCCATCTCCGTGTATCCCACGTAGCCGCCGTTGAGGGTGATTGAGCCGACCATCGGTGCTGCCGAGTCAAAGATCAGGGCCCCGCCTCTGGAGTACGTGCCCCCGGTGTAGGTGGCTCCGCCCTGCAGCAGCAGCTTGAGCTGGCCCGGCGCGTTCGTCATTTCGAGCGACGTGGACTCCTCGTTGTCGGCCAGGGGGCTCTGGACCGTCAGGACGCCGCCGCCGCCGCCGAACTCGTATTGGGTGCCGAAGGGCGTGATGACGGCGGTCAACGACAGGATGGCGGTGCTTGAGGAGCCCAGGCCAAGGAATCCCTCGCTCGAGAACCCGGAAAGGTTCACGGGGTCGTTGAACACGCTCGGGGAGCTGGCGGAGATCGGCGTGTCAAATCCCAGCGTCCCGTCGATGCTGGTCCCGAGGCCCGTCCCGTAAGTGCTGAGGAAGGTCGTCACGGCCCCCGCGTTGGAGAACGTGCCACCCAGCCCGAGGTAGCCCATGTTCTGGACCACCATGCCCGAGGCGCCGACGCTCGAGAAGTCGGCGTTGGGCGTGCCCGACGCGGGGCTGAGGACGAGCTGCACGCCGCTCACCGAGAGCGTCTGGACCCCGGCGAGGGGCCCGGAGATCACCGTCTGGGAGCCGCCGTCAACCGGGAGCATGGCCCCGGACCCCGTGAACTCGAGCGCGGAGCCCGCGGTGCCCGTGATCGTTCCGTTCAGGTAAAGGGTGTCGTTGACCTGGACGACGGTGGTCGAGTCGGCCAGGGCCACGGGCCCGTTCACCGTGAGCGTCGTCGTCGTCCCATCGGCCCCCAGGCTGACCGAGCCTTCGAGGGTGAAGGCATTGCCCATCGTCACCGAATCAAAATAGGCCGCGAAGCCGGCCCCATCCATGAGCGTCACGGCGCCCGTGCCCGCACCCGAGTTCTGGACCGCGACATTGGAACCGCTGGTGATGACGAGGCCGCCGCTGAAGGAATTCGGCGAAAAGAGGTAGATGCTGCCGATCGTCGTCAGCGTGCCGGTCCCTCCCACGGTGTTGTAGGCGACGATATACCCGGCGTCGCCGTTCCAGGTCTGGCTGGCGGACAGGATCGCCGGCACGTCGATCGCCAGGTAGGAGCTAAATTCACCCGAATTGTCGATCCCGCCGCTGCCAATCGTCAGGGTCCCGCCACCCACCTGCTGGAGGGAATAAAAGCCCGTGCCCGAGCCCGTCGTGACGATGCCGGCCACGTTGGCACCCGTGTTGACGCCTATCGTTTGGCCGGCCGCCCCGACGTCGAGGTCGATCGTCTGCGTCCCCGTGTTGTTGGGCGCGACGGCCGGGGACCAGTTTCCCGCGGTCGTGTAGAGGTCGTTGGCGCCGGCCCCCTCCCAGGTCGCCTGGGCGAAGGAGCGGGAGCCGAGGGCGAACCCTGCGCCGGCAAACAAGGCAATCCTCCTGAATCTGGACCATGCGCGCATGACCGTTTCTCGCCTAAGCGCCCCGGTTCTACAAGTGGAAAGGGATTCGGGACACGGGGGATGCGTGCATTCTGCCTTATGCACTCGCCAAGAACCGGCCGTTGAGGGATGTTGGTGCCGGTTGACTCGCGGAACGCGGGCGCCGAAAAGTAAATGTCAAACACCAAGCCGGGCCGCAAGGGCCCCCAGGCCGATGATTCAGTCAAAGGCGTCATTCAATTCAGGGCAGGCGGATCCGCCTTCGTCATCGTCGGTGGAAACCGCGACGAGCCCTCGGTCCAGATCTCGCCCGACGATACGGGCGTAGCCCTGCCCGGCGACACCGTCGTCGTGCGGATCTACCGCGGCGTCGAGGGCAAGAGGCCCGGGGAAAGGGTCGGCCGCGTCGCCGAGATCCTCGAGCGCGCCCGCGCCTCCATCGTCGGCGACCTCCGCCGCGAGGGCCGCAACTTCTTCGTCGCCCCGGACGACCCGCGCTTCGTCTACGAGGTCGCCGTCCCCGACCCCGCCCGCTCCTCCGTGAAGCCCGTGCCCCACCCCGGCGACAAGGTCGTCGTGAAGCTCGGGGAGTGGCGCCGGCGCGAGCAGCCCCTCGTGGGCGAGATCACGGAGCGCCTCGGCCGCACCCATGAGCCCCGGGCCGAGCTCCTCGGCATCTTCATCAAGCACGGGCTCGAGCCCCACTTCCCGGCCGACGTCGAGCGCGAGGCCGCCGCGATCCCCAGCCACGTGGGTCCCCGCGAGACCGAGGGCCGCCTCGACTACCGGAAGCTGCCCGTGTTCACGATCGACCCGGACGACGCGAAGGACTTCGACGACGCCCTGTCGATCGAGGACCTCGGATCCGGCGCCACCCGCGTCGGCATCCACATCGCGGACGTCTCGTCCTACGTGAAGCCGGGCACCGCCATCGACCGCGAGGCCCGCACGCGGGGCAACTCGACCTACCTCGTCGGGACCGTGATCCCGATGCTGCCCGAGAAGCTCTCGAACGGCCTGTGCTCGCTCGTCGAGGCGCAAGACCGCCTGTGCAAGGCCGTCTTCCTCACCTTCGGCCCGGACAACCGCAT
>Ga0302314_10013664_pt1 | contig 13938 bp, 12 predicted proteins | sample III_Palsa_N2_3_FD_200533 | JGI IMG/M metagenome (GOLD analysis project Ga0302314, IMG submission 200533) | Peat permafrost microbial communities from Stordalen Mire near Abisko, Sweden - III_Palsa_N2_3 | ecosystem: Environmental > Terrestrial > Soil > Palsa > Peat permafrost | place: Sweden... | reverse complement strand
CGGATTTCCTGAAGGACGGCATGATCGTCACCGTCAAGCTGTTCGAGGGCACGCCGCTGTCGTGCGACCTGCCGCAGACCGTGATCATGACGCTGGTCGAGGCCGATCCGGTCGTCAAGGGCCAGACCGCGTCCTCGTCCTACAAGCCCGGCAAGCTGGAAAACGGCCGCCGCGTTCTGATTCCACCGCATATCGAGCAGGGCACCCGCATCGTCGTGAACACGGCGGACGGAACCTACCTCGAGCGGGCGAAGGACTGATCCCATGGCGGTCCGCTCCGCCGTCATCAATGTCATGGCCGCCGCCGCCCGCAAGGCCGGCCGGGGTCTGATCCGCGACTTCGGCGAAGTCGAAAACCTTCAGGTCTCGCAGAAGGGCCCGTCGGACTTCGTCTCGACCGCCGATCTGAAGTCCGAAAAAATTCTTCGGCTGGAGCTGGAAAAGGCCCGTCCGGGCTACGGCTTCATGATGGAGGAAAGCGCCGAGACGATCGGTGACGGCCGGCATCGCTGGATCGTCGATCCGCTCGACGGCACGCTGAACTTCCTGCATGGCATTCCGCATTTCTGCATCTCGGTGGCACTCGAGCGCGACGGCGAGATCGTCGCCGGCGTCGTCTACGAGCCGCTGCGCGACGAGGAATTCTGGGCCGAAAAGGGTTCGGGCTCGTTCGTCAGCGACCGCCGCATCCGCGTGTCCGGCCGCCGCGATCTGGGCCAGTCGGTCATCGCGACCGGCATGCCGTTCCGCGGCAAGGAAGCCCATCCGGGCTATATGCGCACGCTGAACGCCGTCATGGCCGAGACCGCCGGCGTCCGCCGCTTCGGCGCGGCCGCGCTCGATCTGGCCTATGTCGCCGCCGGCCGGTTCGACGGGTTCTGGGAATTCGGCCTGAAGCCGTGGGACATCGCGGCCGGCATGCTGCTGGTCAAGGAAGCCGGCGGCTATTGCAGCGAGCCCGACGGCAGCGGCCACGACATGCTGGCGACCGGCAACGTGCTCGCCGCCAACGACCATCTGCATCTGCCGCTCGGCCGGCTGATGCGCCAGGCGCTGAAGTAGCCTGATCACCGAAATACCGCGCGAATAGAACGCGGGAAGGACAATCCCTTCCTGCGCCATTGTTCTGACATAAGTCTATCTGTACCCTCGCCGGCAAATCGTCGCGCGAGGCGTTGGTCTTCGCGTCGAGGCCCGTCCCACCCCAACGAACGGATCCGCCGCCCGTGTCACGCCCGCAACGCTACCTTCTGCGCATGGCCCTGTTCGTGGTGATCGTGGCCGCGATCGTGGTGGCCCTGTCGCCCGCGCTCGCGCCCGCCTTCGAGGCGAACCTGACGCTCAACAGCATCATCGCGGTGATCCTGCTGATCGGCATCTTCTACATCTTCCGCCAGGTGTGGATGCTGAACCCCGAGGTCGCCTGGATCGAGAATTTCCGCAAGAACGACCGGGCCGTGCTGTCGGGCGATCTGCCGCGGCTGATGTCGCCGATGGCGAACATGCTGGGCGAACGCTCGGGCAAGCGCCTGTCGCTCTCGCCGGTCTCGATGCGCACCCTGCTGGACGGCATCGCGGCACGGCTCGACGAACAGCGCGAGACCTCGCGCTACCTGATCGGCGTGCTGGTGTTCATGGGCCTGCTCGGCACCTTCTACGGCCTGTTGCAGACGGTGCATTCGGTCGGCGGCGTGCTGGGCAGCCTGAGCGTGTCCGGCGGCGATGTCGGCAAGGCGATGGCCGATCTGAAGGGCAGCCTGCAGGCGCCGTTGAACGGCATGGCGACGGCCTTCAGCTCGTCGCTGTTCGGCCTGTCCGGCTCGCTCGTGCTGGGCTTTCTCGATCTGCAGGCCGGCCAGGCGCACAACCGCTTCTTCAACGATCTGGAGGAATGGCTGTCCGGCCTGACCCGGATCGGCGGCGTCGGCGGGTCGAGCGAGAGCGGCGAGCAATCGGTCCCGGCTTTTATCCAGGCGCTGCTGGAACAGACCGCCGACAGTCTCGACAATCTGCAGCGCATCATGGCGCGCGGCGAGGAAAGCCGCGTCTCGGGCAATCTGGGCCTGCAGCAACTGGGCGACCGGCTGTCGCTGATGACCGAGCAGATGCGGACCGAGCAGAGCGTGCTGCTGCGCTTTGCCGAGACCCAGTCGGACATGAAGCCGATCCTGGCCAAGCTGGCCGAGGGACCGCGCGGCGGCAGCGGTGGGATGGACGACGTCACGCGCGGCTATCTGCGCAACATCGATCAGCATGTCACCAAGCTATCGACCGAGCTGGCTTCGGGCCGCGAGGCGACGGTGTCGGAGATCCGGACCGAGATCCGCCTCTTGGCCCGCACCATCGCGGCGCTCGCCGAAGACGGCGAGCGCTAGACCATGGCGCTGTCGCGGCGGTCGCGTCCGTCCTCGATCAACATCTGGCCTGGCTTCGTCGATGCGCTGGCCCAGTTGCTGATGGTGATCATCTTCATCCTGCTGGTCTTCACCGTCGGGCAGTTCTACCTGTCGGGCGCGGTCAGCGACCGGGATGTCGAAATCAAGAGGCTGACCCAGCAACTGAATGAGCTGACCGACATGCTGTCGCTGGAGAAGCGCGCCAGCGACGATCTGCGCCTGAATGTGGCGACGCTGGGCGCCCAGGCGCAGCAGGCGTCGCGCGACAAGGACGCGCTGGCAGCCAAGCTGGCGCAGGCGACCGCCGATGCCCAGCAGGCCCGCGACGCGCTGGCGACGGGCGACACCACGATCGCGACGCTCAACGCCAATGTCCTGGCCTTGCGCGAGCAATTGCAGGAACTGGCCAAGGCGCTCGACCTGGCCCAGAGCCAGAACAAGGACCAGCAGGTTCAGATCAACGATCTGGGCAACAAACTCAATCTGGCGCTCGCCGCCAAGGTCGAGGAACTGGCCAAGTACCGCTCGGAATTCTTCGGCCGGCTGAAGCAGATCCTGGGCGACCGGCCCGATATCCGCGTGGTCGGCGACCGGTTCGTGTTTCAGTCCGAAGTGCTGTTCGACCCGGGCATGGCCGAGCTGGAGCCAAGTGCCCGCCAGAAGCTGGAGCCGGTCGTGAGCGCGCTCAAGCAGATCCAGACCGAGATTCCGCCGACCCTGAACTGGATCCTGGAGGTCGATGGCCATACCGACCTTCGGCCGATCGCGACCGCCCAGTTCAAATCGAACTGGGAGCTGTCGACCGCGCGCGCGGTCTCGGTCGTGAAATTCCTGATCGACCAGGGCATCCCGGCCGACCATCTGGCCGCGGCGGGCTTCGGCGAGTGGCAACCACTGGACAAGGGCACGGGCGAAGACGCCTTTCGCAAGAACCGCCGGATCGAGCTGCGCCTGACCCAGCACTAGACATAGCTGTCGAGCACATCCAGCGTGCTTTCCCAGCCGATGCGATCGAAATTCTGTTCGATCCATTTGTCGGCGGTGTTGAAACCCAGCTCATGCAGATGCTCCAGGAACGGGCGCTCGGTATTGAGCTTGCTGAGCGCGCCGTACTTCGCCAGTTCCGCCTCGGCGCCGATCTGGTGGAACCGGACGGCGGCATAGCGCTCGTCTTCGAGCGAGCCGCTCTCGATCAGGCTGGAGACGGTGGCGATGCCGTGCATCTCGCTGACCAGCGCCGAGTTGAAGCTCATCTCGTTGATGCGGTTCAGGATATCGCGTGCGGTGACCGGCACTTCCGGCCGGTTCATCGGGTTGATCTGCACGATGACCACATCGCTCGACGAGCATTCGTTGATCAGCGGATAGATCGCGGGATTGCCCAGATAGCCGCCGTCCCAATAGGCCTCGCCATCGATCTCGACCGCCTTGAACATCAGCGGCAGGCAGGCCGAGGCGAGCAGCGCCCGGGCGCTCAGTTCCGGCGTCCGGAACAGCCGGGCCTTGCAGGTCCGGACGTTCGACGCGGTGACGAACAGCTTGATGACGGGATGCGCGCGCAGCGCGTCGAAATCGATCAGATCTTCGAGCAGATCGCTCAAGGGGTTCAGGTCGAACGGATTGAGCTGGGTCGGCGCCCAGATGCGCGAGATGAAATCCATCATCATGAAGGTCGGATCGGCATCGACCTGCCAGGGATCGGACAGGCCGGGGATGCCGCGCAGGAAGCTGCGCGGCAGGGCATTCAGATCGGCGATCCGGCTCCAGAACGCCGCCATCGCGTCGATCGCGCCCTGGCGGCTGCCCTTGATGAAGCCGTCGGCGAACACGGCCAGGTTCATCGCCCCGGCGCTGGTGCCGCTGATCCCGTCGATATAGAGGCGAGGTTCGGCGATCAGCCGGTGCATCACACCCCAGGTGAAGGCGCCGTGGGAGCCGCCGCCCTGCAGCGCCAGGCTGATGTGCTTGACTCCCGGGCGGTTCGGCTTCTGCCGGCGCGGCAAGGGCACCCGGCTGGGCAGGCTGCGATCGGACGGCGTCATGACTGGACTCTTTCCTGGGCACACGAGGCTAGCTGGCGCCCAATTGCCGCCTGACGATCTCGTCATAGCGGCCATTGGCGCGGACGATCGCCAAGCCCGCGTCGAAGCGTCGGATGAGATCGGTGGCGCCCGGCCGGTCGCGGGCGACGACCAGGTGGAGCGATTGCCGATCGACCGGCGTCTTCCCGCGCAGGAACGGCGCGGCCGTCCCGAACAGGGCCGCGACTCGCTGATCGAGCAGATCGGCCGCGCTGATGAACACGTCGACGCGGCCGGCGGCCAATTCCTTCAGACAGAGATCGGCGCTGGCGGGTTGTTCGAGATGGACCGCGTCGGCCTTGATCAAGGCGGCGATCGGCGCCGCCGAGGCATAGCCGATCGGCAGGCAGAGGTTCAGGCCTTTCAGGCTGTCCGGCCCGCTATAGTCGTGGCCGGCGCCGGCCCTGAACAGGGCAATCGAAACAATGTCATACACCGGCGCCGAATAGAGCAGCTCGGCGTCGCGCTGCGGCGAGCGGATATAGGGAAACGTCGCGTCGAAACTCCCGGTCAGTAGATCGGCATAGCCGCGCTTCCAGGGTAGGAACTGCAACGGCTCAACCGGCAGGTCGGCGGCGGCGAACGCCGCCAGCACGATGGCGCCAGTGAGACCGCCCGACGGGAGCGACGGGTCCGCAAACGGCGGATAGTCGGCGCCGGTCACCAGCCTGACGGGAGACGCCTGGGCGGTTGCCGCGAACAGCAGCAGGCCGGATATGGCGGCATAGGCCCTTTTCTGGAACATAGAACCCTGGTCTCCCGGCGCTTTTAGCGTCGAAGCAGCGGTTCTATCTCACTCTCCCAAGCGGGTCGCGGCAAGCGCTATCGTCGTATAACCCGATCACTGGCGCCAGAACGGCTTTTCGCTTTCGCCCTCGGCATCGAGACGGCTGACGCCGATATCGTGCAGCACATGGTCGCTCGCGGCCGCCAGCGCCCGGCGCTGCTCGGACCGATCGGCCCAGTCGCCGATGGCGTCGAACAGGCGGACCGCCAGGTTCGACAGCGAGGCACGGGGCCCCCCCGCCTTATGCGGCAGCCGCGTATTGCCGGCCGTCATCGTCATTCTGCTCATGATCTTCTCCTCTGGGTCAGATCGTCTGGTCGGAATATCGGGTCGCGTCCCCCGCGCGACAAACCAGTGTTTCTGATAGGATGGCTTAGCTGAGCTACGTCATGGAGTTGTCATGTCGCGCCGCCTGCCGCCGCTGAACGCACTGCGCGCCTTCGAGGCAGCGGCTCGGAATCTGAGCTTTCTCAAGGCGGCGGAAGAGCTTCACGTCACCGCCGGCGCCGTCAGCCAGCAGATCAAGACGCTGGAAGATCACCTAAGCCTGAAGCTGTTCCGCCGGCAGGCGCGCGGTGTGTTGTTGACCGACGCAGGGCAGCGCTACGGCAAACGCATCGGCGAGTTGCTGGATCAGATCGCCGCCGCGACGCGCGATCTGGGGCGCCAGAGCGGCGGCGCAGTGCTGACGGTGACGACCATGCCCAGCTTCGCCGCGCGCTGGCTGATCCCGCGGCTGGGCGCTTTCGGCCGGCTCCATCCGGAAATCGCGGTGCGCACGCTGGCCGACGACAAGCTCGCGACCTTCAAGGACGACGACGTCGATGTCGCGATCCGCTTCGGCGCCGGCAACTATCCGGGCCTGACTGCGGATTTCCTGTTTCGTGAGGAGGTGTTTCCGGTCTGCAGTCCCCGGCTGCTCGAAGGCACCGTGCCGCTGGAGCGGCTGGAGGATCTGGCCCATCACACGCTGCTGCATGACGAGCCGCACCCGGGCCTGCATGAGCTGGAGTGGAGCGCGTGGCTCGCCAAGTGCGGCATCCGCCATCTCGACGCCCATCAGGGGCCGCGCTTCACCTATACCCACATGAGCCTGACCGCTGCCGCCATGGGCCAGGGGCTGGCGCTCGGCACCAGCGTGCTGTGCGCCGACGACCTGGAAAGCGGCCGGCTGGTCCGGCCCTTTCCGGATACGATCGTCGCCGACTTCGCCTATTACCTGGTGTTCCCGCCGATGGCGCTCGACCGGCCGCTGGTGGTCGCCTTTCGCGATTGGATGCTGGAAGCCGCCGCCAGCTTCACGGCTTGAGCCCGGCCAGTGCGTGCTTGACCAGCTTCTTCATCACCGTCGGCAGGGCGTGCTCGCCCAGCCGGTCCGGCCGGACCCAGACGCCGTCATGGCCATCGACATGCCCGACCAGGATCGACAGTTCCAGATGGAAATGGGTGAAGGTATGGCCGACCGAGCCGGCCAGCAACCGCCAGTCGGCCGCGATCGGCGCATGGGCCAGCGCCTGCGGTTCGTCCCATTGCGTCTCGACCCAGGGCGTCGATGGCAGTTCCATCAACCCGCCGAGCAGCCCTTCGGGCGCGCGCTTGCGGATCAGGATCGCGCCATCGTCGCGCTGGGCCCAGAACGCCACGCCATAGCGCGTCGGCCGGGCGGCTTTCGCCCGCCTCAACGGCAGCCGCTCCGCGTCGCCCAGCCGATGGGCGAGGCAGGCGCGTTCCCACGGGCACAGCATGCAGCGCGGCTTGCGCGGGGTGCAGACCGTGGCGCCCAGGTCCATCACCGCCTGGGCATAGTCGCCCGCCCGTCGCTGGGGCGTCAGTTCGGCCGCATGCGCGCGCAGGAGCGGCTTCGCGTCGGGCAGCGGCACCTCGACCCGGCGCAGCCGCGCCATGACCCGCTCGATATTGCCGTCCAGCACGGTCGCCGGCCGGTCGAACGCGATGGCGGCGACCGCTGCCGCCGTATAGGCGCCGATGCCAGGCAGGCTCAGCAGGCCGTCCTCGGTATCCGGAAACACCCCGCCGTGCCGCTCCGCCACCGCCTTGGCGCAGGCATGCAGGTTGCGGGCACGAGCATAGTAGCCCAGCCCTTGCCAGGCATGCAGCACCTGGTCGATATCGGCCGCCGCCAGGTCCCCGACCGTCGGCCAGCGCGACAGGAAGTCGCGGTAGTATGGTCCAACGGTTGCGACGGTGGTCTGCTGCAGCATAATCTCGCTCAGCCAGATGGCGTAGGGGTCCGATCCCCGACCCGGCGCGGCGCGCCAGGGCAGCACCCGGCGGTGCCGGTCGTACCAGGCGAGCATGGCGTCTGCCAGACCGGCGGCGTCCGAGGCCGGTGAGACAGGAACGGACGGGCGGGAATTGGGCGGCATGAGATGAAATCGATCGCGTTGAGTGTGTCGAAGATCGCCGCCCCGGTGCTCGGCCGGCGCGGGCTGGCCGAGGCCGAGATGATTCTCGGCTGGGCCGCCGTGGTCGGCGAGGATCTGGCGCGCGACACCCTGCCGATCAAACTCGCCTTCGGCAAGGGCGACCGCACCGACGGCACGCTGCACCTGAAGGTCGTCTCGGCCGCCGCGCCCGAGGTGCGCCACCGCGAGCCGCAGATCATCGAGCGGATCAACGGCTTCTTCGGCTATCGCGCGGTCGCCCATCTGAAACTGACCCAGGGCCCCCTGCCCAATGCCGCTCTGCCCGGCCCGAAACCGCCCCGGCCGCTCGCCGCCGCCGAGACGAATGCACTGGCCCACAGCCTGGACGGCATCGTCGATCCCGCGCTTAAAGCCGCGTTGGAACGCTGGGGCCAGGCCGTGCTGGGCGACCAGCCGGCGCCGCTTGCACCCCGCAAAGAATCTCGATAACCTCTATATCTAGTGTTGGAGACGTTAATGCATCGCATTCTGTTGATCGCGCTGGCCTCGTTCGCCACGCTTGCCCAGGCCCAGGCCGCCGCGCCCGCGGCGGCACCGATCGAGGTTGCCGCCGCCCCGGCCGCGATCCGTCCGGACGACGTCGTGCTGGGCAAGGCGGACGCCAAGATCACGGTGTTCGAATATGCCTCGCTGACCTGCCCGCATTGCGGCGATTTCGAGACCAAGACCTTTCCGAAGGTGCAGAAGGACTGGATCGATACCGGCAAGGTTCGCTGGGTGTTCCGCGATTTCCCGTTCGACCCGGTCGCGCTCAAGGCGCATGTCATCGCCCATTGCGGCGGCCCGGACAAGTTCTACGGCCTGATCGAAGTATTCTACGCCCAGCAGCGCAACTGGTACCGGACCGACGCCGACGCCGCTGTCGTGGAGCTGACCAAGCTGACCAAGTTCGCCGGCATCTCGGCAGCCCAGGTCCAGGCCTGCCTGGCCGACACCAAGCTGTCGACCCTGGTCGTGACCAACCGCCAGTCGGGCGACGACGCCGGCGTCGATTCGACGCCAACCTTCTTCATCAACGGGTCGATGTCGACCGGCTTCAAGGAATATGACGAGTTCCAGAAGCTGCTCGCCGACGCCTCGTAAGCAAGATTCGATCACTCGTAACCGAATCTTGCTCAGACGTTGTTAATTTGGAGCGATTTCTTATCACCCGGATGATTTCATCCGGATGGAAATCGCTCCAGCCGATCCGGGAGGGTCCGACGCGACTTGCAGTTCACCAAGCTCCGTCTTAGCGGCTTCAAGTCGTTCGTCGAACCTACCGAACTGCTGATCGAGGCCGGGCTGACCGGCATCGTCGGCCCGAACGGCTGCGGCAAATCCAATCTGGTCGAAGCGTTGCAATGGGTGATGGGCGAAACTTCCGCCCGACGGCTCCGCGGCGGCGACATGGACGACGTCATCTTCGGCGGCACCACGACCAAGCCGGCGCGCAATGTCGCCTCGGTCTCGGTCCGGATGGACAATAGCGACCGCACCGCGCCGGCCCTGCTGAACGACCAGGACGAGCTGGAGATCGAGCGCCGGATCGACCGCGGCAAGGGCTCGACCTATCGGGTCAATGCGCGCGAGACCCGGGCCAAGGACGTCCAGTTGCTGTTCGCCGACGCGTCCTCCGGTGCCGGCTCCTCGGCCCTGGTCGGCCAGGGCCGGATCGGCTGGCTGATCAACGCCAAGCCGAACGAACGCCGGCTGTTGCTCGAAGAGGCCGCCGGCATCGGCGGGCTGCAGTCGCGCCGCCACGAGGCGGAACTGAAGCTCGCCGCCGCCGAGACCAATCTCACCCGCCTGGAAGACGTGGCCCTGGCGCTCGACACCCAGATCGAGCGGCTGCGCAAGCAGGCGCGCCAGGCCGAGCGCTATCGCCGCCTGTCGGACCAGATCCGCAAGGCCGAGGCGCTGGTGCTGCACCGCGCCTGGTGCGATCAGACCCAGCGCCTATCGACCGCGACCCGCCGTCTGGCCGAGGCCGAGGCGCGGGTCGCCGCCAGCGCCGAGGCGGCCGAGACCGCCCAGGCGCGGCGCGTCGAGGCGCAGGAGGCCCTGCCCGGTCTGCGCCAGGGCGCCTCCGACGCGCGCCACACGGTCGAGCGCCTGGCGGCAGGTCTGGCTTCGCTCGCCGCCGAAACCGCCCGCGTGGCGCAGGCGCTGCGCGACAATCAGCATCGGTTGGCGCTGCTCGACCAGGATATCCAGCGCGAAAAACGCCTGGCCGCCGAAGCGGACTCGTCGCTGGCGCGCCTGCATGGCGAACGCGACGGTCTGGTCGCCCAGCAGGACAGCGAGACGGACGAGCAGCAGACCGCGTCGGAACTGGTGTTCGCCGCCAAGAACGCGGTCAGCCTGGCCGAGGCCGGGTTGAGCCAGGCAACCGCCCGCGCCGCCGCCCGTGACGCCGAGCGCACGGCCCTGGTCCGGCGCATTGCCACGATCGAGGAACGCCGGCTGCGCCTGAAGCGGCAATGGGCCGAGGCGGAAGCCAAGACGCGCGAGCTGGATCTGCTCGCCATCGGCCCCGAGCGCCTGGCCGAAGCCGCCGCCGAGGTGGCCGAGGCCGAGGAAGCGCTCGCCGTGGCCCGCGAGATGGCCGAAGGCGCCGAGAGTGCGATCGAGCTGGCCCAGCAGGCCGAAGCCGAGGCGCGCGGCCCGGTCCAGGCCGCCGAGCGCCAGACCGTCAAGCTGCGCGCCGAGATCGACGGCCTGCGCGCCGTGGTCGCCTCCGGCACGGCCAAGGGCTTCGCGCCGGTGCTGGATCAGGTCCGCGTCGGCAAAGGCCTGGAAAGGGCGCTGGGGGCGGCGCTCGGCGACGATCTGTCGGCGGCGCTGGATGCCGGCGCCGCAATCCATTGGGCAGCACTGCCGGACGAGGCCAGCCCCATCGCCCCGCTGCCGGACGGCGCCCAGCCCTTCGACGGCTTTGTCGAGGCGCCCCCGGCGCTGGCCCGCCGCCTGAAGCGGATCGGCCTGGTCGCCGATACCGAGACCGGCCATCGCTTGCAACCGAACCTCTGCCCGGGCCAACGGCTGGCGACGCGCGACGGCGCGGTCTGGCGCTGGGACGGGCTGACCATCGCCGCCGGCGCGCCCAGCGCCGCCGCGACCCGGCTCGCCCAACGCAATCACCTGATCGATCTGGAAGCCGAGCGCGATGCCGCCGCCGGCGAGCTCGGCCGGCTGCAGGAAGCCCACCGCCGCGCCCAGCAGGCGGTCGAGACCGCCCAGGCCCAGGATCGCGCGGCGCGCGAGGCGACCCGGACCGCAAGCCAGCGCATCGCCACAACGCGCAACGCCGAGGCCAACCTGACGGCGCAAGCCAACGCCGCCCAGGCGCGCCACCAGGCCGCGACCGAGGCCAAGACCCGCCTCGCCCAGGAGCTGGTCGAAAGCGACGCCCAGACCGACGAGGCCGAGAAGGAGCGCTTGGCGCTGCCCGATCCGGCGCTCGACGCCCGAGAGGTCGAGCGGCTGCGTGCCGAGGTCGGCCGGCTGCGCGCCGAGGAAAGCCTGCAGCAGCGCGAACTGGACCGGCTGGTGCGCGACGCGCAGAACCGGCGCAACCGCCTGGCCTCGATCGAGATCGAGTCGCGCGCCTGGATCGACCGGCTGGAGGGTGCCGCGGTCCAGCAGGCCGAACTCGACACGCGGCGCGGCGCGCTCGACGCCGAGATCGAACATCTGGCGATCCGGCCGGAGGAACTGGCGGCCGAGCAGCTGGAGCTGGAAGACCGCATCGCCGAAGCGCGCGAGGAAGCCGAAACCATCGCGACCGGTCTGCGCCAGTCCGAAAGTGCAGCCGGCGAGGCCGAGCGTGCGTTCGAGGCCGCCAACCGCATGCTGGGCGAGGCGCGCGAGGATCGCGTTCGCGCCGAGGCCGGGTTCGAGCAGGCGACCGAGGCGCTCGCCACCGCGACCCAGCGCATTCAGGACGCGTTCGAGACCTTGCCGGCGCGCTTGCCGGCCTTGGCCGAGATCCCGGAGCAGCCGGGCGACGAGACGCCGGCCGAGCTGGAGACCCGGTTCGACCGGCTGAAGCGCGAGCGCGAGGCGATCGGCCCGGTCAACCTGATGGCCGAGACGGAAATGTCGCAATTGTCGGAAGAGCTGGAGACGATCCGGCGCGAGTCGGCCGACCTGACCGCCGCGATCGCGCGGCTGCGCCAGGCGATCCAGCAACTGAACCGCGAGGGGCGCGAGCGCCTGACCCAGGCGTTCGAGGCGGTGAACGGCCATTTCCAGGACCTGTTCGTGCGCCTGTTCGGTGGCGGCCGGGCCTACCTGGAACTGGTCCAGCACGAGACCGACCCGCTCCAGGCCGGCCTCGAGATCATGGCGAGCCCGCCCGGCAAGAAGCTGCAGGTGCTGTCGTTACTATCCGGTGGCGAGCGCGCGCTGACCGCGCTGGCGCTGGTCTTCGCCGTATTCCTGACCAATCCGGCGCCGATCTGCGTGCTGGACGAGGTCGATGCGCCGCTCGACGACGCCAATGTCGAGCGCTTCATCAATCTGGTGCGCGAGATCGGCCAGCGCACCGGCACGCGCTTCCTGATCATCACCCATCATCGCGTCTCGATGGCGCGGATGGACCGGCTCTATGGCGTGACCATGGCCGAAAAGGGCGTGTCGCAACTGGTTTCTGTCGAGCTGTCCAACGCCGACCGGCTGCGGCAGAGCGCGTGATCCGCGGTCGGTCGGGAGTCACCTTTCGGACGCTACCTGCGACGATCTGCAATCATCTACGCTCCGGATCGCAATCAGAAGCATGACCGAACCACGATCATTGCAGCTGGCTGCCAACATTCCGGACTTGTCCAACTTGGCGTGACTCTGGGTACAGTTCTTGTCGTGGCACCCTATTGCTGAGGGGTAAGAAGCGCGTGAATGAACGCGTACCCCACGATCGGAATGGCGATAACCACATAGACCCGCAAGACGATCAGCAGGGCGAGTGTCCCCCGCCCGAGCATGCGGCGTGGCAACGGACGTTCGGTCGAACTGGTCAACTGACTTGGCTCGAGTACGCCGATAAGCGCGGATTCGTGTTGCATGCTGCGCCTCTTAGTTGCCCAACAGGTCCGGGAAGACCGTGATTACCCCGTAGAGCGCGCCGACGAGCGAGATCGCGACAACGATCGTTCCGCCGGCAAGATTGGCGCGCCAGCCATTCGCGAGTTCTCCCATGATCTCGCGATCATTGACGAGCAGCAACAGAAGCAGCAGCGCCGGCGCCATCAGCAGGGTGGCGATTACGTTGACCGTCAGCGTCATCGCCAGCAGCGGCGCTCCGGGAACCAGGACGATCGCCGCGGCCACCATGCACGATGCGATGGCCGCCCCATAGAACAGCCGACCTTGTTTGAAATCGAGGTTCAGGCTGTGCCGGACCGACATGGTTTCGGCCAGCGCGTAGGACGAGCTGGTCGAGATCGTCATAGCCGCAACCAGACCGGCCTCAACGATGCCGAGCGCGAATAGAGACGCGCCTGTGGACCCGAGCATTGGGCGAAGTGCGGTGGCGAAGTCGGCGCCACTCGCAAACTGCGATACATCGGTATGCGCGGCAAAGAGCGGCGCAGTCGCGACGACGGTCGCGACTGCGGCAATGGCCGCCACGACGGCGCCGATCGCCGTGTCGATCCGCCCCTGTCGCAGATCGGCCTTGGTCAAGCCTTTGTCCACGACCGCGCTCTGCTGAAAGAAGATCATCCAGGGTGTGACCGTCGCGCCGATGTTGGCCAACACGAGCGTGAGGAACGCCGTGCCGAAGCCGCCGGGCAGCGGCCCCCAGGTGGCGATCGCGTGCGCCAGCGCGGCGCCGTCGGGATGCGCGAACAGAGCCGCCGGGACGAACAGAAGATTACCCAGCGCGAGCGCCATCAGCACCCGTTCCCAAGTCACGTAGCGCCGCAGGGCGAGCGACGCGATGACGAGCACGAGCCCGAACATGACGGAGAGCCAGGACGGCAGGCCGAAATAGAGGCCACCCGCCTGGATCGCAATGAACTCGGTGACCAACGTCAACACGTTGCCGAAGACGAGGTCCGCCATCGCAAAATAACCCCAGAACGGGCCGAAGCGCTGGAAGATCAGTTCGGCATGTCCACGATGTGTCGCCACCCCAAGCCTCACCGTCATCTCCTGCACCACGAATGCCATGAGGAACGTCAGCAGGATGAAGGGGACGAAGAACCCGATTCCGTACGTTGCGCCGGTGGTGGCGTAAGAAACCA
>Ga0302314_10013662_pt1 | contig 13938 bp, 8 predicted proteins | sample III_Palsa_N2_3_FD_200533 | JGI IMG/M metagenome (GOLD analysis project Ga0302314, IMG submission 200533) | Peat permafrost microbial communities from Stordalen Mire near Abisko, Sweden - III_Palsa_N2_3 | ecosystem: Environmental > Terrestrial > Soil > Palsa > Peat permafrost | place: Sweden... | reverse complement strand
CCTCACCACCATCCGCAGCGTCGCTCCCGCGTCCCTCATCGTCTACGGCAGCGGCGTCGGAGCCTCCCTCGCCGTCAAACTAGCCTCCGACCACAAAGACCTGGCCGCCCTCATCCTCGAATCCCCCGACGGCGACTTCAAAGCCCGCGTCCTCGCCGACCCACGCTCCCGCATGGCCCCCGTCCGCCTGCTCTTCCATGAAGACTTCCCGCTGGCCGCCCCCCTCCGCACCCTGCAAACCCCAAAACTCCTCATCACCACCACCCCCGGCCAACCGCCCATCGCCCTCCAGCAAGCCGCCGACCCAAAAACCACGCTCGAACTAACCACCCCACCCGACCAGGCCGCCCTCCACGCCGCCATCCGCCGCTTCCTGGACACCTACCTCACCCAGCAACCCACCACCCTCACCCCAACCCCCTAGGGAATCCCTGCACAAGTTCCCGCTTTGCAAGGGCAGGACAAGGTTCGCTTTGAAAGGGCGGGACTTCAGTCCCGCCGCAAACGCCACCATGACATAGCGGCTTTAGCCGCTGAGGGAATGTCGAGGACTTAAACAGACCTTCGCTAGGGCAATTTCTCCATTGCTGCAGAGGCGAAAGGTTGAAGGCAAGGGTCTAGGGCCAAAGGCCCGTCCTATTACCAGCGAGGGGCGAAGCCCCTCGTCGCGCCACGCCAAAGAACCTAGGGCTGTAAGCCCGATCTATAAAGCCAGCCTCCCCACCATCTCCCAATCCGCCTCTCAAATCTCGTATCTCCGGCTTAAAGGACGTGAAGGCCGCCAGTATTTCGGCGGCCTTACATAAAGGGTGGGGAGGGTTGTGCAGATAGGGGATGCCGGTTGCCGTGGGGAGTGCTGGTCCCGGCTCATTGTGTTACATCCAATAAGACGTAGCTTAGCCGGAAAAGTTGTGCTAAAAACAGTAGATTTTTCAGAAACATTTCCACAATCTCATTTTTCGCACAAAACACAACCCGAAAAGCCAAAAAGCGGGCTGAGAAACCCTCAACCCGCCTCTCGCATTCCTTATCGACCACTTTTACGCAAAGTTCAGAAAAGAAGCAGGATCGACCTTCGCTCCCGGGAACACCAGGTCCATATTCCGTGATCCAAGAGTCTTGTAAGCCGCCTCGCCGAGCACATTCCTGAAATCTGTAGTTACCGTCAGGTCGCGTCCTTCGTTGAGCTGCTCGTTCGACAACCCGGGCCACTTTCCATAGACCTTGCCGCCCTTAACGCTGCCGCCGAGCACAAACATCACGTTCGCATGACCGTGATCGGTGCCGCCCGTGCCGTTCTGCCGGGCCGTCCGCCCAAACTCAGACATCGTCACCAGCGTAATATTCTCCGAGTCCGTTCCCATGTCCTTCCAGAAAGCCGCAATCGTCTCCGAAAACTCCTTCAGTCGGTTCGACAACTGACCCGTAGCCGCTCCCTGATTCTGGTGCGTATCCCAGCCGCCGATGTCCGAAAACGCCGCCTCAACCCCCAGGTTCGCCTTCATCAACTGCGCCACCTGCTTCAGGCTGTTCCCAAACGCCGTATTCGGATACGTCACACCCGCCGCCGGCTGATAATGCGCCGGATCAGCCGCCTTCAGCATCTTCACGGCTTCAAACGTCTCTTCGCCCGTGCCATGCAGCACGGCATCCGAGCTCTCGTCATACATCGCCTGGAACGCATTCGAGATCGGCGAAGTCTGCGGCCCTTTTCCGGCCACCGAAAAATCATTCAAATTCGCGACAGCAATCGCCGGAACCTTCCCTTGCAGCGTCCGAGGAACCTGCGTTCCCAACGCCACAGCCCGGAAGGCGCTCGGCTTCCCGTTCAGCACTTCAGCCTGCAAAGCCCGGTTCAGCCAGCCATCCTGCGTCACTTTCACGCCCGGCGTTCCAGACTCCATATAGTCCTGTGCATCAAAGTGCGACCGCGACGGATCAGTCGACCCCGCCGCATGAACAATCGCCAGATGCCCTTGGTCATACAGCGGCTTGAACGCCGCCATCGACGGATGCAGCCCAAAAAACCCATTCAAATCCAGCACTTCGTTCTGCTTGATCGCAATCGTTGGCCGCATCGAGTAGTAGTTCTTCTCCTGGTACGGCACCACCACATTCAACCCATCGCAGGCGCCGCGCTGAAAAATCACTACCAGCTTCTTCTTATTGGCCGCCGCAGTCGTCATCTCCGCATAGATCGACCGCGTCAAAAAGCTAGGAATTACCGAAGTCCCCACCAACGCCAGCGCACCGCCACGCATGAACCCACGCCGCGTCACTGTATTGCGTCGCGGCAGATCCCGCCCGTGCATATCGCATCCCCAGTCGCTTGCATCCGTATAGAGGGTCTTCGTGGACATCGTCGTACTCCTTTATCCGGCCCAAAACTCCAGGCCCACAATCCGCTACCTGTTACAAACTCAACTCCAACGCCTAAGTTGCGACCCAACCCAAATCTCCCGCAAACCAACCGTCTTACTTTGCGAACCTTAGCTCCCTTAGCGCCCTTTGCGTTCCAAGCTTTTCCTCAACGCAACCACCACACTCTATTGGACGCCTTATCTCCGCTGAAAATCAGGCGATCCCAACAATAATCCCGCCATCGTATCCAGCGGCGTCTCCGGCTTATCCGCCTGGAAGCCCTGTCCCTGCCCCCGTCCACGCCCATTCCCAGCCTTCACCCGCAACAGACCAGCCGATCCAACCATATCGTCGCCATCCTCCGGTTTCTGCGCCGTCATTGCAAGGCTCTGCTCCGCCGAGTGCTGCGCCGTCGGGTTATTGAACTGATCCAGCACCGTAGCCCTCGTCCGAGCCGCTGCAGCTTCTCCCAGAATCAGCGTCTCCAGCTGCAACTCCGTCTTCGCCGAAGGGGAAGTAGTAACGGAAGAATCCTCGCTATCTCCAAGCAACTGCGGCCAATCCGTCCTCGCACCCTGCACTCTGCCGCCACTCAACACCAGCGCAAAGTTCATCCGGGACACCAGCGCATTGCTGCTCACCCACTCATCCGCCTTCCACGAGTACCCATTCGGCGTCTGCATCCCATAGATCGGCATCCCCAACTGCGTCATCGCCTGCACCAACGCCACCGGGTTCCCAATCTGCGCATCGCTGGCCCGCAACGCCGACGCCATAAACTCAATCGGCGTCTTCACCTTGGCCCTGTAAACGCTGGGAGCCCAGAACTCCGGAGAGTGGAACATCGTCGTCAGTACAGCTTTGATATCCCCATTCGACTTCAAAAATGTCGCCGCCATCCGATCCACCAACGCCGGCGGTGGCGTATCGCTCACAAACCTCACCGCCAGCTTGTTCGAAACAAACCGTGCCGTAGCCGGGCTGGTCGCCAGAATATGCAACACCTCCAGCCCTTCACTCTCGCCACCCTCCGGAATCACATGCCCCAACACCGTCTTCGACCCCGGCTCATGCCGGTTTGGCTCAAACACAAACTCCCCACCCCCACCCTGATACGGCCGGTCGATCGTCCACCCCGTAAAGCACTTCGCAACCTCGATCACATCCTTCTGCGTATACCCGCCGCCCACACCCAGCGTATGCAGTTCCATCAACTCACGCGCATAGTTCTCGTTGATCCCCTTCGGCATCGCCTTCGCCAGCTTCGCTCCCGGCGTCCCTTGCTCAAATCGCTTCCCCCGCGTCGCCGCCATCGAATTCGGCCCAATGCTCTGCCAGTTATCCAGGTACATCAGCATCGCCGGACTCTTCGCCGTAGCCACCAGCAGGTTCTCAAACTTCCCCATCGAGTTCGGCAATACCGCATCCCGGTCATAGCTCGCCAGGAAGTAAGGCTCATTCTGATTCTTCTTCACATACACGCTGAAGTGGTTCAGCCAGAAGTCATCCATCACCGCCTGCAACTGCCGCTCCGAATACACATCCCGCAGCATCCGCTCTTCCAGCGCTTCCGCTGCCACCACTCGCGGACCACCCTGCATCGCCGCAACTTCTTCCTTTTGAACCGGAGTAAATCCCTGCACCAGCGGCCCCATCAACTGCCGCCGCATTGCCTTCCGCAACCCCGCCATCTCTTCCGGAGACATCGCCACCAGCCGCGCCATCCGCTGATCCGGCGGCAACGCAATCAAAGCCTCAACCGCCCCCTCATCCATTGGCTCCGCATCCAGCCCATGCTTCTTCCCTTTAGCCTGAGCATTAGCCTCCGGCGCAGCCATAGCCATATCCCCACTCATTGTGGAGTCAGGCGAAGAAGCAGACGAAGGGGAGGGCGACAATCCGGGTGCCCCGGGTCCGGACTTTCGGACCCGGGTTTCCGCACCCCCACTAATACCTCCGGTAGCCGGCACAGCAGCCGCCTGCTCGATCTTCTCTTCATAAGCCGCCATCGAATCCGCATAAATCGCATGTTCCACCGGATCACGCGGCAACGCTGTCCCCCTCCGCGCCATCTCCTTTATCGTCTGCGGCGTCGGAAACCTCGCCATCAACTCCTGCTGCGACAACCTCAGCGCAGGATACTGCGCCAACCTGGCCTCAAACGCCGAGTCGTCAATCGTCTCCGGATGCAGTTGCCGCTCAAACCAGGCTTCCATCCCCATCTTGTCGACGACCTGCTCATCCCCCGGCCTCGGCCCAAACGTCATCCGGTTCAACGCATGAAGCGTCTTCTCATCCTGTGTCAGTACCGTCTTCTTTACCGGAGCAGGAATCGCCACATGCGCTTCAGCCGCCGCTGGCACCTCCGCCAACGCCTGTGCCGAAACCATCCCAACGCACAGCGCAGCCACCACCGCCGCCTTACCTGCTTCCAACACCTGCGCCGAAAACTTCACCATGAGGTCTCTCCGGTACGCAGCCTAACCAACCCGCGCACGCCAATCAACCATACAGACCCACACCCCAGCCCTCAGTTGCGGACATGATAAAAATTGGCAGGATTAGCACAAGCCACTTAGCCAGCTTTAGCGAAAAAGACCGAAGGCGCAACATGAAAGCGTTCGCTCAACCGTGCGATATGGTCTCGCGTAAGTTGTCGTTTTCCAGCAAGAACAAGCGAAACCGTACTCTCACTACCAAGTTCCTCCGCAATGTCACGCTGCGAAAGCCTATTCTGTTCCAGCAGAAAACGAAGCACTTCGGCAGGCTCAGCATCAGGCACCGGATAACGCTGCGACTCATATTGATCGATAAGAAGTGTCAAAAGCTCGACAGCTTCGTCATCGTCACGCGTGCGTACAGACTTCGCAGTCAGATCGAAAAGTGCCTCGGTGTAGACCACCAGCTCGTCATCGGAGTGGATCACATGGGGCGCTCCCTGCCGAATCATTTCAGCCGGATTCGCAAGCATCGTGCTCATCGTCTAACCCCCTTGTCCCAGTTCGCCTGGTTGTCATACTCCCGATGCGTCAAAAAAGACCGTATGTAGATATGGCCTTCGGTAATTCGCCCATTCTTCTCGCGAGAGTAATGAATGATCGTAATCAAACGGTAGCGATTACCACGAACGTTGAAAACGACATAGCCTTCGACAGCGTCCGCATCCTTGAAAACCTGCTGAACTTCCAGAAAATTACGCCACCGGGCCCCGTTCGCAATCTTGTACCAAGCCCTAATCTCTTTCGCGGCGTCCTGATACTGCTCTTCGGCTTCAATCAGATGTTTTCGCGTAACAACGTTCATAGAGGGCCAGGCCGTACCCTCAAAATACTTTGCAAAATGCAAAGATGTCAACTACTCGCAGAAATCCTGCCAAATATCAGCAATAATTCACAGCACCCAGCCTAAAACGCGGCCAAATCGCTCATCGCCTGAAACAGCTTCTCCGGCTGCGGCAGAATCACATCCTCCATCAGCGGCTGATACGCCACAAACGTATCCATAGCCCCCACCCGCCTCACCGGCGCGTCGAGATCATGAAACAGCTCATCGCCGATCCGCGCGGCAATCTCAGCCCCATACCCCCAGCTCAGCATGTCCTCATGCGCCACAATCACCTTGCTGGTCTTCCGCACAGAGGTCGCAATCGCGTCCCAGTCATACGGACTCAGACTCCGCAGATCGATCACCTCAACATCGACCCCACGCTCGCGCTCCATCCGCTGCGCCGCCTGCAAAGCTCTCGGCACCACAGCTCCGTACGTAATCACCGTCAGGTCTTTCCCTGGCTTCACAATCGCAGCCTTGCCAAATGGAATCGTATAGTTCGGCCCCGGATACGCCGCCCGCCCAAACGTCTCGCGATAAAGCCTCTTGTGCTCCAGAAACAACACCGGATCATCGCAACGAATCGCCGTCCTTAGCAGTCCAATCGCATCCAGCGCATTCGACGGCATCACCACCCGCACACCCGGTGTATGCGTAAAGATGCTCTCGCCTGACTGCGAGTGATAGATCGACCCACCCGTCAGATACCCGCCAATCGGCACACGCATCACCAACGGGCTGCTGAACTGCCCATTCGACCGCCACCGCATCACGCTCAACTCATTGCGCATCTGGTGCATCGCCGGCCAGATGTAGTCGAAGAACTGAATCTCCACCACCGGCTTCATCCCACGCACGGCCATCCCAATCGCCCGGCCAACAATATTGGCCTCAGCCAGCGGCGAGTTCCACACCCGGTCGTTGCCAAACTCCTTCTGCAACCCGCTGGTAACGCCAAAAACGCCGCCCTTGCCCTTCAGATCACCAGCCCGCAGCGGTGTATCCCGCGTGGCATCGGCAACATCCTCGCCAAACACCACCACCCGCTCATCCCGACGCATCTCGTCATGCAGGCAGACGTTGATCAGGTCAAGCATCGTCCGTTCGCTCGCATCCGCCGTCGGCTCAATCTCACGCACATACCGCGCATCGGTAGGCTTCAAATCCTCCGAGTACACATGCTTCAAAATCGAATCCGGCTGGGCCAGCACAGCAGCCAGAGCACGGTCGGTCGCCCGGTGAACTTCCTCATCCACCTTGCGCTCCAGCTCGTTGATCCCGTCCGCGTCCAGAATCCCTTCGCGCAGCAGCCACATCTGCATCCGCGAAATCGGATCGCGCAGCGCATCCGCCTGGATCTCTTCCTCGCTCCTGTACTTCCGCTCATCATCACTCAGCGAGTGCGAATAAGGCCGCACCACATGCCCATGCACCAGCGCCGGGCCTTTGCCCGAGCGGCAATACGCCACCGCTTCCACCATCGCCTCATAGCTCGCAATGGCGTCAGTCCCATCGACCTCAGCAAAGTGAAAGTTCGGAAAGTTCGCAATCAGCCGCGAGATATTTCCACCGGGAGTATTCGCCTCCACCGGCGTAGAAATCGCATACCCATTGTCTTCCACCACGTACAACACCGGCAGCTTGTTATTCGAAGCCGTATTCAGCGACTCCCAAAACTCACCCTGGCTCGTCGATCCCTCGCCAATCGAGACATACGTCACCTCGTCGGCATGGAACGTCACGTCCTTGAACTCGCGATAATCCCCGTCAACCTTCTTCGCGGCATCCGGATGATGCGTAAAGTACCGCCCCGCCTCCGCACACCCAATCGCATGAAGGCACTGCGTCGCCGTCGAAGACGAAGGCGAAACAATATTCAATCTCTTACTCGTCCAGTGCGAAGGCATCTGCCGCCCACCGCTCGCCGGATCATCCGCCGCACCCACCGCCTGCAGCAACTGCTCTTCCACCGTATTCCCCAACGCCAGGCAGATCGCCCGGTCGCGATAGTACGGGAAAAACCAGTCATACCCCGGCTTCAAAGCCAGCCCGGCAGCGACCAGCAGGGCCTCATGCCCCGCGCACGAAATCTGAAAGAAAATCTTCTGTTGCCGCTTCAGCAGGATCTCGCGATCATCCGTCCGCCGCGAAAGGTACATCAACCGGTAGAACTCGATCAGTTGCGCAGCCGAAAGCCCACCTGCAACCGCCGTCTCACCCGGAGCTTCGGCAACCCCTGCTTCTACTGCCTGCGCGGAGACCTTATTCAGAAACCTGTTCTTGTGCGCCACTGCCATCTGCCTCCTCGCCGAACCTCCGCAGCCAAATCCAGCCGCACCGATTCCCTGCCAGATTCTACCTCCTCCCGGCCTGCGGAGAATCCTCCCCCACCCCAACCCTCCAATCCCCCTGCCTCACTTTGCGAAACTTTGCTCCCTCTGCGAACTTTGCGTCAAGGTCTTTGCCTTTACTCTCCCCCAGCGGCCGCCAGACCGCTAAACTCATCCAAGATGCCCATGTCCTTCTTCGCCGCCACCCCCGAACTCACCAACTCCCTCCCCCACGATGAGCGTTTCCTCCACGTCGTCGAAGAAGGCTGGCGCACCGACCTCACCAACTTCGTCCAGCAGGGTCTCCCCAAGCTCCTCTTCGCCTTCCTTCTGGCCTTCATCGTTCAGCGCATCGTCCTCTTCTTCGTCGGACGCATGCGCAAACGTGCCGACAACCTCGTCGGCAACGCCCAGCGAGCCGCACAGCTCCGCACCTCGGCCGCCATCTTCCGCGCCACGTCCTACAGCGTCATCGGCTTCTACCTGATCACACAAATCCTCGGAGCCGTGGGTGTCTCACTCACCCCTTTCATCGCGTCCGCGGGCGTCATCGGCCTCGGCATCAGCTTCGGCGCGCAGTCCATCTTCAAAGACATGCTCACCGGCATCTTCATCCTCATCGAAGACCAGTACAACGTCGGCGACAGGATCAAGATCGCCGGCCTCACCGGCATCGTCGAAGACCTCACCCTCCGCGTCACCAAGCTCCGCGACAACGACGGCACCCTCTACATCGTCCCCAACTCCCAGATCAGCACCGTCTCCAACCTCTCCCGGGACTTCGCCGTAGGCACCCTCAACGTCTCCGTAGACGCCCGCGAAGACCCCGACCGCGTTATCAAAGTCCTCACCGAAGTAGCCTCCCAGGTCCGCATCGACGAAGCCTTCAAAGACATTGTCATGGACGCCCCCAACATCCTCGGCGTCGACAAGATCAGCGGCTACGAAGTCATCTACCCCATCAACATGCGCGTCATGGTCAACCAGCGCGACGGCGTCCTCCGCGAACTCCGCCGCCGCATCCTCATGGCCTTCTCAAAAGAAGGCATAGCCTTCGGCAGCTCCAACAGCACCCTCATCCTGCAAAACCCCACCCCAACCAAACCCGACAACCTACAGCCTTAGCTCAGTTTCGAGTTCTGAGTCTCTAGTTCTGAGTTTCCAGTTTTGAGACTCCAGTCCTGAGTTTCCAGTTTTGAGACTCGAATACTGGAAACTCGAAACTGGAAACTGAACGCCTAACCCAACAACCGCCAACATCAGCAACGCCCCTTTGAGTTGTCATTCCCGAAGGGAATCTGCGTTTGCGTTTGCACTTGCACTTGCACTTGCACTTGCACTACCGGATTAGCGTGGGGCTTTAGCCCCACGAAAAGAGCTCCTAACAAAAGGGGCTTTAGCCCCGGGCCGTCTTCCGTTCTTCGCCCGAACCCCCACAAATCCGGGTGCCCCGGGTCCCGCTTCTGGGACCCGGGCTTACACACCACAAGCCTACCCCAGCGCCGCCAGCAATCCCTGCACATCGCTAACCGGCGGCAAGCAAGTCTTCCCCGAACAAACCAAAGCAAACCCACCAGCCATCTCCGGCACATGCGGCAACGTCTCCGCCAAAGCCGGCGGCAACATCCCCATCTGTTCCCGAGACAACCGGATCACACTCTTGTTCACCAGAAACTTCCGCGCAGCCACCTTCTCCAGCTCATCCGACCCCAACACACAAACCTGCAACGAAGCCTCCACCGCCCGCCGCAACGCCAACCCGTAGCTCGCCGCATACAGCCCAAAGTGCTCGACCACACCGGCAAACATCTCCAGCGTCGCCCGCGCACAGGCCTCATACCCCGCCTCATTCGTCAGCGCAAACAACCGCAGCAACACCGTCACCGCAACCGGATTCCCTGCCGGCACCGGAGCATCCTGCAACGGCTTCCGGCGAGCACTCAACACACCCAGCGGAGCCGCCGCACCCTCCACCTTCTCCGTATCGAAAAACCCACTCCCGGCCGCATCATAAAACCGAGCCAGCATCGTATCGGCCAACTCCCGCGCCACCGTAAAGTACTTCAGCTCGCCCGTAGACTCCCACGCATCCAGCGCAGCATTCGCCAGAAACGCATAGTCTTCCAACACACCCGCAATGCGCGCTCCGGCAACACCTTCGCCATAAGCGACCACATGCGCCAACCCCTCACCCGTCCGCCACGCAACCTCCAGCACACGGTCCAGCGACTTCAACGCAAACGCCCGCGTCTCTTCCAACCCCAACACCCGAGCCGCTTCCAGCGTCGCCGAAACGCACATCCCATTCCAGCCCGTATAAATCGTCTTGTCGATATACGGCGTCTTCCGCTGTAACCGCGTCGCATACATCTTCTTCGCCGCGCTCTCCAGCAACGCCCGCACACCTTCGTGCGTCCCGCCAACGCTCTTCACAATCCCATCCAGCGTCGCACCTACATGCAACACGTTCTTCTGCGGATTATGGCGCATGTCCCCGACATCGCGAATATTAAAGTACAAAGCCGCAACCGCAAACTCGTCTTCCTCCAACACCGCACGAGCTTCCTTGCGAGTCCACGTAAAGTAGTCGCCATCATCGTCCAGCGAATCATCCGCATCCTGCGACGCATAAAATCCACCGCGCTCGCGATCGCTCAACCACTCTTCCATCCAGCGAAGAATCCCACTCGCTACCCGCGCAAACTCTGGCTCGCCAAACGTCTGAAACGCGTGGACATAGTTCTTCAGCAGCTCGGTATTGTCATACGCCATCTTCTCGAAGTGCGGCACCACCCACCGCTCATCCACCGAGTACCGATGAAATCCGCCCGCAAGCTGATCATGAATCCCACCCGCCGCCATCTTCAGCAGCGAAAACACCGCAACCTTCTTAGCCGCCTCCGAACGCTCCGCATCACCCGTTCTCGAAGCCGCATCAATCAACAAATCAATCGCCCCCGAATGCGGAAACTTCGGCTGCGATCCAAACCCGCCATTGCGTTCATCAAACTGCTGTATCGCCGAGTCCACCAGCTTCGCCAGCAACTCCGGCCCCGGATTCCCCGCATGACCCGAGAAGCTTTCGTTCTCCTCAATCGCCAGCATCACGCTACCGGCAGACTCATCCACCTCACCGCGCTTGTTCTGAAAAACATCCGCCATCGTCAGCAACACGCGCTGAAAGCTCGGCCGCCCATAGCGATCATCCGGCGGAAAATAAGTCCCTCCAAAATAAGGCTTCCCCTCCGGAGTCAAAAACGCAGTCAACGGCCATCCCCCCTGCCCGCTTATCGTCGATATCGCCGCCTGGTACCGCGTATCCACATCCGGCCTCTCATCGCGATCCACCTTCACCGCAACAAACAGATCGTTGATGATCCTCGCCGTCTCAGCATTCTCATAGCTCTCGCGATCCATCACATGGCACCAGTGACACCACACCGCGCCAATGTCCAGCAACACCGGCTTATCCTCAGCAGCAGCTTTCTCAAAAGCCTCCGCACCCCACTCATGCCAGTCAATCGGCTGATGCTTCGCCGATCGCAAATACGCCGATGCTGCCCGCCCCAAAGAGTTCTCTTGTCCGTCGCTCATCCCTGCTCCAACTTCCTATCCAGTATCGCAGCCCACGCCGCCACAACTACTTTGCGAAACTTCGCTCACTTTGCGAACTTTGCGTCAAGGCCTTTGCCTTTGCTCTCGCCAACGAAAAGAGGCCACGGCAACCTCGCCGCAGCCTCTATTCCCTAATCCCTGTTGCCTGTTCCCTGCTCTTACATTGCAGGAGGAGGTCCCGGCGTAGCCGAGATCGGCTTCGGTGCTTCCGGAGCCTTCGGTGCCGTCAACCCCGGAATCAGCGGAGCCTGCGACACCGTACCCGCTGCCGCTCCCTGGATGTCGATCCCGTAGTCAGTCAGCGTCGTCGAAAGCAACTGCCGCAACGCCGCGCGATCCTTCGCATAAGCTGCTGTCGCTGAGATAACAGAGTTGTCTGCCGTCGCCAGGTTCCGCTGCTGCTGCAACACATTCGCTGTCGTCGAAGCACCCAGGTGATACTTCTTCTGCTCCGCATCCAGGCTCTGCGCCGCATAGTCATGCGAGGCCTGCGCTGCCGTCACCTGCGCCCGGTCATTGGTCAACGCATACTGCCCGTTGATCACCTGCACCCGGATCTGCGTATAAAGCTGCTGCAACCGCATCTGCGACTGCTGAAGCTCCATCTGCGACCGCGCCTGATCAGCCTGCGCTACACGATTCCGCAACGAAATCGTCAGGTTCACGCCAACACCCTTATCTGGGTTGCTGTTATTGAAAAGATTCGAGAAGCCCGTGCCATAGCTGATCGAGGGATACGTTCCCGCTGGGCAAACCGCGCCCGTGGTGAAGTCGCAAATTGCCGCCGGGTTCTGCGCTCCAGACAGCGAACTCGCGCCATAGAACCCATAAGCATCCAGCACCGGCAACAATCCGTTCTTCTCTGCCTTAATGGTGATCTGGTTGTTCTTCATGTTCAACACCGCCTGCTCAATCTGCGGGTTGTTCGTGTAGGCCTCACGCACTAGATCTTCCACCGGCATATCTTCTTCCGGCAAACGATCCAGCCCAACGCGATCCGTCGGAACCACAGGAGCATTCGCCAGCTGAGGATCATTCAGGTTCCGCGCAATCGCCTGCTTCATAATCAACTGCTGATATTCCAGGTTCGACTGCGATGCAATCAACGCCTGCTTGTCCGTCGCCACCGAAGCATCCGAGTTAACCACATCCAGCGGAGCCAGCGTGCCAATCTCCAACTGCTTCCGGTTATCCGCCGTCAACTGCGTCGATTGAGCCAGCGCGCGCTCCTTCGCCTGCTCATCTTCATACGCACTTACCAGTCCCCAGTAGATGTTCTCCACCTGGTTCACCGTGTACAGCAACTGCTGCCGAAACGCCGAATCGGTAATCCGCCGGTTGTTCTTGGCCTGCAGAATAAACCGCCCGTTGATACCGGTTCCAAAACCCTGCAACAGATGTTGCGTCACCGTCGCGCGGAAGTTAGCCGTAATATCCGGGCTGTAGTTGTACTCAAACCCATTGTCCGTCGTAACGCGGTTATTGTTGAACCCAACCGTAAGCTGCGTGCCGGTCAAAAAACCCTGCGCGTAGTTGAAGTTGTACGTCGACGTGTGCGTATAGATGTCCGCCAAACCGCCGCTCAGAATGGTGTTCGACTGCTGCTGATCTACAGCCTCATACTCCAACGCACCCGTCAGCACCGGATCAAGCGTCTCCGGCAGCGGTCCACCACCATTCGTGCTGATCACCAGCCCGCCTGCACCCGTACCGCTACCGCCAGCCGAGCTCGAAGTTCCACCCGGCCCACCACCACCAGAGATGGTCGAGGTCGTTCCGCCCAGCGTATTGGTCACCAGCCCGGTCGAAACACCATGAAAGATCGCGCCCGCCTTGGTACGCAGTAAATCCGTATCCGCGATATCCAGGTTGATCCGCGCAATGGCGATATCGTAGTTGTTCTCCAACGCCAGCGTCACCGCATCGCTCAGGCTCAGATAGATCTTGCCATCACGCAGCAGGTCATCCAGCCGCGGCGTATTCGTCAGCCGCGGAGTCGGATAGTTCGTCGCCGTATACCAGCGCAGCGGGTTCGGGAACCCGCTATGAGCCTTGCCGTAGTCCTTACCGGTCGGCCTCAAAAACAAGGGTTCTGTCAGCTTGGGGCTGGGTGCCTGCGGCAACCCGGCCTGCCCGGTCGTATCGTTCTGCACAGCCTGCGGAGCTGCCGGCGCTGTAGCGCTCGGAGCCTGCCCAGCCGTAATCACAGCGTTCTGCTGCGCGTAACCCGGCGGCACTGCGCTCACCAACATCATGGCAACACAAGCTGCCGCCTGCAAATGTCTCAATCTCACGGTCCGGTTCT
>Ga0302314_10013661_pt1 | contig 13938 bp, 10 predicted proteins | sample III_Palsa_N2_3_FD_200533 | JGI IMG/M metagenome (GOLD analysis project Ga0302314, IMG submission 200533) | Peat permafrost microbial communities from Stordalen Mire near Abisko, Sweden - III_Palsa_N2_3 | ecosystem: Environmental > Terrestrial > Soil > Palsa > Peat permafrost | place: Sweden... | reverse complement strand
AGAGGCTCTGCATGAGATCGGCCTGCAGGGCATCACCGTCACCGAGGCGAAGGGCTTCGGCCGTCAGAAGGGCCACACCGAACTCTATCGCGGCGCCGAATATGTCGTCGATTTCCTGCCGAAGGTTAAGATCGAGCTGGTGATCGAGGACAATCTCGTCGACAGGGCGATCGAGGCCATCCAGCAGGCCGCCCATACGGGCCGCATCGGCGACGGCAAGATTTTCATCATGCCGGTCGAGGAAGCGATCCGTATCCGCACCGGCGAACGCGGCGCGGACGCGATTTAAAGCACCGCGGCGCGGACGCGATTTAACGGCGCCACGGCGGCGACGCCATCCAACCAAGATCCTCAACCATCTGGGAAAACTACTATGTCCGATATCAAGAAGGTCCTCGAACTCATCAAGGAACACGACGTCAAATACGTCGATTTCCGCTTTACCGACCCGCGCGGCAAGTGGCAGCACACCGCCCAGCACGTCGTGACCGTCGACGAGGACCTGCTGAGCGAAGGCATCATGTTCGACGGTTCGTCGATCGCCGGCTGGAAGAGCATCAACGAGTCCGACATGATCCTGCAGCCGGACCTGTCGACCGCCGTGCTCGACCCGTTCGCCGCCCAGACCCAGCTGATCATCTTCTGTGACGTGGTCGAGCCCTCGACCGGCCAGTTGTACGACCGCGACCCGCGCTCGATCGCCAAGCGCGCCGAGAAGCACCTCTCCTCGGCCGGCTTCGGCGACACCGCCTATTTCGGCCCGGAAGCCGAATTCTTCGTGTTCGACGACGTTCGCTACGAAGTGAAGATGAATTCAGTGATGTACAAGCTGGATTCCGAGGAAGGCCCCTATGTCACCGGCAAGGAATTCCCGGAAGGCAATCACGGCCATCGCATCCCGGTGAAGGGCGGCTATTTCCCGGTTCCGCCGATGGACAGCCAGGTCGATATGCGCGCCGAGATGCTGACCGTCATGCACGAGATGAACGTGCCGGTCGAAAAGCACCATCATGAGGTCGCGCCCTCCCAGTCCGAACTCGGCGTCAAGTTCGACACGCTGGTCCGTTCGGCCGACAACATGCAGATCTACAAATATGTGGTCCACAATGTGGCCCATTCCTATGGCAAGACCGCGACCTTCATGCCGAAGCCGATCTTCGGAGACAATGGCTCGGGCATGCATGTCCACCAGTCGATCTGGAAGGCCGGCAAGCCGCTGTTCGCCGGGTCGGGCTATGCCGATCTGTCGGAAACCGCGCTGTATTATATCGGCGGCATCATCAAGCACGCCAAGGCGCTGAACGCCTTCACCAACCCGCTGACCAACAGCTACAAACGCCTGATCCCCGGCTTCGAAGCCCCGGTGCTGCTGGCCTATTCGGCCCGCAACCGTTCGGCCTCCTGCCGTATCCCCTACTCGGCCAGCCCGAAGGGCAAGCGCGTCGAAGTCCGCTTCCCCGATCCGGGCGCCAACCCCTATCTCGCCTTCGCCGCCATGCTGATGGCCGGCCTGGACGGCATCGCCAACAAGATCCACCCCGGCGATGCCATGGACAAGAACCTCTATGATCTGCCGCCGGAAGAGCTGAAGCAGGTTCCGCAGGTCTGCGGATCCCTGCGCGAAGCCCTGGAAAGCCTCGGCAAGGACTACGACTTCCTGCTCAAGGGCGACGTGTTCTCGAAGGACTTCATCGAGAGCTACATCGAGCTCAAGTGGGAAGAAGTGTACAAGTTCGAGCACACCCCGCACCCGATCGAATTCCAGATGTACTACTCGGTCTGATCGGATCAGTTGCGAAACCCCCGCCATTCATTTGGCGGGGGTTTTATTTTGTGAACATAGACACATTCATTACATTTTCTTGCCATTCCGATCATTGCGGATACCGGCGATATAGGGCACCGTTTCACGGGGCTTAAAGATCGGCGGCGAATGAACGAACCCTTGGTTTTCGGTAAGAAGCACGAGACTGATCCCAGCGTCATGCCGCTGCGGGTACTGATCGCCGCGGCACTGCCGGAACAGGGGGCCCGGCTCGACGCCCTCCTGCGTCTGGCCCATGAGGACGTTCAGGTCGAGATCCGCACAACCGTCGAAACCGCTCTCGAGCTTCTGTCGGAAGGCAGCTTCGACCTCGCCTTCATCGGCGTCGATTTCGAGGGCGAGGAAGGGATCGAGCTGATCGGCGTCGGGCCGACCATCGCCCCCAAGACCGCCATCATCGGCGTCATCGCCACCCGCGACCCCGGCCTCGACGCCCAATGCATCGGCGCCGGCGCGCTCGACTGCCTGGTGCTGGAGGGGCTCACGCCCGCCCTGGTCTGGCATGTGATGCGCTACGGCGTCAGCCGCAAGCGCTTCGAGGACAAGCTGCGCGCCAATAACGACCAGATGGTCCGCCACCTGATCGATCTGCGCGACGCCAAGGAGCGCGCCGAGGAACAGGGCTCGGCCTATGTCGAGGTGGCCGAGCAGCTGTCGATCGCCAAGACGGATCTGGAGGAAGCCCTCAGCAAGGCCGAACAGAACGAGCGCCGCTATCGCGCCCTGTCCGACACCAGCCCTGTCGGTATCTGGCAGATGGATCACGAGGGCAAGACCCTTTACATGAATGGCTCGCTTCAGCGTTTGCTGGAGATCCCGCCCGGCACCGACCCGCTGGCCGTGACCCTGGGGGAGGTGGTGGTGAGCGAGGATGCGTCCGCCGTCGAGGCCGCGCTCAAGCGCTGGACCTGGGGGGTGGCCGGCGAGGTCGAACTGGGCATCGCGGGCATGCAATCGCGCGAGCGCTATTTCCTGATGATGTCGGGTGTGGAATTGCCGGCCACGGCAAGGGACGCCGCCACCATCCTGGTCACCGTCGTCGATGTCACCGAGCGCAAGAAGGCCGAGGCGGCGATGCACCATATGGCGCATCACGACGCCCTGACCGGCCTGCCCAACCGCACGCTGTTCGTCGAACGCATCGAGCACGGCCTGGCCGAGGCGACCCGCGCCGGCACCTATATGGGCGTGCTGTTCCTCGATCTCGACCATTTCAAGGACGTCAACGACACGCTGGGACACCCCGTGGGCGACGAGCTGCTGGTCCAGGTGTCGCAGCGCCTGCTGAACTGCGCGCGCGGCTCGGACACGGTGGCGCGCCTCGGCGGCGACGAGTTCGCCATCCTGTGCAGCAATCTGAAAAGCCCCGATCAGGCGGCCGAACTGGCGCAGCGCATCGTCGAAACCATCGCCCGCCCCTACGACATACACGGCCAGGAAATCCACACCGCCACCAGCATCGGCATCTCGATCTTCCCGACCGATGCGCGCGAGCCGGACCGGCTGGTCAGCTTCGCCGACATGGCGCTCTACACCGCCAAGGAACAGGGCCGCAGCACTTACAAATTCTTCGATTCGAAGATGGATGAGGTGGTTCAGCGCCGCAAGGCGATGGAGAACGAGCTGCGGGAATCGCTATTCGCCAACCAGCTGGTGCTGCACTTCCAGCCGCAGGTCGACCTGACCAGTGGAAGGCTGGTCGGCGCCGAAGCGCTGATCCGCTGGAACCATCCGGTCCGTGGGCTGGTCTATCCGGGCGAATTTATTCCGGTAGCGGAACAGTGCGGTCTCATCACACCGATCGGGCAGTGGGTGATCGGCGCCGCCTTCCTGCAGGCGCGGCGCTGGCAGCAATGCCTGGAAGAGCCCTTCCGCATCTCGATCAACCTCTCCGCCGTGCAATTCCGCCAGAAAAATCTGGTGCAGCGCATCTCGGACATGGTCGAGGCCACCGAGGTCGACCCGGCCAATATCGAATTCGAGATCACCGAAAGCATGCTGATGGAAAATCCCGATCAGGCGGTTCGCGCCATGCGCGGCCTCGCTGAGCAGGGCTTCAGCCTCGCCATCGACGATTTCGGCACCGGCTTCTCGTCGCTGGCTTATCTCAAGAAATTTCCGGTCGATTGCCTGAAGATCGACAAATCCTTCATCTCGGACATGATGGACGATCCGGATTACGCCACCATCACCTCGTCGATCATCAAACTGGCGCACAGCCTGAATTTGCGTGTCGTCGCCGAGGGGGTGGAAACCCTGCAGCAGGCCAGCTTCCTGCTCGAGGAGCATTGCGACCTGGTGCAGGGCTATTTCTACGGCAAGCCGGTCTCCGCCGAGGAATTGGGAAAAAAGCTGACAGCCTAAGTCGCCAGCTGATCCCGGATCGGCAGACTTCGGACACGCTTGCCGGTGGCGGCGAACAGCGCATTGACCAGGGCCGGGGCCACCGGCGGCACACCGGGTTCGCCGACGCCGCCCAAGGGCTGGTCGTAGTTTTTCGTCGGCACCAGATGCACCTCGATCTTTGGCGGCGCGCCGTCGATGCGTAAGACCTCGTAATCGTCGAAGTTGGACTGCACCACGCGGCCGTCCTTGAAACTGATCTCGCCGGTCAGCGCCAGGCTCAGCCCCTGGATCACCGCGCCCTGAAGCTGGGCCTGGACCCGCTCGGGATTGACCACCGCGCCGCAATCGAACGCGATATCGACGCGCGGGATGCTGATCGCGCCCTTCTCGTCGACCTTCACCTCGACGGCCACGCCGGTATAGGAAACGAAGCTGCGATGGGCGGCGATACCCAGCCCCTGCCCCTTCGGCAGCTTGCGGCCCCAGCCGATGCCCTTGGCGGCGGCCTCGATCACCTTGCGCAAGCGGGCCGTTTCATAGGGATAGCGCTGGGGGTTCTCGCCATAGACCCAGCCGTCCGAGAAATAAGCGGGATCGATGACTCGATCCTTGCCGAGGAGTTCAAGCAGATAGTCCTTCTGATCCCGCCCCGCCGCGGCGGCCAGCTCTGCGATGAAGCTCTGAATGGCGAAGGCGTGCGGAATGTTCGAGACCGAGCGGAACCAGCCGACCCGGGTATGGGCGGCCGCCTCGGGATTCTCGACCTGGAAATTGGCGATGTCGAACGGATTGTCGATGGCGCCCATGCCGAGCTCGAACGGCAGTTCATGCTTGGGATCGGGCATGAACAGGGCGCCAATACCCGGCGCCACGGTGCGATGCAACCAAGCCACCGGCTTGCCCTTGGAATCGAGACCGGCTTCGAGGCGCTCGACCGAAACCGTATGCAGGAAGCCGTTATGCAGATCGTCCTCCCGCGTGAAGGTGACCTTGACCGGCCTGCCGCCCATCTCCTTGGAGAGGATCGCCGCCTCCTGCACGAAGTCGGGCTTCGATTTACGGCCAAAGCCGCCGCCCAGCAGCAGATTGTGCAGGACCACCTTTTCCAGCGGCATGTTGAAATGCTTGGCCAGGTTTTCGCGCGCCACCTGCGGCGCCTGGGTGCTGCACCAGACCTCGATGCCGTCCTCCCGCACCTGGGCGGTGCCGGAGGGCGGCTCCATCGGCGCCTGGGCGAGATGGGGGATGTAGTATTCGGCGGAGATCTTCTTCGCCGCCTTGCTCATCGCCGAATCGACGTCGCCATTCTTGCGCACCACCTTGCCGGGGCTACGCGACGCCTCCTCCATCGTCTTGCGATAGGCCGCGGATTCGTAACTCGCATTGGGGCCGTCGTCCCACTCGATGGTCAGCTTGGAACGGCCCTTGATGGCGGCATAGGTGTTCTCGGCCACCACCGCGACGCCGCCCAGCGGCAGGAAGCCGGGCGGAGCCGACGTGCCATCGATGGGAACGATCTTCAATACGCCGGGCACTTTGAGCGCCTCGGCGGCATCATAACTCTTCACCTTGCCGAGATAGACCGGCGGCCGCGCCACCACGGCGAACACCACGCCCTCGGGGCGGGCATCGATGCCGTAGAGCGCCTTGCCCTGGGTGATGTCGGCCCCATCCACCAGCTTGTTCCCGGCCTTGCCGATATAGCGGAACTTGGCGGGATCCTTGAGTTTCAGCTCGGCGCTGGCGGGCACCGGGCGCGCCGCCGCGGCCTGCGCCAATTCGCCATACCCGAACGAACGGCCCGAGGTGGCGTGCAGCACCTTATGAGTCTCGGCCTTCACCTGCGCGGCCGGAACGTTCCAGCGCGCGGCGGCCTCGGCTTCCAGCATCTGGCGCGCGGCCGCGCCGATGCGGCGCAGCGCCATGAAATGATGACGCATCGAGCGCGATCCGTCGGTGTCCTGGCTACCGAAACGATCCTGGTCGCCCGGCGCCTGCAGCACTTTGAAGCGGGCGAAATCCGCCTCCAGCTCGTCGGCCACCACCATGGCGAAGCTGGTGCGCACTCCCTGCCCCATTTCGGCGCGGTTACACAGCATCGTGACGGCGCCATCCTCGGCGATGGAGAGGAAGATGCGCGGATCGTCCTTGAGGCCGCCGGCCATGGCCTCGCCGCCATATTTCTTCTCCGCTTCGGCGGCCAGAGCGAACGGACCACTGGCCAGTACCAGGCTGCCGGCGGCGAAACCGAGCAGCAAAGCGCGGCGGCTTACATTGAGCGGCGCGCTGACGGGAGTGATAGCGTTCATGGTCACACTCCCCCGCCGGCGGCGGCGCTCTTGATGGCGGCGCGAATGCGCGGATAGGTACCGCAGCGGCAGATATTGCCCGACATGGCGTTGTCGATCTCGGCGTCGGTCGGATGCGGCGTGGTCTTCAGCAGATCGGCGGCCTGCATGATCTGGCCGGCCTGACAGTAGCCGCATTGCGGCACATTGGCTTCGCGCCAGGCGGCTTGCAGCGGATGATTGCCATCGGCCGACAGCCCCTCGATGGTGACCACCGTCTGGCCGGCCACGTCGCTCATCGCGGTCTGGCAGGAGCGCGCGGCGGCGCCGCCGACATGCACCGTACAGGCGCCGCACAGCGCCTGGCCACAGCCGAATTTGGTGCCGGTCAGGCCCTGGATGTCGCGCAAATACCACAGCAGCGGCATCTCGGGGTCGCCGTCGAAGCTCTTCTGCTGTCCATTGACCGTAAAGCTGATCATCGCCCGACTCCCTTGCTGCAGCGCACCAGCACTGAAGGTATGACCTTATAGTGACCGCTTCAAGAGGCGGCCCGCTCCTCGGCGGTGAAGATGCGAGCGAGGAAACGCTCGCCGAAACGCTCGAGCCTCTTTTCGATGCGACGGATGTCGATCAGGTCGTTGCCGATCCCTAAAATCAAATCCGCGCTTCCTCCATCAGCCGGCGCATTTCCTTCAGGCTCGGCACTAGACCGAGGAACACCGCCTCGCCGATCAGGAAATGACCGATATTGAGTTCGGCGACGGCGGGAATGGCAGCCACCGGCTTTACATTGTCGTAAGTCAGGCCGTGGCCGGCATGGCATTCGAGACCGATCGTCACGCAATGGGCCGCCGCTTTGGCCAGGCGCTGCAATTGGGCCTCGCGCTTAGGGCCTTCCTCGGCTTCGGCATAGGCGCCGGTATGCAATTCCACCACCGGTGCGCCGGCCTCGATGGCGGCGTCGAGTTGCGCGATCTCCGGCTCGATGAACAACGAGACGCGGATGCCGGCGGCTGAGAGCTCAGCGATCATCGGCTTCAGTTTGGCGACCTGACCGACCACCTGTAGTCCGCCTTCCGTGGTGCGCTCCTCGCGGCGCTCGGGGACGATGCAGGCGGCATGCGGCTTGTGGCGCAGCGCGATTGCCAGCATCTCACCGGTGGCGGCCAGTTCGAGATTGAGCGGCAGGCCGAGCGTGTCCATCAAAGCACGCAGATCCTCGTCGCGGATATGGCGACGGTCTTCGCGTAAATGGGCGGTGATGCCGTCCACCCCGGCCTCGGCGGCCAGCAAGGCGGCGCGCACCGGATCGGGATGCACCCCGCCACGGGCGTTGCGGATGGTGGCGACATGATCGATGTTGAGCCCGAAACGGGGGCCGCGCGGCATGACGGGCTTCCTCTGCGGTAAGCGGAAACCGACCGTAACAACAAAGATTTACTCTCGACAAGCCTGCCGTCCGCCCATCACTTATTTAGGTCTCGTTTCTGGAAAGACTCCATGATGGAACTGGCGCAAGCCGAACAAGCCTTGCGCGCCCTGCTGCGCCGGGAGCCCGCCAATGTCGAGGCGCATTTCCAGCTGGGCAATTGCCTCTATCAGCAGGGCCGGTCGGAGGCGGCCACCGAGTGCTATCGCCGGGCGATCGAGCTCAATCCCGCCCATGCCGACGCGCTGACCAATCTCGGTTGCGCGCTCCAGGATCTCGGCCGTCTGGAAGAAGCGGTCATTACCTTGTGCGCCGCGCTGGAGCACAATCCGCGCGGCGGCGAGACCTATACCAATCTCGGCAATGTGCTGAAGGATATGGGGCGCCTGACCGAGGCGGAGGCCGCTTGCCGCGCCGCCGTCACGCTGATGCCCTCCTCGCCGGTGGCCAAGTTCAATCTCGGCTGCGTGCTGCAGGACCAGCGCAATTTCGCCGAGGCGGCGGATCTCTACCGCGCCGCCATCGGGGCCGCGCCCGACTATATCGGTGCCCATTGGAACCTCAGCCTGGCTCTGCTGGCGATGGGGAATTTCAAGGAAGGCTGGGCCGAGCATGAGTGGCGCGCCCGCACCCAGCGATCCTGGTCGCCGGCGCTGAAATTCGCCGAACCGACCTGGAAAGGCGAAGATCTGGCCGGCAAGACGCTGCTGATCCATCGCGAGCAGGGCCTGGGCGATAATATCCAGTTCGCCCGCTACGCGGCGCTGGCAACGGAGAGTGGGGCGCGCGTGGTAATGCTGACCTATCCGGCGCTGGCCAAGCTGTTCCGCACCCTGCCGGGCGTCGCCGAGGTGGTGGCGGACGGTTCCCCCCTGCCCGCCTTCGATCTGCAGGTGCCGATCCTCAGCTTGCCGCATCTGTTCGGCACCGAGTTGGACACCATCCCGGCGAAAATCCCCTATCTGCGCGCCGATCCCAGGCGTGTCGCCGTCTGGCGCGACAAGCTGGCGGCGCTGCCCGGTCTGAAAGTCGGGCTGGTCTGGGCCGGCGGCACCCGCCCCAACGACCCCGACTGGGCGCGCATCGACCAACGGCGCAGCCTCTCGCTGGCTCAATTCGCCGGCATCGCTGGACTGGAGGGAATTTCGCTGGTCAGCCTGCAGAAAGGCGAAGCAGCCGCGCAAACCAGGGATTTTCCGATTGCCGATTTCACCGGCGAGATCGCGGATTTCGCCGATACCGCCGCCCTGATCGAGGCGCTGGATCTGGTGGTCAGCGTTGACACCGCGGTCGCACATCTGTCCGGCGCGCTCGGCAAGCCGGTCTGGATCCTCTCGCGCTATGATTCCTGTTGGCGCTGGCTGGAAAATCGAGACGACACGCCGTGGTATCCCACGGCGCGCCTTTACCGGCAGAAGGAGCCGCACACCTGGCCGGAGGTGCTGGTCAGGGTGCGCGAGGATTTGGAAAGACTGGCATGAGCCCTTGAAGCTCTCATGCCAAATCGACTATCTCGCGGCTCCATACCCGCCCGGCATGGAAGCGATAGCTGCCGGCAACTGGTGTCGACGGCGGCGGGCTCGTAGTCTCCCCACTCCGCAATAAAGGAGTGGAACACGTGAAAATTCTAAGTCCCGGGGGTCTGCCGATCGGCGTCTGGCAGGCGATCCCGCTTCGCCTGATCGTCGGCTACGGCTTCATGGAACATGGCTACGCCAAGATGGCGCGCGGAGCGGATTCCTTCTCCGGCATCCTGCACGCCCTGGGGATGCCCGCGCCGGACCTGCTGGCTTGGGCCACCATCCTGGTCGAACTTGGCTGCGGTTTGGCCGTGCTGCTGGGCGCCCTCACCCGCCTAGCCGCCATTCCCATGGCGGCGGTGCTGCTGGTCGCCATCTTCACCGTCCATATCGGCAATGGCTTCAGCTCAATCAAGCTTCTGTCGGTGGATGCCGCCGGGCCACATTTCGGCCAGCCGGGCGCCGAGGCGGATCTGCTCTATCTGGCGGGATTGGCGGCACTGGTTCTCGGCGGCGCGGGGCCGCTGTCAATTGACGGCTGGCTGGCCCGCCGCCTCAGTTCCGGGCGCGTTCGACCGAGTTGATGACCGGGGTGGCGCGCAGCGCCGCCATGATGTTGGTCAGGTGCTTCACGTCGCGCACCTCGATATCGACCATCATCTCGAAGAAATCGGGATTGCGGTTGGTGATCTTGAGATTCGAGATATTGCCCTGGTTCTTGGCGATCACCATCGAGAGATTGCCCAGGGATCCGGCCTCGTTGGCCACCACCAGATTGACGCGCCCCACGCGGATTTCCTGGTCTTCCTGGTTCCAGGACAGATCCAGCCAACGCTCCGGCGTCTCGGCATACTGTTCCAGCATGTCGCAATCGATGGTGTGAATGGTCACGCCCTTGCCGGTGGTGACGATGCCGACGATGCGGTCGCCCGGCAGCGGATGGCAACAGCCGGCATAATGCATGGCCATGCCGGGGATCAGCCCCTTGATCGGCACGGTAGGCGCGGACGGCGTTTTCTTGTTGCCGCGCTTCAGCGCCACGACATTGTCGGGCTCCTTGTGCGGCTGGGTCTTGAGCTCCGGATAGACGGCGACCACGACCTCGCGGCCGGTGAAGGACCCGTCGCCGACCAGCACCAGCAGATCTTCGAGATGCGCCACCTTGAAGATCTTGAGGACGCCTTCGAGGCCCTTTTCCGTGAAATCGTAGCCTTCCTGCTTGAAGGCGCGGGTCAGGATGGCGCGGCCGAGATCGGCATATTGCAGGCGCTGCTGGGCGCGCACGAAGCGGCGGATGCGGGCCTTGGCGCGGCCGGTCACGACGAACCGGTCCCAGGTCGGGTTGGGCGTCTGCGCCTTCGAGGTGACGATCTCGACCTGGTCGCCATTGTTGAGCGGCGTGCGGAGCGGCATCATCCGCCCGTTGATCTTGGCGCCCACGCAATGGTCGCCCACGGCGGAATGGACCGCATAGGCGAAATCGACCGGACAGGCGCCACGCGGCAGCGCGATCAGATCACCCTTGGGCGTGAAGCAGAACACCTGGTCCTGGAACATCTCCATCTTGGTATGTTCCAGGAACTCCTCGGGATTCGAGGTGTGCTCCAGAATATCCACCAGCTCGCGCAGCCAGCGATATTGACTGCCTTCGACGCTGGGCCGGGCCTGCTTGTAAGACCAGTGCGCGGCGACGCCCAGCTCGGCGACGTCATGCATGTCCTTGTTGCGGATCTGGATCTCGATGCGATGGCGCTCGGGGCCGAACACGCCGGTATGGATCGAGCGATACCCATTGGGCTTCGGCGTCGAGATATAGTCCTTGAAGCGGTTCGGCACCATCGGATAGCGCGAATGGATGACGCCGAGCGCGCGATAGCAATCCTCGATAGAGTCAACCTGGACGCGGAAGGCCATGATGTCGGACAACTGCTCGAAGGCGACGTTCTTGAGCTGCATCTTGCGCCAGATCGAATAGGTAGTCTTTTCGCGGCCCGTCACCGCCGCGTCGACACCCGCTTCGCCCAGGGTCGCGCGCAGCTCCTCCAGAATGCGGCCGATCAGCCCGCCGCCCTTCTCGCGCAGGAAGGACAGGCGCGCCATCAGGCTTTCGCGCACGTCGCCATGCAGCTCGGCGAACGCCAGGTCCTCCAACTCCTCCTTGATCTCGGAGATGCCGATGCGGCCCGCGAGCGGCGCGTAGATTTCGAGGGTTTCCGAGGCGATGCGGCGGCGCTTGTCGGCGCTCTTGATGAAATGCAGCGTCCGCATATTATGCACGCGGTCGGCCAGCTTCACCAAAAGGACGCGGATGTCCTCGGACATCGCCAGCACCAGCTTGCGGAAATTCTCGGCCTGCTTGGTCTGGTCGGATTGCAGTTCGAGGCGGGTCAGCTTGGTGACGCCGTCGACGAGGCGCAGAATCTCGTCGCCGAACAGCTTCTTGATTTCTTCGTGGGTCGCCGCCGTGTCTTCGATCGTGTCGTGCAGCAAGGCGGTTATGATCGAGGCGCTGTCGAGCTTGTAGCGGGTCAGGATGCCCGCCACCTCGATGGGATGGGAGAAGTAGGGATCTCCCGAGGCTCGCAATTGCGAGCCATGCATCTTCATCGCATAGACGTAAGCCCGGTTGATGGCGTCTTCATCGGCCGAGGGGTCATAGGATTTAACCCGTTCGACCAGCTCGAATTGGCGCATCATGGCAGGTCACTCCTGCCTGGACTTGCAGGGGCGGCGCACCGGTTTATGGGCCGCCCCGGCCAAATTACTCGTCCTCGCCGAGATCGCCATCCACTTCGTCGGCGCCATCGCGGATCGACAGGCCGTCATCGCCGCTTTCGTCGTCCAGCACCGTGTTGTTGACATCCATCGCCAGCTCGCGGGCGGCCAGCACGTCGATCTCTTCCTCTTCGGGCTCATCCACATCGACCTGCTTCTGCAGACCCTGGATCAGCGAAGCCTTCAGCCCGTCGAGATGAATGGTCTCATCGGCGATCTCGCGCAGGGCGACCACCGGGTTCTTGTCATTGTCGCGCTCGACGGTCAGCTTGCCGCCGGAAGAAATGTCCCGGGCACGCTGGCCGGCCATCAAGACCAGCTCGAAGCGGTTGGGGATCTTCATTACGCAATCTTCAACGGTAACGCGCGCCATCAGGCACTCTCCAGAATCTGAACCAATCTTCAGTGTAGATATTGATTCGGGCCGGGGAAAGCAAGGATTTCGTCAGTGTTCGCCCGGCTTGTACCAAAGGTTCGCGTCGCCCAGCGGATCATTGTCGCCGAGCAGCGGATTCTGGAGCTCTATCAACACGCGATGATCGAGCTCCAGACGCTTGATCAGCGGGGCGAATTCCTGGTCGAGCAGGCTTTTCAGCGTGCCGTCCTTGATCATCTCGGTCAGCCCGATCCGCACCCGTTCGGCCCGGCGCCGCCCGTCCTCGGTGTTGGGAAACCAGAAATAAGCCGGCATCGGATAGTGCAGCAATAAATGCTTCTCGATGACGACGCCGGGCAGATCCTTGCCGCGCAGCTCGAGTTCCTGGATCACCTCGCTGGAACTGCGGCTCAGCGCGTCGAAGCGGCCGGCCTCGAGCATCTTGAACAACCCCTCATAGGAGGTTCCCGGCACCACGCTCAACCCGGCATTCTTCATGATCGGAACGTCCTCCCACCAGCCCAGCAGGCCGAAGCGGACGGACTTCAAGTCGTCGAGCGTTTTCACCCCGTCAAACAGAGGCTGATCGGTTTCACGGATCAGCAGCACGCGATAGCCCAGCATGCCGCGATCGACCGGAATGCGCACCGGCACCAGCTTGTCGTCGAGGCCGCGCTGGGCCGGAAACAGGCTGACATTGATACCGGCTTCATTATTTTCCAGCACATAGATACGGCGCTTCTCATGCATGGCGATCGAGGGCGCGAGCACATAGTCGCCATCGGCGGCGCTCGTGTGCTCCAGCGCGCTGCGCAGCACGCGCCACAGATACTGGTTGCGAAGATCGATGTCGCCTTCGTCGCGGTGATAGATATAGCTCATCACCGGGTCGGCGGCGGGCGCAGGCGCCGCCGAGACTCCCAACGCCAAATACAGCCCCACCATCGCGAAGTGGACCGCGCGTTTCATTATCCCTCTCAAGCCGCTTCTTCGTCGGGCCCTGTCCCTATGACATCACACTATCCGTGCGGATGGAACCACAAGCCGGACTCGTCGGAAGGATCCTGTCCGTCCAATAGCGGATTGGGCATCTCGATGACCCTCCGACGGTCCAGATCGAGACGTTTCCCCAGCGCGCCATACTCCTCGTCGAACATTTTCTGCAGCGATCCGTCGGCCGCCATCGCCCGCAATCCGGCCTCGACCCGCGCGGCGCGGCGCCGGCCCGCCTCGTCGGGCGAGAACCAGAAATAGATCGGCAGAGGGTAATGCAGCAGCAGATGGGGCTCGACCACCAAGCCCGGCACCAGGGCCTTGGCATGGTCGAAGTCCGGCAGGATCTCGGTGACGCCCCGACTGAAGGCGTCGAAGCGGTC
>Ga0302314_10013660_pt1 | contig 13938 bp, 15 predicted proteins | sample III_Palsa_N2_3_FD_200533 | JGI IMG/M metagenome (GOLD analysis project Ga0302314, IMG submission 200533) | Peat permafrost microbial communities from Stordalen Mire near Abisko, Sweden - III_Palsa_N2_3 | ecosystem: Environmental > Terrestrial > Soil > Palsa > Peat permafrost | place: Sweden... | reverse complement strand
GGCGATGTCACCGACGTCGCCGAGCAGCCGGGCAGCGCCTGAGGGGCCGATGCCGTTGAGGTGCTGCAGGCTGCTGCCGGTCTCGGCGACCAGGCCGCTCAGCTGGGTGTTGGCGGCCTTGATTTTCTTGTCGATGGCGGCGAGCTCGCTGATCAGCTCGCAGGCCAGCTGGCGGCGGGTCCGCCCGGCGATATCACGTGGCCTCACCGTCGCGAGCAGGGCGCGGGCCTGCTGGGCGGACAGGAACTTCTTCGCCCCGCCGGGCAGTAATTCCAGCAGCAGCCGGTGCAGCCTGTTGACCGTATCGGTGCGGGCATGGCCCAGTCCGTCACGGCGATCAGCCAGCAGCCGCAGCGCGACGGTCGCGCCGTCCGCCGCAACGACCTGCAGCCCCTGGGTCCGCAGCGCCACGACGGCCACCGAGTGGGCGTCGGTGGCGTCGGTCTTGCGGCCCTGGCCGGTGGCGAACACCCGCGCCCGCGCCGACAGCTTCGCCGGAACATCAACAACGGACTCACCGTCGGCGACCAGCCGCTGCGCGATGTGCCGGCCGATACCGCCGCAGCCCTCGACAGCCCAGGTCCGGTCCGGGAACCCGCGGCCGGCGGCCAGCATTGCCTTGTAACCGTCACGGTCGGTGCCGAATCGGCCCTGCGCCAGGATCTTCTCCTGGTCGTCGATAGCCTCGATCGTCGCTGACCGCTTATGCGGGTCCATCCCGATGATCACATGTCCCATGACTCCCTCTCCTCCACTCCGCGGGCAGTTGCCGGCGAGGAGGGCAGCGCTACTTCGAGCAGGGCACGCCCCTCTTGAGCCTCTCCGCGCCACGGCGGCCGGCGGGATGCACGCCAATGTGAGAGCCACACCTACTCACAGGTGGGCAGCCGAATGAGAGAGCGTCCCGCCGGTCACCTCAACCGAGCCTGGCCAGGCACCGGCCGTAGCACAAGTCAACAAGTAGCCGATGAGCGCGCACTGCCGCCTGTATGCTTATGCGTCTATCAGAATAGTATCGCCATTGAATATACCGCGCGCAGGGACGGCGTTGTCATAGATCAATCATTGGGCCTGCCGATTATAAACGGTGTCGTAGTTGTGTCGGTCGTGCGCATGCGGGCCAGCCGATTACCCGGTTCTGCGGGTATGGGTCGCTGGATCTGGCCGTCCTGGTCGCGGCGTAGGAGGACGTCTTCCGGGGATCGGCGTGTGCCGCCGCGTCAGACCGGCTGGGGTCAGGGTGGTGAGGTGGGTCGTTCGCGATCTGGACGATCGTCTTTCCGACGTTGTCGCCGCGCAGCACGCCGAGGAATGCCCCGACGGTATTTTCGAACCCGTCAACGAGTTGCTCGTCGGCTCTGAGCGCACCGGGGCGCAGGAGGCGGGATTCGCTGACAGTGCCCGGATTGCTGCCTTCCGCGGAATCCTGACGCTGGGTAATGTGACTCAACTGGAGCCTGCGGCGGAACGGCGGGGGGGCGGAGAGGCGGAGGACCGCTGTGCTGGCCAGGGCCGGGCGAGCCGGCCCGTGCGGATCGTCAGCATATGTTGACGCCCGATGGTAGTCAGCATATGCTGACGGTCATGGAGTCAGCACTTGAGATCGCTGAAGGTGCCGCCAGCACCGACCCTGACGCCGGGCTCCGTGCAGTGGCGGCCTTGCGGACGCTCACCGAGCGGCTGGAGATCCTCCAGGTCGAGAACGCCCGGACGCTGGGGTGGTCCTGGCAGGACATCGCTACCCGGCTCGGTGTCACCAAGCAGACCGTGCACCGCAAGCACGGCAAGCGGACCGGGGCGCGGTGATGGAGCCTGCCACCCCCGAGGCCCTCGCCATCCTGACCCTCGCCTTGGAGCATTCCGGCCGGCTCGGGCACCGTTACATCGGCGGCGAGCATCTCCTGCTCGCTCTGGTCTCTTCCGGCCAGCTAGCGGGCGCCCTCCTGGCCGAGCGCGGCGTCACACCGCAGCGCGTTGAGGAGGAGATCGTCCGTCATGCCGGTCACGGGGCCGGGGCCGGCCTGTTCGGCAGCCTTGACCGGGACGCGCTCGCGGCCATCGGGATCGATCTGGGCGCCGTGCGCGCCAGGATCGAATCGTCCTTCGAAGCCGATGCCCTCGCGCACGCCGGCCGGGCCGTCGAGCGAGGTGCCCGCCCGGCCAGGCGGAACCTGCCCCGCCCCCGCCGCGACGTGCCCGCCTGGCTCATGGCCCGCTGGCACCGGCGCCGCGCGGCGGCCAGGGAACCGATCCCCCTGCGCGCAGCCACCGGACTGTGGCGGCACGAGGACCGAACCCCTGTGTTCATCCCGTTCACCCCCAGCGCCCGCGAGTTCTGGGAGAACGTCCGCCATGAGGCGCGGGCACAGCACGCCCCGGGCCCCGGCACCGAGCACGTCGCTCTCGCGATCATCGCCATGAACGACGGGCTGGTACCTCCCATCCTGTCAGCACTTGGCGTGTCAGCACCGGCGCTGCGCGCGGCAATCCTCGACCGCTGCCGGCAGGCGAGCTGATGCCCTTCCCCGACCACCATCATGGGCGCCCGCGCGAGCCCCGGTGCGCTTGATCCCCGGGTAACCAGCCCGCGCCCGTCGGTCAAACCGGCGTCCAGTGCCCGGACCCGCCTTCCAGGCAAACGCAACAGAATGCCCATTCGGGCGCGCCGCAGGCAGCCAGCAGGCCGGCAAGACATCCCGCGCATAGCGGCGGCTATTTGCTCGCGCGACTGCTGCTCCAGCTTGATCCGTCGACGTCCCCAGGGCCGGGCCGCGTTGCACGTTTATTCATGATCGCGAAACGATCCAACGTCCTGTCATGCCGCGCGTGTTGCTGGGCTGCGGGCTTGCTAGGGAGCCTGACGCGCGCAGAGTCGAAGCATGATGCACTACAGCGAGTTAGTCCCCGCCCGGACTGGTGATCCGGTCCCGCATGCTGAACGGCTGCGGCTTGCAGTAGCCGCCTATCTTGCCCGGTTCAAGGGCACCTCCCGAGAGCACACCAACTCCGATCTGCGCTGCTACCTCGCCTGGTGCGCCGAGCGCGGCCTCGACCCGTTCCTGGCCCGGCGCCCGCACCTGGAGCTGTACATCCGGTGGATGCAGGAGATCCGCCGGTTCAAGCCCTCAACGGTCTCACGCCGGTTCTCGGTCACCGCCGGGTTCTACCTGACCTGCGTCATCGACGGTGTCCTGGAGCACTCACCCAGCCGAATACGTCCGCCGGCCGGCCGTGCCGGCTGAGTCACCGACCCTGGGGTTCACGCACCTGCAGTTCGAGGCTCTGCTCACCGCCGCCCGCCAGTCTGCTAACCGGAACGACTTCGCGCTGGTGGCGATGCTCGGCCTGCTGGGCCTGCGGATCTTCGAAGCCACCGGCGCGGATATCGGCGATCTTGGCGAGGAACACGGCCACCGGGTCCTGCGGGTCTGCGGGAAGGCGGCAAGGTCGTCCTGGTCCCGCTGCCCCCGGCAGTCGCCAGGGCCATCGACCGCGCCGTCAACGGCCGCGGCGCCGGTCCGGTGCTGCTCAACAGCCGCGGCACGAGGATGGACCGCCACGCCGCCACCCGACGGCTCCGATGGGTTGCCCGGACAGCGGGAGTCCGGATCGCCCGGGACACATCCTCATATGCTCCGGCACACGTTCGTCACGACCAGTTTCAACGCCGGTGTCGACCTGCGCGACGTCCAGATCGCCGCCCGCCACGCTGACCCGCGCACCACCATGCGCCAGAGCGAGCCCGCAAGAACCTCGACCGTTACCCCAACTACATCCTCGCCGCCTACATGGCCTCTGGCACCTGACCAGCCCCAAGCATGAAGATCGGTCGTGCCGAATAGCGGGCGTTGTGTACCCGGCAGACTCCGGGCCTGATGACGGCCCGGAAGCGGCCGCTGGTCAGGTTTCAGTGGCCGCAGTGATCAGTTTTCAGTTGCCGTCGGCAGATTCTGATGCCTTGCGGGCTGACCCGGCGCGCCGCGGTCGATGAGACGCAGGACGCCGTATCCAGCCGGGCGGAAGCCGACGTTGAGCCAGAATGGCCGGGACAACGGGTTAGCGGTGTCGAAATCGACCGAGATCCACTGGTAGTCATGGGCATATGCCCAGGTGAGCGCGGCGTCGACGAGCGCGTGCCCGACGCCTCGCCCGCGCGCGCCGGGCAGGGTGGCGGTAGGGCCGATGTAGGGCTGGCCGTCGGGGCACAGCCGCGGTACCGGTGAGGTCAGCTCGATGGTGAGCAGGCCGACGTCGCGGCCGTCAAGGGCGGCGAGGAGGTGGACGGCGCCGCCCTCGTGCAAGGCGCGGTGCCCGGCGATCAGGTCGGCGAGGGGCGGAGCGTGCGGTGGTGCGAACATCGGTGCCGCGGAACGGTGCTGTATCTCGACCAGCGCGAGGCGTGCGACGGTGCCGAGGTCCGCTGCCCCGGCGATCCGCACGGCCACGGCTGAGGAGCGGCGCCGCGCCGCGGCGGGCGCGACGCCATAGGCGCTGCTGCGTCCGAACCCGAGGTTCGATAGCGCTTCGGTCAGGCGGGGCAGCGCGGTGTGGAGAAGGTAGTAGCGCAGCACACCGCCGGCGATCAGCGGCGAGACGAGGTCCCCGAATGTGACGGCGAGGATCCCGGTCGGATCGGCGAGGTCCGGGTCGACGGCGAAGCCTTCGGCCGGCAGGCGGGCATACTTGCCGCCCGCAGGGTGCTGGCGCACGGCCGCGGTCATGACGGCGACCGTGCGCCCGTTGTCGGTCGCGACCAGGCCGCCATGGCCGCTGTCCCGCAGCCGCTGGAGCGCGGCCGCGCAGACGCCGACAGTGCCGAATCGGGCCGGCAACTCCGGCCGCACCTGGCGGGCCGCGGCGTGCTCGCGAGCTACCAGCGCAGCAGCGCGCTCGACGGTGGCCTCGCCCAGATCATCGACCACCAGCATCCAGACATCCTCCGCTACGCGCCGGTAATCATCAGTGCGGCACCTTACCGAATGCCGGCCATGCCGAGCCGTTTACCTTGGTACCCGTTCGGTGACGGGCAGGTCGGCCTGCATGAACATACGTACCTTCCCGACACCGGCACTGTCCGGATCTGCCGCTCCTGGTGCGGCATGCAGATCGGCGAACTTGCTGATGAGGCGGGATTAACCTCGCCGTACGCTCAGGCAGGCGCTTGCGCTGCGCAGCGGCAGAAAGGATGGCCCTTCTCATGACCAGGTACGTGATCGGTCCGGACGTCGCGATTCAGCTGGCTCACGCTGAGGCCGTGATCCCCGGAGTACATCAGGTCCTGGCCCCGACGCTCCTTCGCTCGCAGCTGCTGTCGCTCCTCTACCAGGCAGTCCGCCGCGGCGAGATGGAGAAAAGAGATGCCGAGCGACGGCTCAGCTACATGCGCGGACTACGGATTCGGCTGCTGGGAGACCGCGTCCTGCAGAACGTCGCATGGAAGATCGCCAGCCAGCTTGGATGGCCTGACACGTTTGACGCCGAGTACGTTGCCCTGACCCAGCTCCAGGCCGACGCCTTCATCACGCTCGATCGGCAACTCGCCCATGCCGTGAAGGACCTGGTGACCATCGCACCTATCGAGGCCCTGTCCGGATCGAATTAACCTGCACACGGCCCTCCAACCGAACGCACTGTCATGCCCATACGGCGCGTGTCAGGTCAGGCAGGACCTGGCCACCTGCGACCGGGACGCTCCCTCGCATAGTCGACGGGCACCGGGCCCGGCGGCGACTTCCGGGCCGGTCCCATAGCGCCGAGTCAGCCGCGGGCATCGGGCTACATCGGTCGACAGGATCACGCTGAGCGACGGCGAGGCCAGGGATAACGCCCGCCGAGCCGCCGTTCGGCGCGGCTCGGATGGCTCGAAGTCGCTGGATGTCGGGCATCCAGATGGATAGCTCTGTGGTGAGGGGGTTCGGGGGTTAGTTAGCGAGCTCCGCCCGGCCAGAACCGCGTCCTGCTGGCAGACTGCTTGGGGTGGAGCCGATGGAGGATGTCGCGGCAGGGGATCACGCTGGTGTTGCTGGCGGGCGGGGCAGGTATGGCATTGACGGCGGCCTTATCGGCGTCTCGGTCTTTGCGCTGGTCCTGGCCGGGGCCGCGGCTACCGGGGTCTGGGCGGCACGGCATCTCCGGCCTGGTCTGGCCGCACTGGCCGGCGTCGCCGGCGCGGCGGTGGCGGGGTCGGCCGCGAGTTACCTCTACTTCACCGGGCGCGGCAAGCTCTCAGTCTGGGCGCAGGTGCTGGACGAACTGAGCCTGCGGGGTGACGAGCATGTCCTGGACGTGGGATGCGGCCGCGGCGCGGTACTGATGCTGGCGGCCCGCCGGTTTCCTGGCGGCCGGGCGGTGGGAGCGGATCTGTGGCGGCGCCGTGATCAGAGCGGCAATAGCCGCGCCGCCGCCGAGCGCAACGCGGCGGCAGAGGGAGTAAGCGAGCGCGTCGACATCGTTGATGCCGACGCTCGTGATCTGCCGTTCCCCTCCGCGTCGTTCGACGTGGTGGTGAGCAGCCTGACGATCCACAACATCCCCGTTGCTCAGGGGCGCGGGCTGGCACTGCAAGAGGCCATGCGGGTACTGCGTCCGGGCGGCCGGATGCGCATCGTTGACGAAGGCGCGGACCAGTACGCCGCGGTACTGAAGGATGCCGGATACGCCGGCGTCACCGTGCAGCAGCTCGACTGGCGGACCTGGTATGGCATACCGGGCCACCACCTGACCCTGGTTGCGGCCAGCAAGCCACCGGCCTAAATCCGTCGGCCGCCTCGTTCCGCCGTGCGGCAGCGGCCAGCGGCCCGGACAGCACGCAGGCTGCCGCCAGATCGCGCACAGCTAGCTGCACGGCAAGCTGAACGCAGCGTCTCACGCTGCGTGATCAGCCATCAGCTGGACGGGGCACATTTCCGCCTCATGAGCGGGTCCGAGCGTGGCGCCGATCCTGCGGGGACCGTCCATATCAGGAATTCTGTCCCCCTCGCGGGCGCGAGCATGGTGCGTTTGCTGGTCGTGTTCTCACCCGTCTTGCGGGTCGGACGGCAGCGTGCGCAGGCCTGCGGGAGTGGCTTCGCTGGCAAGGCGGGCACGGACGGCGCGGCGGGCCCGGTTGAGGTAGGTCGCATCTGTGAAGAGGTGGAAGTACCAGTTCGCCGACAGCAGGGCTGCCTCCAGCTCGAAGGCGAGCTGCCGCGGATCGCTGCCGGCCCGCAACTCTCCGTTTGCCTGGGCGTCCCGGGTGGCGCGCTCGAGAGTGTTCATCCACTGGTCCTGGCACTGGGCTATGCGGTCGCGGACGGGGCCTGGTGCCTTGCTGTCAAACTCGGCCATGGCGGAGGCGAAGAAGCATCCCCCGGGGAACACAGCGCGCTCGATGTAGGACAGGAATGACTCGCACAGCGCGTTCAGCCGTTTGATGCCGGAGCCCGCGGCATGGGCCGGAGCGATGACCTCGCGGGTGTAGCGCTGCCGGGCCTCCTCGATCGTGGCCAGCTGCAGGTCTTCCTTGGAGCCGAAGTGGGCGAACAGCCCGCTTTTGCTCATGGTCAGCTCGGTGGCCAGCCGCCCGATGCTGAGGCCGTCCAGCCCGTCGACGGAGGACAGGTCGGCGGCGGTGCGCAGGATCGCGGCCCTCGTTGTGGCTCCCTGGCTGGTGCTGTGTCGTGGCATGAGCCCATTGTATAGCACGAACGGTCGTGCTAGCCTAGTTTTTCACGGTCGGCATCTGAGCCGGCTTTCCGGGAAGGAGCGGGTTATGCCGTTCGTCAACGTCAAGGTCATCGAGGGGGTCTTCTCCCCCGAGCAGAAGCAGGACATGGTGCGCCAGCTGACCGACACGATGGTCAGCATCGAGGGGGAGAACATGCGCCCGGTCACCTGGGTTGTCGTCGAGGAAGTGAAGAGCGGCGACTGGGGCATCGCCGGCAACCCGCTGAGCACCGCGGACGTCAAGGCCCTCGCCGCCGGCCAGCCCGTCGGCTAGCCGTCACCAGTCCCTCGTCGTCCGGGGCCGCGATGTACGACGTGATCGTTGCTGGCGCCCGGTGCGCGGGGGCGCCGCTGGCCATGCTGCTGGCGCGCGCCGGGCACCGGGTCGCCCTGGTCGACCGGGCGTCGTTCCCGAGCGACACCATGTCCACGCATTTCCTGTGGCAGCGCGGCGCGGCCCGGCTGGGGGCCTGGGGATTGCTCGGCCGGCTGCAGGCCCGTGGCTGCGCGCCCATCCGGGAGATCACCTTTGATGTCGGGCCGGCGCAGATGTCCGGCATCGGGCCGGCCGTGGCCGGCGTGGCCGACACGTACTGCCCGCGGCGTACGGTACTCGACGCGCTGCTAGCCGAGGCCGCCGAAGAGTCCGGCGCCGAGCTGATCGAGGGCCTGGTGGTCGGTGACCTGCTGTGGTCCGAGGGCCGGGTGACAGGCGTGCGGGGCCATCGCCGGGGGTCCGCGGAATCGGCGTTGCGGGCCCGGGTTGTCGTGGGCGCGGATGGCCTGCACTCGACGGTCGCGCGAAGGGTCGCCGCCCGCCCTTACCGGGAGTACCCGGCGCTGACGGCCGTCTACTACTCCTACTGGAGCGGGATCGCCCATCTGGGCGCGTCCTTCCATGCCCGCCCCGGGCGGCTGATCCTGGTCTGGCCCACCAATGACGACCTGACTTGCATCTATGTCGCCTGGCCCCGTCAGGAATTCGGCCGGGTCCGCAAGGACGTGGCAGCCAACTTCCATTCCGCCCTCGAGCTAGTTCCGGGGCTGCGCGAGACCGTCGCATCCGGCCGCCGCGAAGGGCGCCTGGCCGGCACCGGCGACCTGCCCAATTTGTACCGGGCGTCGGCCGGCCCGGGGTGGGCGCTAGCCGGCGACGCCGGCCACCACAAAGACCCCTCGACCGGCATGGGCATCTCCGACGCCTTCCTCACCGCCGAACTGCTGGCCGGCGCCATCCACGACGGCCTGGCCGGGCACCAGCCCATGGACGACGCCGTAGCCGACTACCAGCACCGGCGAGACGCCCTGACCGCCAATGGCTTCGACCTCGCCCTGGCCACGGCCAGGCTCGCGCCGCTGTCGCCCAGGCTCGAGGCGTTCTACCACAAAGCCGCAGGACAGCCCGAGCTGACCCGTCAGGTGTTCGGTGTCCTCGGCGGAACCATTCCGATGGCGGAGGTCTACCCGATAGGCACATCGAGGCAGCGCTGACAGAATCATGCTTCCCGGGGCGTGCCCGGCTGATGCTGGCTACCAGCTGACAGCCAGCACGGACCGCAAGCAGGCTGGCAATCGCCAGGAAGCCGCCAGCGAAGGAGAGAAGACGACATGACCAGCAGGGCAGTGACCAGCCTGACGACGGGGCTAGCGGCCGCAAGAGACGGCGGGGCTGCATCGGCCCGGGTCGGCATGTTCCCGCCCTTCGCCCTGCTGGAGCAAGGTCCGGAGACGGCCGGGGCATTCCTGGCGCAGGCCGGCGAGGCGGGCATCGACCATGTCTGCTGCGGAGACCACGTAAGTTTCGCGGGCACGGGATTCGACGGGCTCGTGCAAGCCACCGCGCTGGCGCTGCTCCATCCCACGCTGCCCATCTACAGCGGCGTGTATCTGCTGCCGCTACGCCATCCCGTCCATGTGGCCCGCCAGCTCGCAGACATCGACCGGCTCGCTCCCGGGCGGCTCATCTTCGGCGTCGGGGTCGGCGGCGAGGATCGCCACGAAGTCTCGATCTGCGGGGTGGACCCAGCGACCCGGGGCCTGCGGATGAACGAATGCCTCACAGTCCTGCGCCAGCTCCTGACAGGTACGCCGAGCACCTTCCACGGCAAGTTCTTCGACCTTGACGAAGCGGTCATCACCCCCGCGCCGCCCGCGGCGATTCCCATCATCGTCGGCGGCCGCTCAGACGCGGCGATCAGGCGCGCGGGCAGGCTCGGCGATGGCTGGCTGGGCATCTGGAACTCGCCCCGGCGTTTTGCCGACGCCGTAGAGATGGCAGCACAAGAGGCCGGCCGCACGGGCCGGCCCGGCCCGCCGACCCGTCACGGCATGCAGGTCTGGTGCGGGCTCGCGGACTCGAAAGAGGCCGCCCGCAACTGCCTTGCGCCGGCGATGCAAGCCTTCTACCAGCTCCCATTCGAGCGCTTCGAGCGCTACTGCCCCTACGGCACCGCCGACGACGTCGCCGAGTTCCTCGCGCCCTACCTCGATGCTGGCTGCACCGAATTCAACCTCATCCCGCAGTCACCCGACCACGACCAGGCCATTGCCGGCACGGCAGCCGTGAAAAGGCTACTGGCACGGGCGTAACATGCCCGCACAAAACGACTTCTGCCAGCGGATCTGACCGCGTCGCCACCACCGCGATCCCGCCGCCAGCCCTAAGCTCACGTTCCACCGGCAGGCCCGATCCCCGCCATCAGCGACTGCTTTCAGGCCGCCCAGAAATGACGGATCTGGCCGTCCGCCACAGCTAGCCAATCCGCTAGCCAAACGCGCCGATTCGGCAGGCGACACTTCCTGCGAGTTCCGCTGCCGAGACCTCTCACCCGGCGTGACAGCCACGCCTGGTTCAACTCCTGCAGGGTAGGACCGTTAGTGTGACGTATGGCCTTCTGGATCATGGAGTCTATAGCGGCAGATGGCGAAGCTGAACGATCTTGAAATGCGCCTCTCCTGTCGCCGATCGCATGCCGGCAGACGGGGATTGCCGCAATGGCGCGCGGATCACCATGATCACGGACGGGGCTGGCGGCGTTCTTCACGATGGCGCGATGTCGTCCACGGCGGCGTGGCCGCCGACGCGGCAGCCTGGCCGCCAGCGAAACAGCCCGAGCGGTCACGCCCGGTGCCCACACCGCTGACCGACGCCCGGCTCCTCGATGAGCGGATGCCCTCATCTGGGTTATCCCGGTGATCCGGATCTGCCGATGAGGGCGCTGCTCTGCGGCGGAACTCGGAGTGCAGGTTTCGGCAGTTTCCCGCGCCGGGGAAGCCCGTGTCATAGGGGACAGCCGGCGTCGGCCAGAACGTTGCGGCCCACGGCAACGCGGCTGGATCTTCGCTGCGGCATGGTCGTCCCGTAGTACCAGATCATCAACGCGATGGACAGAGCCCAGGCCCGGCCTCGCAGCCAGGTCGCGTCGTCAACTCAGAGCTGGCTCCGGAAGATCTCCCTGGCAGGCGGATCGAGGACCTCCCAGGCCACCGCCAGGTCGACGGCGGGGTCCCCGGCCGACAGTCCGCCAAAGTCCAGTACCGCCGCCAGCCCCCCGTCCCGCACCAGCAGATTCTCCGCGGCCAGGCCGCCGTGGTACCACCATGGCGCCGGCCGGTCCTTCGCCCCGGGCAGCCTCATAGCTTCGTCCCGCAACCGTCCGGCGGCGTCAAGGCCGAACGCGAAGTCACCCAATGCCCGGCAACGCTCAATGTTCTGCCTGGCCACCACGTCCATAGTCGCGAGCGGCTCACCCCGGTACCAGCGCAGGCCCCGATCGCTGGCCGCCTCGCCAGGCACCTGTGCCAGCCCCAGGACATGCACCACCTCGGCAAGGCCCGCTGCCAGGTCCCCCCGCCGCGGGCCGGCCGGCATCTCGGGGGTGACCACCTCAGGATGCTCACCGTCGATCCAGCGGACCACCGACCAGCGTTCCGGGTAGTCACCGCCGGGTTCAATGTCGCGGTAGATGCCCAGCGCCTCTTCCAGCGCTTGGGTCGCGCCCGGATAGTCGTCGGTCAGGTATCGCCGCCACCAACCGGCTCACCACCGTCACCCGCACACGAACCCCGGCATCCGGCAACGCGACAACTGCACGCACGTTCGACCTCAACTGAGCCGCGGAGCCCGCGCCTGCTAGTCTCCGGTGAACCGGAAGGCATTGGCTGAGGATCAGCCGTGCCGGTGACGGCAGTCCGGGGGTCCGGCAGTGCGCCACGCGCCGAGGCCGCTGTAGGTCAGGTGGGCCTCGGCGCCTGTCGGCTTGAACCCTGCCGCACCGGGCCCTCGACCAGAAACCGCCCGACGGCAGGACCCGCGCCGCGCCTTCCCGCGGCAACATCCGCGTGCGGAGACGCGATCGGCTCGGCGGCCTGCTCCCACGAGTATTCGCAGGTCGCGTGACGGGACGGCATCTTCGGCGCCCACACGATATCCCTATTACCCCGGGGGATGATGGTCATTATGGGCCGGAGACTATTTGCAACGTCATGCTGCCGGTGACCTGCCAGGAAAGCCCGGTTACTATCGTTCCCATGCCCATCCCCGGCAGCGCCTCCGCGATCGTCACCGGGCTGCTGGTGATCGTCTCGGGGTAGGCGATATCCGAGCCGGGCAGGCTGCAGGTCGATCCGATACCGCACGTAGCTGCCTCAACCGGTCCGACGCTGGCGCTCCCGCCCGTGACGCTGGCGAGTACGTGCCAGCCGTCACCACTGCCTGTCGCGTCCACAACGACCAGCCCCCCGGCGGTGGGTACGAGGTAGAGCGGGCCAGCGCGGATGCTCAGTGTCGCTGGGATGGCGGACGCGTATGCGGCGCTGGGAATGATCAGCAGCAGGCCCGCACTTGCGACGGCGATGATCTTGACAGGGTGCACGGTTCCTCCGTGATGGGTGATGGCCGGGCGGGAAGCAATCTGCGACGCCATGCCCACTATCGGCGATTTACCGTGTGGTCCCCAGAGGCAAAACCCCTATGCTGGCCCGGGGCATTGTTCCCGGGTCTTCGGCCCGGGTCTTCCGGCCCCGGCCGCGCCGCGAGTGTCGGGGACGTCGCTGGTGGCGTTGCTCTGCGCGTCGGCGGAGGGGTTGACGCGATGGCGGCGGCCTGGTCGTGTCCGGCCCCGGCCTCGAGCAGTACGCCGCGCACGACTCCGACGTCGCGCGCCAGGTGCGTGATTAGCCCGGCCGACGAGAGGTTCCCGAGCGCGATACCTTCGCCGGGCCGATCGCCGGCCACCCGGCAGAGGGCGGCAGAGTCCTGACAGGCGGTGATCGCCTCCTCGAAACCGGCCTGCATCCCGCAAGACCATGCCGAGGTTGTTCAGCGCCATGCCCTCGTCGCGCCATGGCTGGGCCGCCTTCTCAGTGGCTCGGGCCGCGCCGGGCTCTGGGTCGCCCGAGTTTCGGGAAGTGCGCCAGTCCGGCGAGACCCTGCCATAGAAGGCGCTGCGGAAACTCGGGCACGCCGGCTAGAAAGAACGAGAAATCGTTCCTGGCGTTGACTTCGGCCAACCGCAGCAACGGCGGCAGCCGGCCGGCCGACGCCATAACGCGCAGCTGTCCTTCGAGCTGTCCCGCCGGCGTTTCGCGAGTGATCACACGTACCTGCTCGTCGGTCGGATTGGAGAACGCGTGCACGGTGCCGGGCGCCACAACCAGCGATTCTCCTGGTCCGAGATCGCGTACGCCGTGCCCAATCCTCACGCGTAGCCTGCCCTCGACAACTTCGAAAGTCTCCTGCTCGACCCGGTGCCAATGGGCGGGCGGGCCGGACAGCCCCGATGGCAGGACGGCTTCGAACTCAAACACCTCGCCCTCAGTCTCATGCCCGGTACGGATTATGGAAATGAGTTCGCCCGTCGGCAAGCGCAGTACCCGGTCCTCGCTCATCGCTCTCCGCACCACGTATCCATGCCGTAGCTGGCATTGAAGGCAGCATACTTGAGCACTACCCTCGTATACAGGTGCAATATCCTGCGATGTTCTTTACGACGCGATTAGCCGATTGGACGCCGCCTCGAGCCATTAGCAACCGGTGGTGCACGTGGCTTGACTCCCCCGGCTGTCGGCATCACGATCGGCCACAACCCGTCGTGCATGGACATGATGCCCCGCTGGGAGGCCGCGGCTCGGCTGCCACCCTAGGCAGCAAGAGGTCGCGCTGACGCGTCTCGGTACCCACCTGCTGCAAGGCCCCTAGGGCACCTGTAGGCGGCGCACGGTGCGGACTGTTCC
>Ga0302314_10013659_pt1 | contig 13938 bp, 13 predicted proteins | sample III_Palsa_N2_3_FD_200533 | JGI IMG/M metagenome (GOLD analysis project Ga0302314, IMG submission 200533) | Peat permafrost microbial communities from Stordalen Mire near Abisko, Sweden - III_Palsa_N2_3 | ecosystem: Environmental > Terrestrial > Soil > Palsa > Peat permafrost | place: Sweden... | reverse complement strand
CGGCCCGGTCGACCTGGTCGTTCATCACCCGGTGGTGCCGATCGGCCAGCACCTGGCGGAACTGCTCGGCGTCCCGGCGGTGGTGGCCGCGCTCGCGCCGGCGCTGGTGCCCACCCGGCAGTTCCCGTCGCCGGCCTGGCCGGGCCCGGCCCGGCTGCCCGCGCTGCTGAACCGGCCGTCGTACCGGGCCGCGCGGTATCTGGCCGGCGCCTGGTGCCGGCGCGACATCGACGCCTGGCGGCGAGCCGACCTGGGCCTCGGCCGCCGGCCCGGCAGGCACGACCCGCTAAGCGATCCGTCGGTAACCGTGCTCCACGCGTTCAGCCCGCTGGTGGTCCCGCGACCGGCCGACTGGCCCGCCACCGCGCACATCACCGGCTACTGGTTCACCGCGAACGACCCGGCCTGGTCGCCGCCGAGACGGCTGGCCGGTTTCCTCGAGGCCGGCGATCCCCCGGTCTACCTCGGATTCGGCAGCATGCCGGTGGACAGCCCGGCCGCGCTGGCCGGGGCCGTCACGATGACGGCGAGGCAGACCGGGGCGCGGTTCATCGTCCATTCGCTCAACCCGGAACTGACCCGTCGGCTGGGCGGCCACGGCGGCCAGATCCTGACCGTCCGCCAGGTGCCCCACACCTGGCTGTTCCCGCAGACCGCGGCCGTGGTGCACCACGGCGGGGCGGGCACCGCCGCCGCCGCCGTGGCGGCCGGACGCCCGCAGGTGATCTGGCCGTTCGGTGTCGATCAGCACTTCTGGGCGAGCCGGATGATCGGCCTCGGGGTGGCCGTTCCAGCCCCGCCCGTGCGCGCGCTGACCGGAACCCTGCTGGCCGCGGCGGTGGCGCACGCCGTCGGCGACCGGCTCGTCAACGACCGGGCCCAGGATCTCGCGACTCGGGTCCGGGCCGAAGACGGCCTCGGCCGGGCCGTCGCGCACCTCGAGCGACTGCACCGCGGCAGCGCGGTGGCGGTGGGCGGATGATGGTCGAGGTTCCGCTGCCGCCCGGCATCGAGCGGCGGTGCATCGACGCCCGGGTCGCGGCCCGATTTCCGCGGCTGCGGCCGGCCGGCGACCCGGCCTACCGGACGCCCGGCTTCACCCTGCGCGGCCTGGACCGCCTCCCGCTGACGCTGGGCTGACCGCGATCAGGGGGCTGGCCTACAGTGGCAGCATGAACGAAGACTATCTGGAGAAGGTCAAGGCCGCGACGGGCTTCTTCGCCGCCCTGGACCAGAGCGGCGGCAGCACGCCGGGGGCGCTGGCCGAGTACGGCATCAGCCGGGACCGGTACAGCTCCGATGCCGAGATGTTCGACTTCGTCCACGCCCTGCGCACCCGGGTGTACACCAGCCCGGCCTTCGACGGCGACCGCGTCATCGCGTCGATCCTGTTCCAGCAGACCATGGAGCGGGAGGTGGAGGGGCTGCCGACGGCCCGCTACCTATGGGAGCGCAAGCACGTCGTGCCGATCTTGAAGGTCGACCTGGGGCTGGCCGACGAGAACGACGGCGTCCAGCTCATGAAGCCCATCGACACCCTCGATGACCTGCTTGAGCGGGCCAACCAGCACCGGATCTTCGGCACCAAGATGCGCTCGGTCATCAAGGACGCCAGCGAGACCGGGATCGCCGCGATCGTCGAGCAGCAGTTCGGCTACGCCGACCGGATCCGGGCGGCCGGGCTGGTGCCGATCCTCGAGCCCGAGGTCAGCATCACCAGCCCGCACAAGGAGCAGGCCGAGACGCTGCTGCGGGACGCCATCCACAAGCACGTCGAGGCGCTGCCGGCCGACGCGATGATCATGGTCAAGCTCTCGATCCCGACCCAGCCCGGCCTCTACGCCGACCTGGCGTCGGATCCCCGGGTGCTGCGCGTGCTCGCCCTGTCCGGCGGCTACAGCCGCGACGAGGCCTGCGCCCTGCTGGCGCACGACCACGCGATGATCGCCAGCTTCTCCCGCGCGCTGCTCGAGGGGCTGACCGACGGCCAGACCGACGATCAGTTCAACGCCCGCCTGGACGCGTCGATAGCGCAGATCTACCAGGCGTCGGTCCACAAGGACTAACGCCCTCACGTCTGCAGCGGCGCCAGCTCACGGGTGAAGCCGGCCACGAAGTCCTCGAAGGACTCCGGCGCCGTCGCCGGGCGGACGACGAACTTGCTCAGCCCGGCGTCGGCGAACGACGTGATCAGGTCCCGCGCGCCCGCCCAGCCGTCCGCGACCAGCGCCGCCGGGTCGGCCTCGGGCCGGCGGCGGCGGATCGAGGCGGCGAGCGCGTCCGGCAGGCCGCCGAACGCGATCGACAGGCTGATCCCGAAGTGATCGGGATCCACCTGCCGTCCCGCCTCGTCGGCGGCGGCGTTGATGACGGCGACGGCCTCGCCCGCCTCGGCCGGGGTGAGCAGCGAGCCGAGCCAGCCGTCGCCCAGCCGCCCCACCCGGCGCAGCCCGGCCGGGGCCGATCCGGCCAGCCAGATGTCCAGCGGCTTGGCCGGCAGCGGGCCGACCGAGGCGTCCTGCACGGTGAAGAACGATCCGTCGAAGGACACCACGTCGGTCGTCAGCATCAGCCGCAGCAGCGCCAGCGCCTCGTCGAAGACCGCGCCGCGCTGCCCCGGCGGCACCGGGAACAGCGCCCGCTCGCCCCCGGCGGCGGGCTGCAGGCCGAACACCGGCAGCAGCCGGCCCGGCGCCAGCCCCGCGAGCGACGCGAGCTGCTTCGCGACCAGCACCGGATGCCGCCCCGGCAGCACCGAGATCCCGCTCCCGACCTTGAGGCGGGTGGTCTTGGCGAGCGCGAACGTCATCCCGGTGAAGGGATCGACGGCCGGGCCGAAGACGGTCTCCGGCAGCCACAGCGAGTCGATCCCGGCGGCCTCGAGCAGGGCGACCGACGCCTCGAACTGGTCCGGGGCGCCGGCCGCCCCCAGCGACATGCCGATCCTTATTCGCATGCTTCCCACGCTACGTGCTCCTCCACCGCCGCCTGCGCGGCCGGGACCGGCACCAGCGCCGCCGAGGCCGGAGCGGGCACCTGGGCGAGCACCGCCTCCGCGACCGCGGCCCGCCGCCTGGCCGGCCGCAGCCCGCTCAGCGCGGTCAGCGCGCCGATCGCGGAGACCGCGGTGATGACGGCCAGGGCCGGCCGGTAGGCGCCGAGAGTCGCCTGCGCGGTCGTGATCTGGCTGGCGCCGCCCGCTTCGACCACGGCCGTCACGATGGCCAGCACGATGGCCCCGCCGACCTGGAACGACGTCTGGAACAGGCTGGCCGCCAGGCCCTGCTCGTCGTCCGGGATGCCCGCCGTCGCGGCCAGGCTGAGGGCGGAGAACCCGAGCCCGAAGGCGATCCCGATGAGCAGCACGGCGGGCAGGATGACCGAGGGGTAGTCGGGGCTGACGCCGACCCGGAGGAACACCACGTAGCCCGCCACCAGGCTGATGAAGGCGAGCACGGTGACCCGGGCGGGGCCGAACCGCTCGATGATCGAGCTCATCCTGGTGGACAGGACCGCCACCACCACCCCGGCCGGCAGGAAGGCGAGCGCGGTCGACAGCGCGCTCCAGCCCGCCAGGCTCTGCAGATACTGGGTGACCAGGAACTGGAACGAGACGTAGGAACCGAACAGCGTCATCGCGCCGATGTTCGCCCTCGTCAGTGCGCCGGAGCGGAAGATGCCGAGCGGCACCAGCGGATCTGCGCTGCGCCGCTCGATGACCACGAACGCGGCCAGCGCCAGCACCACCGCCGCGAACGATCCGATCGTGCGGGCCGACCCCCACCCGGCCTGCTGGGCGGCGACGACGGTGTAGACCAGCAGCAGCATCGCGCCGGTGACGGTGATGGCACCGGGGATGTCGAACTTGCGGCCGCCTCGGGTGACCTGCTCGCCGCGCGGGATGAACCGGATCGCGGCGATCAGCGTGAGCAGCGCCACCGGGGCCGGCACCAGCAGCGTCAGCCGCCAGCTGACCTCGGTCAGCAGGCCCGACAGGACCAGCCCGAGCGAGAACCCGCTCGCGCCGAACGCGGAGTAGATGCTGATCGCCCGGTTGCGCATCGGGCCCTCGCGGAAGGTGGTGGTGAGCAGGGACAGCCCGGCCGGGGCGGTGAAGGCGGCCGCGATGCCCTTGATGAACCGGGCCCCGATCAGCAGCTCGGGGCTGCTGACGAGCCCGCCGAACAGCGACGCGACCGCGAACACGGCCAGCGCGGCGAGGAACACCCGGCGGCGGCCGAGCAGGTCGGCCGCCCGGCCGCCGAGCAGCAGCAGGCCGCCGTAGCCGAGCACGTAGCCGCTGACCACCCACTGCAGCGAGGACGTGGACAGCCCGAGGGCGGTGCGGATGTCGGGCAGGGCGACGCCGACCATCGAAACGTCGAGCCCGTCGAGGAACAGCGCTCCGCAGAGCACGATCAGGATGGCCCACAGTCGAGGGTTCCAGTGCTGCGTGTCCACAGCCTGGGCGTGGCTTGATGTCTCCATGTCCCTGACAATATGCTTGCGCGCGCATTAGATGCAACTGCAATTAATGTAGTTGCAACTACTCCGGCCGCGCGCTAAACTGCGGCTGTGAGCGAGACCGGGCCGACGCTGGAGCCGGTGGTGACCGCCTGGCGGGCCATCGCGGCCAGCCACGCGGCCGCCTGCGCCGCCCTCGAGCGCGAGATGGGCAAGCGGCACGGCCTCGGCGTCAGCGAGTTCGAGGTTCTCGACCGGCTGGCCGAGAGCGGCCGGCGTGACTTCCGCTCCCAGGAGCTGGCCGAGGCCGTGCACCTGAGCCAGAGCGCGCTGTCCCGGCTGATCGACCGGCTGGAAAAGGACGGGCTGGTCGAGCGCTGCCTGTGCGGCGAGGACCGGCGCGGCATCTACGTCACCCTGACCCCGGCCGGCCGCGACCGCCACGCCGAGGCGGCGCCGACCCACCGCGAGGTCCTCGCCTCCGTGCTCCCGGCGGAACTGCTCGCACCGTAGTCTGCATGAATCTAAAATCTAACCTACTTGAAACCGAGTGCTGTGCGCGTTTCAGGTCCGGCGATGCCATCTACCGCTAGATGCTTTGCGGACTGGAAGTTCCGGACAGATGTCAGCGTTTGGCCTCCGAACATACCGTCAATTGCGATACCGCGAACGCCGTAGATTCCCGTGTCGTACAGGGCTTGCTGAAGCGCACGCACCGCCTCTCCCTGATTGCCGTATACAAGTACGACGTTTGCGGGCCAAGCAGCGGGAGGCGGAGACGTAGACGAAGGCGCCTTACGATAAGGCCACTTCGTGTCGTAGACGACTGATAGGTCGTAGTCGTTAAGCGCTGCATACTGCTTAGCGCTCGCGCCGGTGTAGACATTTTGCGTGGAGCCGTCGTACCTGGCCACCCACATGTCGTAGTCCTTGCCGAGGATGTACTCCCGCGTGCCGTCCCGAACGGCTTGGGCCGTATCGAGCGAGCAGTAAATCGTTGGGCGGAATAGTCCCGCTGACTTCCGCATCGAGATCCATCCGTGCGTCTGATCTGGAGTCGCGTCGCCGGTCTCGACGTCCAGGACGTCTCCCATGTTGGCGCTGGCTGTCACCGAGATATGGATGTGGTCGGCGTGCGGAAACAGGTTCCAATCGGCCTGCGTCCAAGCGTAGCGGCCGTTGTCGTATCCTGCGATCTTTGTCGCATCAGGAAACTCTCTAGCTATGCCCGGCGCTAGAGAGTTAATTCCATCGTACATATACACGGTCATGAGATCTCCTCGGTATTTTCCTTTTCTCTGTTATTCCGACGTGATGCTCATCCAGGAGGGAAAGGCTACGACTGGGAGGCTGTAGTCGAACGATACCAGATTCACGCCGTTTAGCTTATGTGTCGCAAGAGCACCAAAATTGTCGGCATGCGGAAGCTGCGGTAAGTGTTGTGATCACAGATGCTAAAGCATCCCATGAGGCTGGCACGGGCGTTCCAAGATCATTTACGGGTTAGATCGCGATTCGTAGCGGGGCGTTGCGGTCTGGTCATGGGCGGCGTGGCGTGCCGGGGGATGCGGCGAGGCCCCGGTAGGAACAGGGTCCTCTCACAGATCCCAGCCACCGGAGCCTCGTCGTGGGCAAGTCTGCCATTCCCGCTGCCGTTCCCGCGCCCGCAGCGCCCATTGTTTCGCTTCCGGTACCGGATGGGAGCTGTGACCTGCTGGCACTGCTGGCAAGGGTGCCGGACGGGCGGACGGGGCAGGGCCGTGACCATCCCGTCGCCGCGGTGCCGGCGCTGGCGGCCGCGGCCGTCGTGGCCGGGATGAAGGGGTACACCGCGATCTCCGGGTGGGTCGCGGACGTGCCGCCGGCCACCCTGGCCTGCCCGTGCCTGCGGTGCGGCGCCGCGCCGGCCCCGCCGCCGTCGAAGACCACGATCTGGCGGGTGCCCACCGACGCCGGGACCGGGGAGCTCGACGCGGCGGCCGGGACGTGGCTGATGGATCTCGCCGGGCTCGCCGGCCCGGCCGCGGCCGGGCCGGATGCCGGGCAGGAGGACGGGCCGCCGGCGTTGACGCAGGTCAGGCTGGACGGCAAAGCGGTCAGGGGCGCCAGGAACCCCGACGGGACCCAGGTCCGGCTGCTCGCGGCCCTCGCCGGCCCGGACGCCGCGTCCTCCGTGGTCGCCGCCCAGGCCGCAGTCGGCGCGAAGACGAACGAGGTGCCGGCGGCCGCGGTCGTGCTCGGCCAGCTTGACCTGCACGGCAAGGTCGTGACCGCCGACGCCCTCCACACGGTCAGGGCCACCGCCCGCCTCATCCACGAGGGCGGCGGGGAGTTCGCCTTCCCGGTAAAGGAGAACCGGCGCTCCCTGTTCGACGCGATCGACGCCCTGCCCTGGAAGAGCGTCCCGATCGCGCACGCCGCCACCGGCAAGGGCCACGGCCGGATCACCACCCGCACCATCCAGGTCCTCCCAGCCCCCGATGGGCTCCCGTTCCCGCACGCCAGCCAGGTCTTCCTCATCGAGCGGCACGTCACCGACCTGCACGGCCAGCCGGTCTCGGCCGTCGCCGCGCTCGGCGTCGCCAGCCCGGAACCGGACCAGGCCGGCCCCGCCGCCCTGGCCCGCTACGTCCGCGAGCAATGGTCCATCGAGTCCCTGCACTGGCTGCGTGACACCCTCTACCAGGAGGACAGGCCCAGGGTCAGGACCCGGTCCGGCCCCAGGGCCATGGCAGCCCTCCGCAACCTCGCAATCGGGGCACTCCACATGGCCGGCCGCACCGACATAACCGAGGCCACCCGATGGGCCGCACGCTCCATGGACAGGCCCTTCACCATCCTCGGACTCACATAATGATCTTGGAACGCCCGTGCATGAGGCTGGTGAGGATGGCGAGTCATGCAAGCTAAATCGCATTGAGTTCTAACCCGCCCCCTGCCCCCCAAGAACGTCGGATCATGGCTGGGCCGATTTGTCTTCGGCCCCAGTGACCGCGCACGACAATCGCGGGTACCGTTCCGGTAGTCGCGCGGCGGCGTGAACCTGGGCGGACGTTCCCAGCCGGGGTCGGGAGACGGACATGATCGTTAAGGATGAGCTGCAGCTCACCGAGGCAGTGCTGGCGGAGACCGAACGGGCCGACGATCCGCGGCTGGCGGAGATCGTGCAGGCCCTGGTGCGCCATCTGCATGATTTCGCCCGCGAGGTCCGGCTGACCGAGGCGGAGTTCGACGCTAGCCTCAGCATCGTCGCCCGGCTCGGGCAGCTCACCACGCCCAGTCACAACGAGGTCCGGCTGATGGCGGGCAGCCTCGGCCTGTCGACGCTGGTGTGCCTGATGAACAACGGCACCGAGGAGGCGCCGACCTCGGCCAACCTGCTCGGCCCGTTCTGGCGTCAGGGCAGCCCGGTGATGAGCAACGGCGATTCGATCGTCCGCTCGCGCACTGAGGGGCCGCCGCTCTTCTTCACCGGGACGGTGGTTGACACCGCGGGCCGGCCCGTGGCCGGGGCCGAGATCGACGTCTGGCATGCGTCGCCGATCGGGCTGTACGAGAACCAGGACCCCGATCAGGCCGAGTGGAACCTGCGCGGCAAGTTCTTCACCGACGACGCCGGGGTGTTCCGGTTCCGCAGCGTCCGGCCGTCGGGGTACCCGATACCGGTCACCGGGCCGGTCGGCGATCTGCTGGCCGCGCTCGACCGCCACCCGTTCCGGCCCGCCCACGTCCACGCCCTGGTCTACAAGCCCGGCTACAAGACGATCGCGTCGCAGATCTACAGCCACGACGACCCGATGCTCGACACCGACGCGCAGTTCGGCGTCACCGGCCCGCTGATCGCGAGCTACGTGCGCCACCAGGGCGAGCCCGCCCCGGACCCGGACGTGGACGTGGACGAGCCGTGGTACAGCCTCGACTACACGTTCGTGGTCGAGCCGGGCGAGGCATGGCTGCCCACGCCCCCGGTCACCGCCAAGGCCGAGACAAGAATTGCCGATTCGGCCTTATCTATACCAAATACTCGCTTAATTGCCTACCAATTCCGACTTAACCGTCAAATGGTACATTTGGATATGAGGGCAACGAGTTACCCGCACGAGGGCGCGCCCCGGCTCGGGCCGGAGTGGCGTGCGGGTTAAAGGCGGAAGTGGGATTCGCAGTGACTGACTTTAATGCCGCATACCCTGAATACGCAGATACGTCGACAATTGACGAGCTGCGCGCTAGGGAATACTCCTACCTGGATGAATGCGGTCACGTCTACCTTGACTACACGGGGGCCGGGCTCGCCGCCAGGTCGCAGCTGGCGGCTCACACCGCGCGGATAAGCTCGGGCTGCTTCGGGAACCCGCACTCGGAGAACCCGACCTCGAGCGCCTCGACGCTGCTGGTCGAGCAGGCCAGGGAGGCCGTGCTCCGCCATTTCAACACCAGCGCCGCCGATTACGCCGTCATCTTCACGCCCAATGCCACCGGCGCCTGCCGCCTGGTCGGCGAGTCGTATCCGTTCCGGGTCGGGCGTCGCCTGGTGCTGACCGCCGACAACCATAACTCGGTCAACGGGATCAGGGAGTTCGCCCGGGCGCGGGGCGCCCGGGTGGCGTACGTCCCGCTCACCGCCGGAGAACTCCGCGTCCGCGAGCCCGATGTGCTCGCGGCGCTCGCCCGATCCAAGGGCGGTCACCCGGGACTGTTCGCCTACCCCGCGCAGAGCAACTTCAGCGGTGTCCAGCACCCGCTCGGCTGGGTCGGCCGGGCGCAGGAGCAGGGCTACGACGTCCTGCTCGACGCGGCCGCCTACGCCCCCGCCAACCGGCTCGACCTGTCGGCCGTGCGACCGCAGTTCGTGGCGGTGAGCTGGTACAAGGTATCCGGCTACCCGACCGGGGTGGGATGCCTGCTGGTCCGGCGGGACGCGCTGGCCCGGCTGCACCGGCCGTGGTTCTCCGGGGGGACGATCTGGGGCGTCAGCGTGCAGGGCGGCTGGCATCGGATGCTCGACGACGAGGGCGCGTTCGAGGACGGCACGGTCAACTTCCTGTCCATCCCCGACGTGACCACCGGGCTGGACTGGATCGACGGCATCGGCATCGACCTCATCCACCGGCGGGTGGGCATGCTCACCGGCTGGCTGCTCGACCGCCTCACCCGATTCAGGCACGACAACGGCGCGCCGCTGATCCGGCTGTACGGCCCGGCCGGCCTGGCCGCCCGCGGCGGCACGGTCACGTTCAACTTCCTCGACCGGGCCGGGCGGGTGATCGACGAGCGCGCGGTCGCGCGGGACGCGGCCGCCGCCGGCATCTCGCTGCGGACCGGGTGCTTCTGCAATCCCGGGGCGGGGGAGTGGGCGTTCGGGCTGGACCGGAAGGACGTGCGCGGCCCCTGGTGGGGCGCGCTGATGGCCCGCGGCTTCTCCCGGCAGGCGGTCACCACGGTCGACGACTACCTGACCAGGATCGGCCTGCCGACCGGCGGCGCCGTCCGGGTGTCGCTCGGCGTCGCGTCCAACCTGGCCGACGTGGAGGCGTTCCTGGACTTCGCCGAGCGCGCCTACTGCGACCGCGAGGCGGCCGAGGCCGGCCTAGCCCCGCGCCTGCACTGCTGAGGGCGCAGGCTCGAGGCCGGCCGCCGACGCCGCCGGACGGCCGGCCACGGTCGTCTTGCGGACGACGATGCCGATCGTGGCCGCCAGGAACGCGACCGTGAAGGCGGCCAGGATCAGCCAGTCGGCCCCGGCCGGCCGGGCGAACGTCATCCCGTAGGACGCGAGCAGCGGCGCCCCCAGCGGGGACCGTCCGTCGGCCCACAGCGGGGCGACCCCCAGACTGTGCCCGAGCGCCTCGAACGCCCACCGGTTGGTCATCGCGTAGCTGATCCACCGGCCGACCGCCGCCATCGTCGGGACGGGCAGGATCGCCCCGACGAAAAGCACCTGCGGGAAGCAGAGCATCGGCAGCGCGATCGTGGCCTGGGACGGCTCCGACACCGCGGCCGAGACCAGCAGCCCCAGCCCGAGCGCCGCCGCCGACGACAGCAGCAGGGTCACGAACGTGGCCCCGTAGTCGCCGCTGTCGGGCAGCCGGCCGAGCGCCCGCAGCACGACCAGGAACGCCAGGTCGACCAGCGCCAGCAGCGGGAGCAGGACCGCGACCTTGGCCAGCACGTAAGCCGAGGCGCCGACGCCGGCGAACCGCTCGCGCCGCAGGACGCCGAACTCACCGCAGATCTGCAGCAGCCCGTAGGTGAGGCCGAAGAAGAAGCCGCCGAACGCCACCCAGAACAAGATCATCACGGTCGCGGCCGGGCTCGGGTGAGCGGGGCTGAACGCGCCGGGGCGGAACAGCACCAGGAACATGAGCAGCACCATGACCGGGGCGCCCACGAGGATCGCGAGCGTGAGCGGCGACCGGGTCAGCATGTCGGCGTTGCGCCGGGTGAGCAGCAGCCACTGGCGGAGCGGGCGGCGGGCCGGAGCGTCCGGCGGCGGGGAGGCCGGCTCCGGCCGCAGGCGCTCTTCCGGGTAGACGGCGGTGACGGCGGTGCCGGCCGGATCGCCGGTGCCGTCGAGGAGCTCGTAGATCTCCTCCAGGGTGGCGGTGCCGAAGTGGTCGCGAGCCTCGGCCGGCGGGCCGAAGAACGCCAGCCGCCCCCCGGGCGCGAGCACCGCGACCTTGTCGCACCGGTCCGCGTCGGACGGGGTATGCGTGGTCAGCACCACGGTCGTGCCCGCCTCGGCGAGCCCGCGCAGCGTCCGCATCAGCTCGGCGCCGCGGGCCGGGTCGAGTCCGGACGTCGGCTCGTCGAGGAAGAACAGGGCCGGCCCGGCCAGCAGCTCGGACGCGATCGAGGCCCGCTTGCGCTCGCCGCCGGACAGCTGGCCGACCGGGACCAGCGAACGGCCGGTGAGCTCGAGCGCCCGCAGCACCCTGTCGACCGACGCGCCGGGCACCGCCCGCAGCGCGGCGGCGTAGCGCAGCGTGCGGGCAAGCGGCAGGGAGAGGTGGATGACGTCGTCCTGGGGGACGTAGCCGATGTTGCCGGAGACCAGGCTCACCGTCCCGGCGGCCGGCCGCCGCAGACCGCACATCGTGTCGAGCAGCGTGGTCTTGCCCGACCCGCTGCCGCCGATAATCGCCACCAGTTCCCCGGGCTCAATCGCCAGCGTCACATCCTGCAGCGTGACCAGCCCGGACTTGGCCCGCTGGCCCAGCTCGCGTACCTCGATCGCCGATTGCACGACGACCATTCTGCCGGATAATTCCAACCGGGTGAACAACCAATACTCCACTATTATCGACCCCAAATGCCGCGATTACCGGGCGGCTACGCTTGACCGCATGAGATATGGCGTAATTGCCGACGTCCACGGCAACGAGGTCGCCTTGCGGGCCGTGCTCGATGACGCGGCCGGCTGCGGCGTGGACCGGTGGTGGGTCCTCGGCGACCTGGTGCTTTTCGGCCCGCGTCCGGCCGAGACGCTTCAGCTCCTCCAGTCGCTGCCCGGGGTCGAGATGCTGCGGGGAAACACCGATCGCTACGTGCTGACCGGCCAGCAGCCCGCCCCGCACGCCACCGCCGCCGACGCGGCGGTAAGCGTCGACCTGGTCGAGCGCTACGGTCTGGTGGCGGCCGGGATCGGGTGGACCCGCGGCGTCCTGTGCCAGGCGGGCCTGCTTGACGCGCTCAAGCGGCTGCCCGGCGAGCTGCGCCTGGATCTGCCCGACGGCACCCGCGTGCTCGGCGTGCACGCGTCGCCGAGCGCGGACGACGGCCCCGGAATCAAGCCCGGCCCTTCCGACGAGCAGCTCGGCCGGCTGCTGGCGGGCTGCGCGGCCGACATCGTCATCGGCGGGCACACCCATCGCGCGGCCGATCGCTCGATCGGCCGGATCCGGGCGCTCAACCCCGGCAGCACCGGGATCCCGGAGCGCCCCGGCGAGGCCGGCTGGCTCCTCCTCGATCTCGACGGCGACCCGGAGCGCCTCGGCGCTCCCAAGCGCGACTGCGCCAGCGTGGGAGTCGAGCACCGGACGGTGGCGTTTGACGTCGACGCGGTCGTCGGCGACCTGCGCGCCCGGCTGCACCCGAACGCGGAGTTCCTTGAGGCCATCCTGACCGGCCGGCGCCCGCAGCGAGCCGACCGCGACGCGTGATTGGGGCGCGCATGGGATCGGGGCAATGCTGTTTAGAGTCTGTTAGCGTCGGCGGCGGCTGGCCGGCCCCGGCGTAGCGTCCTAACCGCAACGTTTCCCCCGCTCAGGGATGTGAAGTGGTTATGACCGTCGTCCAGGGCATCCTCCTCGCAGTCTCGGTGGCCGCCTTCGGCTATCTCGGAATCGCGCTATTCAAGCCGGAATGGTTCTGAGGCGATGGGTCATGACTGACGTGACTCTGATCGCCATACTTCTGGCTTTCTTCGCCCTCGCCATCGGGCTGGTCCGCGTGCTCGGCCGGATGATCGAGGGGGACGGCGACCCCGGCGAGTTCCCCGACGAGGCGTCGGACGCCGGTACGCCCTCCGACCCGTCCGGCCGCCCGAGCGTCTTCGTCGGGCTGGTGGCTCGGGGTCACGATGCTGATCCTCGGCCCGATCGGCGAACGAATAGTGGGCTGAGACCGGTACGCTTGCCCAGGTGCGCCGGGAAGCCTGGTCGGCAACGTTACGACCAGCGCTAGGCGAGGCAATTGGGTATCGGTCTTAAGCGGTTCGCCGTCGAATCGGACTGGCGCAACGAGACGCTGCGCACAAATCTGTGGCTGATCCCGGCGGTCGAGAGCGTCGCCGCGGTGCTGCTGTTCGCGGTGACGCTGAGCGTCGACCGGGCCGCGTTCCACCGCCAGCTGAGCCTGCCCGCCTGGGTGATCAGCGGCTCGCCCGACGCGGCCAGGGAGATCCTGGCCGCGCTGGCGGGAGCGATCATCACCGTGGTCGGCGTCGTCTTCTCGGTCATGATCGTGACCCTGACGCTCGCCTCGCAGCAGTTCGGGCCGCGGATGCTGCGCACGTTCATCCGAGACCGGGGCGCTCAGCTCACGCTGGGCACGTTCGTGGCGACGTTTTTCTACGCCCTGCTGGTGCTCATATCGATCGGCAGCACGTTCGTGCCGCACCTGTCGGTCACGGTGGCGCTCGCGCTGACCGCCCTCGACCTCGGCGTGCTGATCTTCTTCATCCACCACACCGCCACCGCGATCCAGCTGCCGCAGGTCATCGCGTCCATCGCCCGCGATCTGACCAGCGCGATCGACGACGAGTGCGGCGGCGCCGGGCAGCCGGCCGAGCTCGCCAACGGGCCGTCGCCCGAGCTCCTGCAGGCCCGGCTCGATCGCGGCGGCGCGGTGGTGGCCGCCCCGACCAGCGGTTACCTCCGGTTCGTGCGGCACGGCACGCTGGTCGCGATCGCCGCCGAGTACGACGCGGTGATCCGGCTGCACGACCGCCCCGGGCACTTCCTCACCCGGGGGCAT
>Ga0302314_10013657_pt1 | contig 13939 bp, 11 predicted proteins | sample III_Palsa_N2_3_FD_200533 | JGI IMG/M metagenome (GOLD analysis project Ga0302314, IMG submission 200533) | Peat permafrost microbial communities from Stordalen Mire near Abisko, Sweden - III_Palsa_N2_3 | ecosystem: Environmental > Terrestrial > Soil > Palsa > Peat permafrost | place: Sweden... | reverse complement strand
GCCGGCCGCCCGCGTTTTTCGCTAGAGTGGGGACCGCGAAGGGGAGTAGCTCCCTCGCCGGGACGCCGACAATCGCGGTTCAGTGGTGAACACATCGCCAGCTGTGCCCGGTGCCCGGGGGCCGCGAAGCGGCCTGAGTGAGACCTTCGGCCGACAGCACGATGCCACGACTTGTCGTGGCATCGCCCGCGCTGCCGTGCCGAAGGCCAGGGTCCCCCCGGACGGTCAGCGGCGCGGCCCGACGACGGAGCCCCCCATGAGCCTGACCGCAGCGCTCGCGTCTTTCCTGGCCGTGCTGCCCGCGGAACTTCCGGACAAGACGATCCTGGCCTGCCTGATCCTGTCGAGCCGCTACCGGCCGGGTTTCGTGTTCGCCGGGGCCGCCAGCGCGTTCCTCGTCCAGGTGACCATCGCCGTGGCGGCCGGCGGGGCGCTGAGCCTGCTCCCGCACCGCATTATCGAGGCCTGCGCCGCGGGTGCGTTCCTGATCGGCGCGGTGCTGCTCTGGCGGCAGAAGGAAGATGAAGAAGAGGACAACGAGAACAGCGGCCGGGACGGCGTGCGCAGCACTTTCTGGCCGGTGTTCGGCACCTCCTTCGCGGTGGTGTTCCTGGCCGAGTTCGGCGACCTGACCCAGTTCCTGACGATCAGCCTGGCCGCCCGGTTCCATGACCCGGTTGCGGTCGGCATCGGCGCCACGCTGGGCCTGTGGGTCGCCGCCGCTTGTGCGGTCACCGTCGGCTGGCGGCTGCTCAAGCTGATCCCGATGCACTGGCTGACCAGGGGCGCCGCCGTGGTGATGCTGGCCCTGGCCGGCACCAGCGCCTACGCGGCCGCGAGCTGACCGCAGCGCCTGAGCGTTAGTGCTAGCGCTGATCGCGTCGCCAGCAGGTTAAGATTTTGTAATGCTTGATATCCGCAGGCTCCGGATGCTGCAAGAGTTCGCGGCGCGGGGCTCGATCGCGCGGACCGCCGAGGCCCTTGGCTACACCCCGAGCGCCGTCTCGCAGCAGCTCGCCGTGCTGGAGAAGGAGGCGGGCACCCCGCTGCTCGACCGGACCGCGCGCAGCGCCGGGCTCACCGACGCGGGCAAGCGGCTGGCCAGCCACGCCGAGCGGATCCTGTCCATGGTCGAGGCGGCCGAGGCGGACCTGTCGGCGCACGCCGCGCAGCCCAGCGGCCGCGTCGTGGTGACCGCGTTCCCGTCCGCCGCGGTCGCCTTCGCCCCGGCTCTCGCGCGCTCGCTGCGGCAGCACCAGCACCTCAGCCTGCTGTTGCGGGAAGCCGACCCGGCCGAGGGGCTGCAGCTGGTCAGGTCGGGCGAGGTCGAGGTAGCGATCGTCGATGACTGGACCGGCCGCATGTCGGCTGACCTGGAAGCGGCCGAGGCCGGGCAGGGCGTGCTGAGCTATTACCACCTCGTCCGCGACCCGCTGGTGCTGGTGGTGGCCCGGGACCACCCGGCGGCCGACCCGGAGCGCCCGGTCGACCTGCGGGCGCTGCGCAACGAGTCGTGGCTCGCCGCGCCGGCTGGCGAGCCGTCGCGGGAGGCGGCCGACCGGCTGCTCGCCGCCGTCGGGCTGACCCCGCCGGTGCCCTCGGAGTTCGAGGGCCTTGGCACCGTCGCCAACCTGGTCGCCCGCGGCCTCGGCATCGCGATCATGCCGCGGCTCGCGGTCGGCGCGTACGAGCGGAGGGTCGTCGTCCGCGAGCTGCCAGCCGGCCTCGACCTGTCCAGGGACGTCTTCGCGGTGGCACGCACGGCGTCCGTGGTCCGCCCGTCGGTCGGCGTGATCGTGGCCGCGCTGCGCAGCGCGGCCAAGGCGATGGCCCGCCAGCAGGCGGCCGGCGCCCAGGACCAGGCCTGACCGCGGCCCGGTAGGTTGGGTCCCGTGGACGATGACCTTGACCTGGATGCCGAGGGTCCGGCGCTGACCGCCGCCCTGGTCGACATCGCCTCCGTCAGCGGTGAGGAAGGCCCGCTGGCCGACGCGATCGAGCGCGCGCTGCGCCGCCTGCCGCACCTGGAGGTGACCCGGCGCGGCAACACGCTGGTGGCCCGCACCGGGCTCGGGGAGGCCGGGCGCGCCCGCGAGCGGGTCGTGCTGGCTGGTCACCTCGACACGGTGCCGCACGCCGGAAACTTCCCCTCCCGATGGGATGCCGGACGAACGCGGCTGACCGGGGTCGGCACCTCCGACATGAAGGCCGGGGTGGCGGTCCAGCTGCGGCTCGCGGCCACGCTGACCGAAGCAAACCGCGAGCTGACCTACGTCTTCTACGAGTGCGAAGAGGTCGCCGCCGAGCGCAACGGCTTGTACCTGCTGTCCCGCCAGGCCCCGGAGCTGCTGGCGGGCGACTTCGCCCTGCTGCTCGAGCCGAGCGGCGGGGTGGTGGAGGGTGGCTGCCAGGGCACGCTGCGCGCGGCGATCACGGTCCGCGGCGCGCGGGCGCACACCGCCCGCTCCTGGAGGGGGCGCAACGCGATCCACGATGCCGCCTCGGTGCTGGACATCCTCCGGTCCTGGCAGCCGCGCAAGCCGCTGGTCGACGGGCTCGAATACCACGAGGGACTGAACGCCGTCGCGGTCTCCGGCGGCGTCGCCGGCAACGTCGTCCCGGACGAGTGCGTGGTCACGGTGAACTACCGGTTCGCCCCCGACCGGACCGAACAGGAGGCCCAGTCCTATATCCGGGACCTGTTCGCGGCCTGGCCGGTCGACATCCTCGACTGCGCCCCGGGCGCGCGGCCCGGCCTGACGTCTGGCCCGGCGGCCGAGTTCGCCGCGGCGGTGGGCGGCACCCCGCGGCCTAAACTCGGCTGGACCGACGTGGCCAGGTTCGCCGAGCTGGGTATCCCCGCCGTCAACTACGGGCCGGGTGTCTCGGAGATCGCGCACACCCCGGGTGAGTACGTCGAGGCCGCCCCGATCGTCGAGGCCGAACAGGCGCTGCGGCGCTGGCTGACCGCGTAGCGCCGCGCTCGCGGCTGGCAGTCCGGCCCGGCTGGCCGGCCCGGGCAGCGCCGCGCTAACGCCGGCCCACCCGCGCCGCTGGCTGGCCGCGGAGCCCGCTACCCGGCCGACGGGGTGATGATCTCGTCGGCGACCCAGCGCGCGACGCCCGCCGGGTACGGCGCGGGCAGGCTCAGCACCAGGTGCCCGAAGCCAGCGCCGGCGGCTTCGGCGATCGCGTCCCGGGTGCTGGCCGGGTCGTCATAGGACACCCCGAGGACAAGTGACCGGGTGATCGAGGCCGGGTCGCGGCCGATCTCGGCGCAGATCCGGTCGAGCACGGCGCCGCGCGCGAGGGCCGCCTCGACGTCGCCGCCGGGGAAGTTCCACACGTCGGCGTGCTCGGCGACCACCCGCAGCGTCCGGGTGGCCTGGCCGCCGATGACGAACGGCGGGCCCGGCCGCTGCACCGGCTTGGGATTGCAGAACGCGCCGGTGAGGCTGACGTACTCGCCGTGGAAGTCGAACGGCTTGTCGTCGGTCCACAGCCGCCGGATCACCGTGCACGCTTCCGCCAGGCTGCCGACCGCGCCCGCGGCGTCGAGGTAAGGCAGACCGTAGGCGTCGTACTCGCGCCGGGCCCAGGGGATGTCGGTCCGCGAGCCGGCCCCGATGCCAAAGTCGAGCCGTCCGCCCGACACGACGTCGACGGTCGCGGCGATCTTGGCCAGCAGGGCCGGCGGCCGGATGCGGTTGCTGGTCACCAGCAGGCCCAGCCGCAGCCGGGTGGTCTGCCCGGCGAGGGCCGACAGCAGCGTCCAGCCTTCGAAGATCGGCCCGTCCGGGTCACCGCCGATCGGCCGGAGGTGGTCGAACGCCCAGGCATGCTCGATCTGCGGGACGGTGTCCGCCTCCTGCCAGACCCGCAGCAGGTCACCATAACTGACCTGCTGGGGCGCGGTGGCGATGCCGAAACTGAGCCGGGTGTCGTCCGTCACGGGCTTGCTCCTTCTGGTGCGGTCGGCTTGTGCCGCGGGCGGCTGCCGGCGGCGGAAGTTGGCCGCCGGACGCCGCTATGGCATCATGGACAAACGGAACCTTGTTCCGATCAGCATACGGAACAGAGTTCCGCTTTGCAAGGAGCGCGGTCCCGCGAGCCATCCTCCGCGGGGCAGGTTCCGCGGGCGCGGTTCCGCGGGCATGGTGACGAAGGGAATGACGCGGTGGCAGAGACTGACGGGCACGCCGAGCCCGCGTCCCCGCGCAGGCGGGCCGACGCCCGCCGTAACGAGCAGACCCTGCTTGAAGCCGCTGCCGACGTTTTCGTCTCCGCCGGAGTCGAGGCGCCGGTGCGGGACATCGCCGCCAAAGCCGGTGTCGGGCTCGGCACCATCTACCGGCACTTCCCGACCCGGGCCGACCTCATCATCGCCGTGTACCGCCACCAGGTCGAGGCGTGCGCCGAGGCGGGGCCGGCCCTGCTGGCGAGCTGTGAGTCGCCGCACACGGCGCTAGCGCGGTGGATCGACCTGTTCGTGGACTTCCTGGTGACCAAGCACGGTCTGGCCGCCGCCATGCGCTCCGACGGCGGGAGTTTCGAAGCGCTGCATGCCTACTTCCTCGACCGGCTCGTCCCCGTGTGCGCCCAGCTGCTCGACGCCGCCCGGGCAGCCGGCCAGATCCAGGCTGACATCGGCGCCTTCGAGCTGATGTACGGCGTCGGCAACCTGTGCGCGGGGGCCGGCGCCGACTCCCGCTACGACGCCCGGCGCCTGGTCGGGCTGCTCATCGCCGGGCTGCACCAGACGCGCTCGCCCGGCTGACCCGAGTCCGCGGCCGGCTGACCCACGGTCCGGTTACCGGCCCGTGGGTGCGCCCGGCTGGCCCGCGTCGGCGGCTGCTAAGCCCGTGGGTGCGGCTACTTGGCCCACTGGGTCAGGGTCACCGTCGCGTTGTGCTTCGTTCCGTACTGGTCCACGTACGCGATCGCCAGCTTGCTGTCCGGCGCAGCGGCCGCCATCAAGTTGGTCAGTGCGTCCGCCGTGCCCACCGACTGGCCGTTGACCGCGGTGATCACGTCACCGGCGGCCAGACCCGCGTTCGCCGCCGGCGCGCTCGGGTACGCCTCGCAGATCAGCGCGCCCGAGCTCACCGGGGAGCTGAAGCCGCCGAAGCCGCCGAAGCCGTCGCCGCCGCCCTTGCAGTCGCTCGGCGTTGACGCGTTGGCGACGTTGACGCCCATGAAGCCGGCCAGTCCGATGTGCACGGTCGAGGACGACTTTCCGGCGTTGATCTTGTCGGCGATCGATACCGCGGTGTTGATCGGGATCGCGAAGCCGGTGACGGTCGTGTCGCTGCCGTCGGCGGAGGAGGCGGTGTTGGCCGCGGTGTCCATGCCGACGACCTGGCCGCTGCCGTTGACCAGCGGGCCGCCCGAGTCACCCTCCTGGATCGGCGCGTTCGTCTCGATCATGCCGTGCAGCTTCTCGGTCGTGTTGGCGCCGCTGTCGCTCGCCTCGATCGACTGGTTGAGCGCCTGGATGGTGCCCTGGGCGGTGGACGGCAGGCCGCCGGCGCCGCCCGCGTTGCCCAGCCCGAGCACCGCCTCGCCGACCTTGGCCGTGCTCGAGTTCGACAACGGGATGGTCTTCAGCCCGGACGCGCCGACCAGCTGCAGCAGGGCAACGTCGTCGGTGGAGTCGTAGCCGATCACCTTCGCGGTGTAGGACTTGCCCGAGGTCACCAGTCTGGCGGAGACGCTGGTCGCCTCGTCGATGACATGGTTGTTCGTCAGCACCAGGCCGCTCGAGGAGATCACCATGCCGGTGCCCTCGGCGGTAGCGTTGGAGTACGTCAGCTGCGAGGTGATGTCGACGACGCCCGGGTCGACCTTGGCGGACAGTGCGCCCGCGTTGAGCGAGCCAGTGCCGGAGCTGGTCCCGCCGGAGCTGGGTACGCCCGAGCTGCCGCCCTGGTTCGAGCCCGCACCGCCGGAAGACGGCACCGGGAAGGGGTTGGCGTTGCTGCTGCCGCTCCCGCCGAACGGGTTGGCGGCGGAACCGCCGCCGCTGGACGGGGCCAGAGCCGAGGACGAGCTGCTCGAGTGGTTCAGCGCAACCGCGGCGCCGGCGCCCGCGCCTGCGGCGAGCACGGCGACGGCGAGGTAGGCGATGACCCGGCCGAAGCCGGACCGCGGCGGCGGTGGCGGTGGCGGCGTGCCGTACCCGTTCCACCCGTAATCGCCGTAGCCGGGTGGCGGCTGCTGGCCGTAGCCGGGCTGGCCGTAACCGGGTGGCGGCTGCTGCCCGTAGCCCTGCTGGCTGTAGCCCGGCTGACCGTAACCGGGTTGCCCGTAGCCCTGCTGTCCGTACCCCGGCGGGGGGTAGCTGGGTGGCGGGTAACCGCCCTGCTCATGAGCCTGGGCTGGGCCGAAAGCGATCGTGTCGCCGGTGCCGGCCTCGCCGCCGGAGACCGCGCCGCCCGCCGGCGCACCGCCCGGGGACGCACTGCCCGGGGCGGAATCGCCCTGAGACGCACTGCCGGAACCACTCTGAGACGCACTGCCGGAATCCTTGTCATCCGGGCTCGCGGCCGGAATCCAGGGGCTCACGTACTCCGGTGGCCGCCAGCCGCCCTGCTGAGCGCTACCAGTGTCGTCGTCGTGCATCTATCTCGCCTTCACAAGAACAGCGTGCGTGTCAGCGTGCCTGGTGGCCGGTCGAGCCACCGGGCGCGCGCCCGGGTGCGGGGTCGCCCCCAGAAGTTAACTGCGTACCGGACGGCGCTATCGCGCGGACGCCGTCGCGCTCTAGTAAGCGTCCTGAACCTGAAAGTAGGCTGAGTGGGCGCTCAGGATTAGCGGCTGCGCGTAGTCCCGGCCGGTCCGCCAGTCTAGACGGCCGGGGCCGAGGTGAGCCGGATCTCGGCGGTCCGCGCGGCTCCCGTGGCGGCGACCCAGGTGACCGATATCACAGTCCCCGGCGCGCAGGTGCTCACCAGGGTGGTCAGCGCGCGGGAGGACACAATCTGCCGTCCGTCGGCGGCGGTGATCACGTCTCCCGCGGTGATCCCGGCCATGGCCGCGCCGGTACCGCACAGCACGCCGTAGACCAGTGCGCCCGCGTGCGCTGCCGCGATCGCGCCGGGCGCGCTGGCGCCAGCCTCGGTGGGCATGCAGGCTGCGGTGACGAAATCCGCCGTGCTGGTGCTGCCCCGGCGGTCCTGTGCCTCCTGCGCGGCGGGGGACCCAGCCGTGCTCGACCCGATGATGACCCCGAGGAAACCGGCGGTGCCCTGGACGATCCCGTCCCCCCGTTGCCCGGCGGCGATCGCCCGCTCAGCCGCCAGCGCGGTGTTGATCGGGATCGCGTAGCCGGTGGCCACGCCGCCGGTGCCCGCGGCCGTGTCCACCCCGATGACCGTTCCGGCCGGCCCGGCCAGCGGCCCGCCCGAGTCACCGGGCGCGATCTTGGCGGTGGTCGAGAGCATGCCGTGCAGCGTCTCGCTGAAGCCGGAGGCGCCGTCGTTCGCCTCGATCGTCCGGTCGGTCCCGCTGATGACGCCGGGCGCGACGGTGGGCGCGCCACCCGCGCCCGCCAGGTTGCCGAAGGAGATCACCGGCAGGCCGGCGCTGACCTTGGCCGAGTTGCCAAGCGGGGCACCGGGCAGCCCCGCGGCCGCCCCGATCTGCAGGACAGCGATGTCAGCGGTCACGTCGACGCCGACGATCCGTGCCGGGTACCCCTGGCCGGTGGCCGGCACGGTGACCGTGACCAAGGTCGCGTCCCTGATCACGTGGTTGTTGGTGAGGATGAGCCCGCTGGCGGCGTCGACGACGAAGCCCGTTCCCGACGCGGTCTCGTCGTCGTACGTCAGCGCGGCGGTGACGTCGACGATGCTCGGCTCAATCCGGGCACGGATGCCCGCTTGCGACAGCGGCCGCTCGGCCGCCCGGCCGCCGTGGGCAGCGGCGGCGAGCCGGGACGGGGGCGCCTGATCGAGTGGACGCAGCAGCGCGATGCCGCCCGCGCCGAGCGCGATGCCCAGCACCGCCACCAGCAGCGGGATCAGCACCCGGCTGTGCGGCCTGCGGTGAATCGGCGTCACCTGAGGTGATTTTCCCGTAGCGGGATCCACTCATACCTACCGTGACCAGGCAATATGTCTAGAGGTAGGAAAAGGGCCCGGGCGACCCCCAAAGGCAACGCTGTCAGCAGCCGGCCCTGCAGCATCGGTGCCGTCAAACGGCGGCGCCCCATCAGCGCGGTCAGCGGGCGTGCCCATCAGCCTCCTCAGGAGGCGGCGCGCATCAGGCGCACTCCCTTGATCAGCTCGGCCGCGGTGATCGGGCCGGCCACGTGATCCACGATCCGGTGCTGGGCGTTGAGGAAGAACGTCTGCGGCAGCGCGTCGACACCGTAGGCAAGCGCCACGGTCACGCTCGGGTCGAAGCCGACCGGATAGCTGACGCCCTTGGCGGCAGCGAACTTGACCGCGGCCGCCGTGGTGTCGTTCTCGTCAAGCCCGAGCAGCACGACGTGCCCGTCCTGCTGCTTGTACCAGCTCGCCAGTAGCGGGGTTTCCTGCTGGCAGGGGGAACACCACGAGGCCCAGAAGTTGATGATGACCGGCTTGCCCTGGTACTGGCTCAGTGACACTTGCTGCCCGGTTTTACCGAGGGCCGGCAGCGTGAACATGTGCGCCGCGGCCAGGCTCGGCGGCCTGGCTTTTCCCGTGCTTGCCCCGCTTCCGGTACTCGCCAGGCTGACCGCGATGGCGGCGGCCACGAATATCACGGTGACCGAGGTCATCAGCTTGTTCCGGGCGATCAGCCGTCCGGCCCAGGCCACCGCCGACCGGGCCGGGCTGGTCTCGCTCATTGCCTGGCACTCCCTCACTGGTGGTATCCCGGCTGCTCGTTTTCCTCTGGCAGACTAGTGGATTTGCCGGTAACCGCTGGCCGGACCGAGCAGCTCGGCTCGTCGCTCACTGGCCTCTCCTGCGCTTTCGATGCGCCCGGTGGGCACCCTCAGGAAGCGGTACGTTCCTCATTTCCCGTCGAGAAAGGACTCGACCGGGAGGGTGGCCGCGCCCAGCGCGACCGCGCTCGGGCCGAGCTGCCCGAGGCCGACGGTGCTGGCGGCGAACAGGTGCCGCAGCGAGTGCTGCCGGGCCGACTCGCGGATTTCGGGCAGCAGGCGGGCGCCGAGCAGCAGGCCGGCCCAGCCGCCGAGGATGACCCGCTCCGGGTTGAACAGGTTGACCAGTGTGCCGATCCCGGCCCCAAGGTAATGCGCGGTTTCCTGGAGGACAGCGGCGGCAAGCGGTGATGTGTCCGCCGCGCCAATGAGCTCCGCCAGGGCCAGCTCCTGGTCGTCGGCACTCATCGGCCGGCCGTAGCGCTCCAGGATCGCGGCCGCGCCGACGTAGGCCTCGAGGCAGCCGGCCGACCCGCAGCGGCACTTGCGGCCGTTGACGACCACGGGGACGTGCCCGAACTCGGCCGCGCTGGAGGTGGCGCCCTGGTAGATGGCACCGCCGGAGATCACCGAGGCACCCACGCCCGAGCCGATCAGCACGATCACCGCGTTCCGGGCACCGCGCCCGGTTCCGAACCACAGCTCGGCCCGGCCCATCGTCTTCGCCCCGTTGTCGAACCGCAGCGGCAGGCTGGTGTGCGCGCGCAGCCGCCGCTCAAGCGGCACCGCGTCCCAGCCGTAGGCCTGGCCGTGCACGAGCACCTCCGATCCGCGTTCGATGATTCCGGGCACGCCGATGCCGACGCCGAGAACCGAGCCCGTGTCGACTCCGCTGTCGGCCAGCACCGCGTTCAGCCCGGCGACGATCTGCGCGACGATCACGTCCACATCGTGCTCGGCCGCCCGGTCAAGGGGGTACTGCGCCCGGGCGCGCTCGGTCATCGTCAGGTCGAAGAGCTCCACCCGGGTACGCGTCTCGCCGATGTCGACGCCGATGACGTAGCCGTACTCCGGGTTCATGCCGAGCATCGCCCGGGGCCGCCCGCCGTCGGATCCCGCGAGCCCGGTCTCGATGACGATGCCCTCGTGGAGCAGCTCGCGGATCACGTTCGTCACCGAGGCGGCGCTGAGGCCAGTTGCCGCGCTCAGCTCCTGCCGGCTGTGTGCCTGCCCCAGGTAGAGCGACCACAGGATAGCGGCCCGGTTCTCACGCCGCAGGTCACGGACCGTGCCGCGCTTGCGGTCCTGCATGCGGCCCCCAGGTTCGACGTGTTAGAAAGATATCCGTTGCGCCTGAGCGTTCTGCAGTGCTCATGTCGCAGTCCCTGCTTGCGCGGGGACGGTCCCGGTCTGACCGCGTTTGTGCGTGCCGGGTTGACGTTTCACGCCGGCCCGCCGGGCAGCCCGGTCTTATGAACACGGTGCGGGACAGGCGGCGCAGCTTGCGCAGCGCACCGGACAGGTACCGGGGGTTCGAGGCCGTTTCCCCGGTCGACAGCACCGCGAGCGTCTTGATGCCGAGGTCCACCCCGGCCACAGCATCGCGGTGGCGCGGCGCGGGGCGGCTGACCACGGTTTCGACGGCGAAGGAGACGAACCAGCGGCCCCGCTCGTACCAGACCGTCACCGACCTCACCCGCGCTGTTCCGGCTGCCACCAGGTCAGCGAGGCGGCGGCCGTCCTCATGCAGCTTGACCCGGCCGATCCGCGGCAGCACCGCGTGCCGCGCTTCGCAGCGGAACGCCCCGGTGGTGAACCGGACCGACAGGCGGGCTTTGCGCTTGGACCGGAACCGCGGGAACCCGGCCGGCTTGCCCTTCCGCTTCCCCTTACGGGAATCGGACCAGTTGCCCAGTGCGCGGGCGAGCCCGTCGAGCCCGGTGCTGTAGGCCTCTTTGGAGCACTCGGCCCACCAGGGGGCGACGGTGTCTTTGGCGGCGTTCCAGTCTTTGCGCAGTGAGTACAGCGACCACGACAGCGGCGGGGTCAGCTTGTCGCCGGTGATGCCGTAGGACTTCTCGGCTGCCCGCTGGCCGAGGTTCACCTTCACCCGGGCCAGCCCCAGTTGAACGCGACCCGGGCCGCGCCCGCATGGCACCGCAGCGCCCCGCTCCTGGGCCGGGGTCGGGTCCAGGGCGAAGCGGTACGCCAGCAGCGACAAGCCTGATCCGGCCGGACCGGCGCGGCCGGGAGCCTCGCCGGTCGCGGTGAGGGTAGCCATGCCATCACGGTAAGCGGCTAAAACTGATAGATCACGGAGACGCGCCGGATAAGTAGCAGTCGAACCGAAATCGTGTTCTCGTGGCTTATTGCGGGTTATCCGCGATGAGGTGGTGCGCTCACCCGGGCAAGCAGGCGGCCGGAGGTCGAGGGCGGCGTCGCGGGCGGCAATCCCCAGCGCCTGGCAGGCGGGGCAGCCATGCCCGCGGTACGCGGTCGCTTGCAGGATTGCCGCGATACCAGCCGCTCTTCAGGTTCAGTCCCCGTTCAAGGACACTGACGAGCGCTGCAGAGCACTCATTCGGCACCTGCTTCGACCCCTGACGGCATGCGGACGACCGCATGCAGACCCGGCCCCGGTGGCGAGACCTCATCGGGCGGCCCCAGACCCGATGAGCTCGCATCCACGGAGGTCTTGCCGGGCGGGGCCGGATGCAGCTCGGCCGTGCCGCCGTATGCCTGGGCGGTGGCGCGGACGATGGCCAGGCCAAGTCCGGCGCCGCCCGCCTCCTCGCCCTCGCGGCTGCGCGCGTCGTCGAGTCGGGCGAACCGGTCAAAGGCCCGCTCCCGGTCGGCCCCTGGGATACCCGGGCCGTCGTCGGTGACCGCCAGCTCGGCCCAGCCGCCGTCCCGGCGAACCGAGACGACCACCGAGGACCTGGCGTAGCGCACCGCGTTGTCCACCAGGTTCACCAGCAGCCGGTCGAGGCGTTCCCGGTCGCCGGTCACCACGACCGTGTGTTCCGTTTCCTTCGTCGCCGCGGCGCCAGCTGCTCCTTCCGGTGCTGGGGCTGGCGCCAGCACGAGCACCGGGACGCGGGCGTCCGCGTAGCGGCAGGCGACCGAGCGAGCGAGGTCGCCCAGGTCCACCGGCTGGCCCCGCCGGGCCGGAGCCGCTTCACCAGGCCGGCCGTGAGCGCCCCCAATCGGGTCGGCACCCTCCCCGGCCAGACCGGCCGCGCCCCCCGCCAGGCCAGCTTGCTCGTCCAGGCGCGCGAGCAGCAGCAGGTCCTCCGCCAGCCGAGCGAGCCGCAGCACGTCCGCGTGCACGTCGCGCGCCGTCGTCTCCCAGTCCTGGCTGTCCGGGTAGTCGAGAGCGACCTCGAGTTGCGTCCGGATTGACGCGATCGGCGAGCGCAGCTCGTGCGCGGTGTCCGAGACCAGGCCCCGCTGCCGCTGCTGCGCCCCGGCCAGCTGGGAGAGCATGTCATTCAGGGTCAGTGCCAGCAACCGCACTTCGTCCCGTGCTTCGGGGACCGGCAGGTCAGCGGGCACGCCAGTGTCGGTGACGCGGGCGGCGGCGCGGCGCAGCGCACCGATCGGCCGCAGCGTCGACCCGGTCGCGATCCAGATCGCTCCGGTGAACGCGAGGAACAGCAGCGGGGTCATGATCACCAGTGCCCGTGCCACCACACTCAGCGACCCGGATGCCTCGCTGAACGGAACGGCGGCAATGACCAGCTGCCCGTCGTCCGCGCGCACCGCCGAGACCCGCAGCAGCGACGGCATGTCGAAGGGCCCGCCGTGCACCAGAACCGCGCCACCGTCGTCCGCCAGCGCGGCCGCCTGACCGGGAGGCACGATCGGCACCAGCCAGTCCGCGTCTGGCGAGACGTCGGTGATCCGGCCAGCGGAATCGAGCACCTGGATGGTGATGGTGCCGGCCGCCACCGGCACCGGGTCGGGCAGTCGGTCCGCATTGATAAGCGCCGTGACCTCGGTCGCGCCTGACCGGGCATAGTCGTCGACCGACCGGGTGAGCGAGACCCGCAAGGCGTTGAAGAGCAGCAGGTCGGCGGCGGCGAACGCGATAATCAGGCCGAGGGCGGCGGTGAGGGTGACCCGCGACCGCAACCCGCGGCGGCGCCACCAGTGCAGCACCGCCGGCCCGAACCCGTGCCGCAGCCACCAGCGGCCGGCCGCCCGGCCGGTGGCCGACCAGCGTGCTGGCCGGCCGGCCCGGTCCGGGTTCCGCGCTTCCGCGGTCGCCTCAGCCACCGTCGACCGCGAGCAGGTACCCGGCTCCGCGCACCGTCTGCACGGACTTGCGGCCGAAGGGCGCGTCGATCTTGCGCCGCAGGTAACCGACGTAGACCTCGACCACATTGAGGTCGGCGATCTCGTCCGGGTCATCCCAGACGTGCGACAGCAGCTCGGCCTTGGGTACCACCGACCCGCTGTGCCGCATCAGGTACTCAAGTACCGAGAACTCGCGTGCGGTCAGCTCCAGGCAGGAGGCGCCGCGGCGCACCACCCGGGAGGCGGGGTCCAGCGACAGGTCACCGGCCCGCAGCACCGCGGGCCGGGGCACAGCGCCCCGGCGCAGCAGCGCCCGCAGCCGCGCGGCCAGCACGACGTAGGAGAACGGCTTGGTGAGGTAGTCATCGGCCCCCAGGTCGAGCCCGTCGGCTTGGTCGTACTCCCCGTCCTTGGCCGAAAGGAACAGCACGGGCACCCAGTTCTCTTCGGCCCGCAGCCGCTCGCACACCCGGTAACCGGACAACCCAGGCAGCATGATGTCGAGCACCACGCCGTCGTAGCCGCCCTCGCGCGCCAGGTGCAGCCCGCTGACCCCGTCAAACGCGAGATCGACGGCGAACCCCGACGCCTCGAGGCCACGCTTCACCGCGGCGGCAAGCCGCCGCTCGTCCTCCACGACAAGCACCCGCACGCATCCAGTGTCACCGAATCCGGGACCATCCCGCACCCAGCTCTCAGCACCGTCACAGTTTTCGCCCGGGGGACGACCCCCGTACCCCCCGATGTCGGCGCGGGCCGGGCCGATCG